>TBL_comb48_EPIDRAFT_1001415_pt1 | contig 17761 bp, 14 predicted proteins | sample TroBogEpilimnion_37_FD_10681 | JGI IMG/M metagenome (IMG submission 10681)
CGAGTTTCAAGTTTTTTCCTGAAATTTATGCAACATATTGAAATTATTGATTTTTTTAAAACTCAGCATTTTACTTAATCCTTTTAAAATCAAATAGTTACAAAAAAACTTGAAAATCGAGTAAAATAGGGCAGTGATGTAAGACTTTGGGTCATTATCGGGTATTTTTTTGGTGAAAAATTCACTTCGATTTACGAATGAATGCACTACCAGATTTATCCGGCATTAAAATTACGTACTCCTCGTTTCTTATGCAAAATTCATCGATAGCTTTTTTTGATCCAGGCCATTGCATGCTAGAATAATCATGAAGTAATAACAGTCCACCTCGTGGCATCAGTGGGTAGAAGAATTCAAGTCCTGCTTTCGTAGGTTCGTATAAGTCGCAATCCAGGCTAACAATGGAGAATGTTTTCTTTTTATGGTCATCACTAACAGTTGATGGAAAATGACCTTGAACAAATTCGCACACTTCACTGGGTTTTCCAATAACATCCTTAACCATCGATAAGGAGGTGTTGGTAAACCTGTTTCGTACGCCCTCGTCAATTCCTTTTAATTCTTTGGCATCAAAGCCTTCAAAAGTATCAAAGAGATAAACATTGCGGTTAGCTTTTGAAGCATAATGCGCCAATACAGAAGCTGTATTTCCTCTCCATACCCCAAGCTCCGCAAAATCACCTGGAATATTTTCAGCTAGAATTTGTTTTATGTTAAGGATGAAGCTCCAAAGCCTAGTCACATCACCGGAATTGTTAAATTTATTATGAGCTTTAAAGGATTTGAATAATTCATGGAACTCATTGTGGTTTGAGCAGTATGTATGAGAGTCTGGCTGATACGCTAAAAATGTCCAGGGAAGGTTCGCTTTTCCAAAATGAAAAGGCAGCGCGCAGAATCTTTTAACGGTTCCTCTGACAATTTTTTTTTTAATGAATCTGTTGATCTGAAAAATCATTTCTTTCATTGTATCTTTGGCCTTTCGAATGATTCGCAGTTTGGGGTATTTCTTGAGAGTGAGTGGAGGAATTTTTATTCCACTCATCCAGCGCATTCATCTCACTTAAAGTAAATTTTGTGAAGCTTTTTTTAAAATAAATTTTCATTTAAGCTCTTGTATCAATTGAAGACCAGCAAGTCTGAGTCCAACAAACAACAGGGGGTAGAGAAAAAACGGATGCTATCGAAATATTTTTCAGGGATCATGTTCAATCTCGTTGCAGCTGGATCAGGTTGATCGCAAATTCGTTGTGCTTGTTACTCATTGACTACGAGGGGATTTTGACTCCCTGCGGTTCAGTCGCTTCAGCTCCTTAGGTTATTCAAGCTGAGGTCTAAGTCTGTAACTCCTTGCATTTGAGAAACCCTAGAAGCTCCGAAATCTCCTATGTAATTTACAGAAAGATTTAAGGTTGTAACTCCTGACATTCGAGAAACGTTATCTGCTCCAGTATCTCCGATGGCATTCAAGCTGAGATTCAGATTCGTAATTCCATGCATGTGAGAAACGCTACCAGCTCCAGTGTCTCCGATTCGATTCGAACTGAGATCTAAGATTGTAATTTCCTTCATGTGGCGAGAAATCTGAAGAGCCCCAGATTCTCCGATGTTATTCAGGCTCAGATTCAAGATGATAATCCCTTGCATTTGAGAAACGCTAATTGCTCCGTCATCTTGAATTTGATTCGAACTGAGGTCCAAGTTGGTAATCCCCTTCATGTGAGCAATGTGTGAGGCTCCAGCATTTCCGAGCTGATTGTTGCTAAGATTTATAGTTTTAATTCCCTCCATTCGAGCAAGATGAGAAGACCCAATGAATCCGATGTAATTTCCAGAGAGATTCAAAGTTATAATTCCTTGCATTTGACTAATAGCACGAGCTCCTTCGTCTCCGATGTAATTTCCTGTGAGGTTCAAGTTGGTGATCCTCGGCATTCGAGCAATGTGATGAGCTCCAACTTCTCCGATGCAGTTTCTGGCAAGTTTCAAGGTCGTAATACCCGTCATTGGCAATGCTATTTGTCCCAATGTCTCCGATGCCATTTAGATTGAGATTTAAGGCGATCATTTCCTGCATGCCAGAAAGGTGTTCAGCTCCAGCATTTCCTATTTGATTGTTGCAGAGATTCAAGTTTTTGATTCCCTGCATCCGAGCAATGTGGCGAGCGCCACCCTCTCCGATTTGATTGTGGCTGAGATTTAAGACGACCATTCCTTCCATGTTAGCAATATGCTCCACTGCAGTGTCTCCTATTTGATTGGAGCTGAGATTCAAGTCTGTAATCCCACTCATAGTCTCCTGGGCAAACTGAGCGAAGATTCCTGGTAGCTCCTGCTTCAGTACGGCAATAATGGCATTATTTTCTGCTTCAGAACTATTTAATCCTGGTATATTTAAATTTTGAAATTTATGTGCAAATGCAGTTGCCGTTTGCTTGGAGCCTTCATTGCGAATAAGGATCATTCTGGAAAGATTAATAATATCGTCATCTTTGATTCGATTACCAGTGAGATCTAATTTTTTTAGACCCCGCATGCTAGCAATGGCAGACATTTCTGAGTCACCGATATCTTGATTTTTAAGACTTAATGCCTCTAACGATTCAAGGTAGTTGGGATTTGTTAAACAATGAAGAACCGAAAGGAGTTTGGGTGTAGGATTTGTATCTGTAACTGAGTCAATTGATAATTCCTTAAGATTCTTTGAAAGACTTTTAGATAATTTATCAAATAGCGCAGGATCGATTTTTGAATGTGAAATCTCTAATTGTTCAAAATAGCTTATTTGAAGCTTCGCACACTGTTCATTGGTAAGGATCGTTTCAGAAATTTTTAGGAATCTGGATCGATCTGAAATAGTAGTTCTAACATCAGTGTCATGGTACATAGCAAGTGACAAAGAAGCGCGGAGAAGAAGAGCTGTTATCGAAAAAAAGGTGCATCTAATAAAACGCGATAGTTTAGTCATGAGTGAATCGGTACCTCAGTGAGATTTTTTAGTCAAGGTTTTTTTATTAGTAATGCCAATCAAAAGTTGAATGATTTTATCAATTATAAAAACTGTAGATTGTCGTCCACCACAGAAGCAGCAGAAAGAATTTAATTTCGCCACACTGTCGAAGACTACGATTGGATAACAGACTGTTCAGATTATTTCTATAAAAATCAGTAGGTTGGCTCTTTATTGGACTAAATCGTTCAACTTTTGATTGGCATTAGTAGTTATTTTTTGGGGCAAATTGTTAGTGTTTTTGTTTAATTTTAAATGCTCTAGTTTAAAATAATGCTATATCGAGTTTAAGTTTCTAGAGAGAAAAACTGATGCTAGCGATCTCTTCCAAATGTCTCAGCAATATCCATTTTTAAGTTTTTTTTAAAATTTGAAATCAAGAAAAATATCAGAGCGTTTAGATGTGTTTTCTGAGTTTTCTTGATAAATGAAGCAGTTAAGTCTAAGGCATTGGCTTCGGATGAAGATCATTTAAAATTCGTTAGGCTTGATTCTCATTGACTACCAGGAAGTCTTGACTTCCCTGCTGTAAGATTTAAGAGCTCAGTTCTGCCATTTGAGCCTTCGACGCTTGATGTCTGAGAGTAATCTCATCCCAAGTATCTTTGTGGCCTTGTTTGCAAGTACGAACGATTTCAAAAAAACGAATAACTTCCGAGTGCCTCCGATTTGATTGCTCGAAAGATCTAATTTTTGAAGTTCATGTATTTGAGCAATCCCCTGCGGTTAGGTCAAAACCGGTCATTGTGGTGAATTTTGATCTCTGAGCTATGCTCACCCCCTCGGAATGACTCTTTTGACCCTGTTGTTCTCAAATTTCGAGCATACTTGATCTGTCTCTCTGCGGATGCCCAAACTTAACTCGATTTCTCGGTAACTGGTTTCTGCCATCAGCAGTGGTTCCACTGTCGCTTTTGTGGTTTCAAAACGTTCATTCCTTCTTCCTTCTGAAAGAGCAGAAGGTTAACGCTTTGCTACCAGACAAGCATTTCTACATCTTTGGACGGTTTTGAGTGGCCTCTGGGGAGCAATCTGAGCCGATCTATATTCTTTGATTCGGTTGAGTTCGAGATTCGAATTTGTAATTGTGTGGAATTTTGTAGGTTCTCTTTGAGCGTTTGAGATGGTTTAGGCAGGGGTTACGCATAGGATTTGGGCGGTGGATCAGAGCTATTCGAGATGAACTCGCATGGCAGACGAGTTTGTGTGATAATTTTCGCGAACCATGAAAGTCGTAGCAAAAACAACCCTATCATTCATTTATCAGGTTAGAAGATCTCCGAAATGGCCAACCTACGCATAAACTTATTAAGATCGTTTTTATCGCGGTATGCGCGGTGATCGGGTATAAATGCTGGACCGAGGTAGAAGATTACGGCCATAAAGGGTAATGGCTTAAGAGGTTTTTTCAGACTCGAAGGAGCTGTTCCTTCTCGTGACACGTTGAGAGGACTTTTTTGTATTTTAGATTTTTAGAGCTTTCAAAGAGTTTTTATTGACGGGACTGAGGAAGTGAAAAAAAATAGGTAGAAGCTATTGATCAATGTTTTTTTGTAGCTATTTGACTTTAAAAGTATTAAATAAAATGCTTAGTTTTAAAAAATTTAATAATTTCAATATGTTGTATAAATTTCAGAGAAAAACTTGAAACTCGATTAAGAGAAAATTCGGCCCGTTTTGATGGCAGTTTGGTAACTAGTCTATTATGTTAATTTATTTTTTTTAGGCTAATGCAATACAAGAGTGATGCCCTTCATTGGAGCAAAGCTGAGAGCCTTTGCATCTTCGATTTGATTGGAGCTGAGATCTAATTTTTGAATTCCTTTCATTTGTGAAAGGCTGAGAGCTCCAGTGTCTCCGATGTTATTGCATTCGAGATCCAGGGTGAGTAATCCTTCCATGCGAGAAATATGAGAAGCTCCGATATCCCCGATTTGATTTTCGTAAAGGTAGCATTCTGTGATCCCTTGCATTTGAGAAAGGCTGATGGCTCCGGCATCTCCTATTTGATTCGAGCTGAGATTCAATTCTTTAATTCCTTGCATTTGAGAGATATGAGCTGCCCCAGCATCTTTGATTTCATTGGCTTCAAGGTACAAGGTCGTTATTCCTTGCATTTGAGCGATATGATAAGCCCCGGCCTCTCCGATGTGATTGGAACTTAGGTTCAAGGCATTAATACCCTGCATTTGAGCGATATGATAAGCTCCGGTATCTCCTATATGATTGGAGCTGAGATCTAATTGGGTAATGCTCTGCATTTGAGATAGGCTAAGAGCCCCAGCTTCTGTGATTTTGTTTTGCTCGAGATTCAAGGTGGTCATTCCCTTCATTTGAGAAAGGCTGAGAGCACCGGTATCTCCTATGTGATTGGAGCCCAGATGCAGGGAGATCATTCCCTGCATTTGAGAAAGGTGAGTCGCTGCGGTATCTCCTATGTGATTGGAGCTGAGGTTTAAGTGTATCAATGCTTTCATTCGGGAAAGACTGAGAGCCCCGGCATCCCCGATTTGATTATTGGAAAGGTCGAGAGTTTTCATCCCTTGCATCTGAGCAATGTGAGCTGCCCCAGCCTCTCCGATGCGATTGGAGCTGAGATCTAAGTGGAGGATCCCTTGCATCTGAGAAAGGCTGAGAGCTCCGGTATCCCCGATATGATTGGAGCTGAGATCTAAGTGGAGGATGCCCTGCATTTGAGAAAGGCTGAGAGCTCCAGTATCCCCGATATGATCGGAGCTGAGATCTAAGTGGAGGATCCCTTGCATCTGAGCAAGGTGAGCCGCTCCGGTATCCCCGATGTGATTGGAGCTGAGGTTTAAGTGAACGATCCCCTGCATTTGAGAAAGGCTGAGAGCTCCGGTATTCCCGATTTGATTGGAGCAGAGGTGTAAGTGAACGATTCCCTGGATTTGAGAAAGGTGAGCTGCTCCCGCATCTCCGATTTGATTCGAGCTTAAGTTTAAGTTCCTTATTCCGTGCATTTGACTGAGGTGAGCTGCTCCAGCAGTTCTAATTCTATTAGATTCAAGAGATAGGGTTGATATTTCTTGCATTTGAGCAAGACAAGAGGCTGCGGTACTGCTGATCTGATTACAGCTGAGATTCAAGGTTTTTATCCCCTGCATCTGAGAAAGGCTGAGAGCTCCGATATTACCGATGTGATTGGAGCTGAGGTTTAAGTGGGTAACGCCTTCCATACGAGCAATATGGGGCGCTCCAGCGTCTCCGATGTGATTAGAACTGAGGTCTAAGTGTTTAATTCCCTGCATCTGAGAAAGGCTGAGAGCTCCCTCTTCTCCGATGCGATTAGAACTGAGATTTAAGTCGGTGATCCCTGCCATGATAAAAAAGCGCTGAGTTTCTTCACTGACTGATCTTTTTATGCCTCGCATGTGAGCAATATGCGCAACCCCAGTATCTCCGATGTGATTGTCAGCAAGGTCTAATTTTTTGAGTCTTTTCATTTGAGAAAGATGAGCCGCGCCAGCCTCTCCGATGTGATTGGAGCTGAGATTCAAATGGGTGATCTCCTGCATTTGGGAGATGTGGAACAATGCCAGATTGCTGATCTGGTTGTGATGGAGACTTAATTGGCTTATCTTTGGTGTCTGAACAAGTGTGAAAGGTCCCAAAGAACCAATGCGGTTACCACTGAGATCTACATGTTCAAGGTTTTGCATGGCTGCAATCTCCATAAACCCTGGACCTGTTATTTGATTGTTGGCGAGGTTGAGGCTTTTGAGTTTTGGTATTTGCGCAATCACAGATACTACAGCATTACTGAGGTGCTGATTTTCAAGACTTAATGCTTTTAAGTGGATCAAGTATGCAGTATCCGTTAAAAAATCATCCATTTTTAGAATATTGCCATCCAGATCTGTCACTGAGTTCAGGGAGAATTCCTCAAGGTTTGTGGGGAATTTTTTAAATAGTTTAGGATCTATTTTCGAATGTGAAATTTGTAATTTTTTAATAGTTTGAAAATCTTCTTGTTGAAGGATTTCCGAGAACTCTTCGTCAGTTATGGTGGTTTCAAAAAACTCAATGCTTGAAGCATGAGTAGGTTCAAGCTCAGGAGCATGATGCATAGCAATAGCCCAAGAAGAGGATATAAAAACCGTCAAGCAAATAAATTTTTTCACAAAAGAACGGATACCTCAAAGAGATTTTTAAATCTATTTTTTTGTGTGGGTTTAGGGGAAGGGTGAGGGAAGAAGCGTCTGAAGGGTTTTGAAGGGGTTCTTTCTCGAGATTCTCCTGGTGATAGAAGTTGATGGGTATGGTAGAAAATGTCGAGAATTGGGAGGTACTTATGGAAAATAAACTCAAAACTCTGATTCCGGTTGTCACGGGGTGCAGGCATTGGGAAGTGGAGGCTTCTTGCTTAGACTGGGGTAGTTTATGTTTGGTGGGTGCAGATGCTGGTTCTTTTTTACAGCGATTGATCACGGCAGATGTGCGTTCTTGGGAGCCAGGGCAGGGAGGTCTTGCTTGTTGGTTGAATCCTCAGGGGAGGATTCAGTCTTGTTTTCAAGTGTGGAATTTAGGGCATGATCAGTATGCTTTGGAGTTTGAACGGGGAAAGGATCAGATTTGGGAGAAGCATTTGCGTTGCTTGTTAGAAAAGTACCATTTTCGAGAGCAGATCGAGGTCGTTTCTGGTTTTGAGGGAGCCTGTACTTTCTTATTTTTACCTTCCGAAATGCCTGAGGGGACCTGGTTTTTGGAAGGATTGCGGGTTTGTTCGCATGGTAGTGCACAGTACGGCAGGCCTTGGTGCACGCTTTGGGGAGCATGGGAGCGTTTTTCAGAGGGGGTGTCTTGGGATTCGCTTGAGCGTTGGAGGATTGCTGCTATGGGACCTCGGGTGGATCGGGAGATTACTCAGCAAAGCTCTCCGCTTGAGCTTGGGTTGAGTCGGGTTCTAGGGCAAAAGGGCTGTTATCCAGGGCAGGAGGTCATTGAGCGTACGTTGAGTCGAGGAGCTCCTGCAAGGCGTTTGGTGCTCATTGAGGGGACTTGTGATCCAGGGGAGCTTGTTTTGGATTCAGATGGAACCGTTTTAGGGTCTTTCACGAGTGTTGTCCGTGACTCCAGGGGCTTTCAGGCGCTTGCTTCGGTGGGGAAGCTTTATGCACAGGAAGGCAAGGTGCTCAGCCAAGGAATCATTGCCAAGGTAGCGTCGTATGCACTAGAATCGTGAGCTATGAAAAAGACACAATTTGTGAAAGATTTAAAAGAAAAAGAGGGGGTTGCCACTTCTTTTTTGGTGAAGTTCAGTGCAACTGTTTTAGGAAAAAATGGAAAACCTTATATGAATTTGGTCCTCATGGATCGATCGGGGGAGGTTGAGGCGCGTATTTGGGAGGACGTTGCTTGGTATTGCGGACAGGTTATTCAAAAAGGTTTTGTTTGGGTAGAAGGGCGTTGTCAAGGGTATCAAGGCAGAAAACAGGTCATCGTTCAAAAGCTTCAGGTGCTCAGGGAAGATGAAGTCACTCTCGAAGATTATCTCCTTGAAAGTAACATCGATGTTGAAATGCTCTATCGAAAGATCGTGGGTTGGATCGCTCAGATGCAGGATCCTTATTACAAAGCATTGGCAGAGGTAATTTTTCAAGAAGATCCTGAGGTGATCGAGGGTATGAAAAAGGCGCCTGCCGCAAAAAGTATGCACCATTCTTACCCTTCTGGACTCTTAGAGCATGTAGTTTCTGTCTGTGAAATGCTCTTGTATCTGGCTGGGCATTATCAGGGTCTTTTGGATCGAGATTTACTGCTTTTGGGTGGGTTCTTACACGATATTGGAAAGATTTGGGAGTTGACGTACGATAATGTCGTGGAATATTCCACACAGGGGCGGCTTGTTGGGCATTTAGTCATGGGAACAGAGTTGGTGGATCGTAAAATTCAGCTTTTGGAGAAGGAAGGGCGATTGCCCGGACCTTTTCCTGAAGAAAAGCGGTTTCTGCTGAAGCATGTGATTTTGGCTCATCATGGAAAGCTTGAGTACGGCTCCCCCAAGGAGCCTCAGTGTTTGGAAGCTTTAGTGGTGCATATGGTGGATGATTTGGATTCCAAGGTCAATGCGGTCAGTCGTTTTATTTTACAAGACCAAAATCCTGGAAAGTGGACCGCTTTAAATCGATCGTATGGTCGTTTTTTCTACAAATCAGAGGGTCTTTTGGATTTTAAAAATCCTTCTTTGCCTGAGAGTGTCTTGGCATGATGGCTTTAGTGGACAGTCATTGTCATTTAGATCATCAGGATCTTCCAGGGTCTGTAGAGGAAGTCCTTGAGAGGGCTTGGAAAGCGCAAGTGGGAGCTTTTGTCACGGTGGGCACTTCTTTGGCAGATTGGAAGCAAGTACAACGGATTTCTACCGCTCATGCTTGTGTTTATCACACAGTGGGGATTCATCCGCACGAAGCGATGGTCGGAGTTTGGAAGCATTTAGAGGAGGTGGCACAGCATCCTAAATGCTGCGCTATTGGAGAAATAGGTTTAGATTATTATTATAAAAATCAAGAAGTCGATATTCAGCTGGAATGCTTAAAGGAGCAATTGGCTTTTGCCGCTCATGTAGGAAAGCCCGTGGTGATTCACAGTCGTGAAGCGGAAGACGAGCTTCTTGGGCTTTTGGAGGATCATGTGAAACTTTTGAGTGCTGATGCTCCTCGGGGAGTGATTCATTGTTTTAGTGGGACTCAGGCTTTTGGACAGGCTTGTTTGGATTTAGGTTTTTATCTTTCTTTTTCTGGTATTTTAACCTTTCAAAAGGCTGAAGAAGTGCGTGAAGCTGCGCGTTGGTTTCCGTTAGATAGTCTTTTAGTTGAAACTGATGCTCCTTTTTTAGCTCCAGTTCCTTTTCGTGGAAGGAAGTCTGATCCTGCTATGGTGCGGTTGACTGCTGAGACATTAGCGCAGGTGAAGGGGTTGAGTTTTGAAGAGGTCGCTTCTACAACGACTCGTAACGCTTGTCGTGTTTTTCAGATTCCTGAGTCTGTTTTTTTTAAGGCCTGATTGTCCTCTGGGTTTCCCGGCAGGTGCATTATTTCGGAGGTGTTTTGGAAAGAAGAAAGCCTATATTTTGGGCTATGTTGGTTTTGGGTTTTTTGGGGCTTGCGATTGCAAGTTTATTGACCCAGCATTTTTATGAATTGCGAGAGGGGTTACACGGATTTCATTCTTTTTGTAGTTTGAGTCCTCAGATGGATTGTGATGCCGTTGCATCCAGTCGTTATGCGGAGATCTTGCCTGATATTCCCGTTGCTTTAATGGCTATCGGTTGGTTTTTAGCCTGGTGTTTGATGGGCATGTTGGCTTTTTATGAGTCCTGGGAAAAAAGAGCAAGTGCCATGCTTGCTCTTTTTTGTTTCGTGGGAACGTTTGTGTCACTAGGTTACTTTTTTGTGATGGCGGTAGGAATTCGTGCTTATTGTCTGGGGTGTTTAGGGATTGATTTCATTCATTTTTTGGGATTAGGTTTTTCGTGGCGATGGCTTTCTCGGGATCTTTTTGATAGGAAGTGCCTAGTGGGCTGGGGGTGGGTTTTGGGATTGATAGCGCTTCCGATGATCTTGGTGCGTCTTTTTGGTTCATCAGAAACTTCGCATTGGGTAGAGGATATTTTGAATACTCCTGTGGTTTCGATACCTCTGGATCACTCTTTGAGTTTTGGTTCTGACCAGGCTCCTATTACTGTAGTTGAATTCAGTGATTTTCAGTGTTCTGCATGCCGTAAAGCTGCCTTTCTTTTTCAGGCAGTGAAAAAGCGTTATCGGGAGGACATTCGATTTGTTTTTAAAAATTATCCTTTAGATCGTTCTTGTAATTCTTCGTTGCCTCAGACACTACATCCTGCTGCGTGTGAAGCAGCGATGCTTGCTTTATGTGCTCATCGTCATCAGAAATTCGAAGAAGTTTACGAAGTTCTCTTTAATTTACAGCAGCAGTTTGTTCCAGGGACGCTTTTTTCTCTTTTAGAGGCTAAGGGGTTTAGCTTGGTATGTTCGGAATCTGATTTCATGGTTTCGTTAGAAAGGGATATTCAGGATGCTCAATTACTGGGGGTAAAAGCAACACCTACTTTTTTTATCAATGGTCATAAAATGGAGGGCATTTATCCTGTTTCGGTTTGGAATGAGATTATTGATCGATTGCTTGCATCCTTGCCTTAAGTTTTTTATTTTTTTCCTCTTTTTTTTTCAAACAGCTTGTTGTTCTAAGAAAAAAAAAGAAGAAATTTTGAGAATTCAATTATCCAATGAACCTATCTCTTTAGATCCCACTTGGGTAGAAGATGGAGTAGGGTTGCAGTTGGTGCATTTATTGCACCAAGGTCTTTTTGGTTACGATGTGCAGGGGAGATTAGAGCCTCACTTGGTGGATACCTGGAGTGTCTCTTCTGATCAAAAAACCTATCAATTTAAGTTAAAAGAAGCTTTTTGGTCGGATGGGAAGCCGGTAAAAGCGGAAGATTTTGTCAGTGCTTTCAGGCGTATGTTGCGGGTTGAAAACACGAGCAAAATGGCTTCTTTTTTCTTTGGTATTCAGGGGGCTTCTTCTTTTTACGCAGGAAAATCATCTTTTCTTGGAGTTTCAGCAGAGGGTCAAAATCTTAAAATTCGCTTGGATCGTATCGTTCCTCATTTTTTGCACTTGCTTACGTTGCCTTCGACTTTTCCTCAGAGGCAGTCTATTTTAGATGCTCATGAAGGACGATGGCCTGAGAAAGCGCCGAGTACCGGTCAGTACCATCTCCACGAGCATCTTTTAAAACAGAAAATTGTTCTTGCTAAAAATACTTTTACTCAAAGTCTTTGGAAGATGCTTGAGTTTCAACTTATTTTTGACGAGAATACCGCATTGAATCTTTTTGAATCGGGTTATTTGGATATTTTAACGCATGTTCCTTCCTTAGATCTGAAAAGACTTCAAAAAAAATTATTAAAAGCTCCTTATTTCAGTACTTATTACCTTGCTTTTAATTGTCTCAAACCTCCTTTTCAAGAGGTTTTTTGGCGAAAACAAGTAGCCCAAGCCATTGATTCGAAAGCTATCGTGTCTCTTTTGGATGGATCAGAAAAGCCAGCATCAAGTTTTATTCCTTTTGGGTTGGTAGGTCACACTCCTGTAAGTACTAGAGTTCCTGAAAAAAACTTTCTTTTCTGGAAGACTCCTTTGCGTATTATTTTTGACACTTCTGTTCGAAATAGTCGCGTGATGGAAAAAGTACAACAAGATTTGAAGAGTTTTTTGAAATTAGAAGTACAATTGACGCATTTTGATTGGAAAACCTATCTTGCTGTTTTAAAATCCAATCGTTTTTTTGAAGAAAAAAAATTTGATCTTTTTCGATTTGGGTGGATGGCAGCTTTTTTAGATCCTCTTTCTCACTTGAAAATTTTTGTTTCTGATGATCCTAATAATTTCTCAGGTTGTTCAAGTAAAGCTTATGATACTTGTGTTGCTCAAATAGAAAAGCTTGACAACGGTCCTAAGAGAGAGGCTTTAATTCAACGTGCTCAAAAAATTCTTATTGAGGAGGAAGCGATGGTCATTCCTATCTTTCATTATGTGTTAACACTTGCTTTGAGTGAGCGTGCTGAAAAAACGCGTATCAATCCTTTTGGGATTTTCTTTTTTAATCAATGATTACGAGTTCATTGCTCAGCGAAGTAAGTAGTGTTATCCATGGATTTGGAACTTCTAAAAAAAAGCAAGCGGATTTTGTTCTTGCAGATTTTCAAAAGCATCCACGATGGAAACAAAACCATGGTATCTCGTTAGAAACGGTGAGTGTTCCTGGTCAAGAATGTGGCGAAGTAGACGCTTTATATTCCGAAAAGGCGGGTATTCCCATTTCTGTGATTACCGCAGACTGTGTGCCTATTTTAATGACACAGAAAGATGGTTCGAGCGTTCTTGCTGTTCATGCAGGTTGGAGAGGCACGAAAAGTCGTATTCTCCCCAAGGTATGGAGGTATTTATCCGATCAAGGGCAGCATCCTGAAAATTGGTTAGCAGCCATCGGTCCTTGTATTGGTCCTTGTTGTTTTGAAGTTAGTGAAGATCTTGCTGAGGAGTTTTGTTCTCTTTGGAAATCGATTGATCCTAAAATAGTAGTTCCTCGATTGCGTCATTTAAATTTAGCCTCTATTCATGAATGGGAACTTCAAGAAATAGGTATCAAAAAAGTTGATGTGATACAGAAGTGTACTTTTTGTACTCGAGATGCATCAAGTTATCTTTTTGAAAGTTATCGAAGAGATGGACTTACAGTACGACAATGGTCATCTATTATGAGATTATATTAGAATTAATATAAAAAATAAGATAAGATGTTTTTAAGTTAAGGCTGTGAGGTGGTAAAAAGCTGTGGTCATTTTTTTGATCTTGTATCGCTTAGGAGAAGGATAGTTCATGGAAGTAATTGCCAGAGCTAATTTAGGTGAACAGAGTAATTCTGAAATGCCATCTTTATCTAAGATCGTTCCTTTAAATCCAGATTTAATTTCTAATCGCGTCAAGCAAATTTGGGCAGTAGGAGGAGGTAAAGGAGGTATAGGTAAAAGCTTTCTTGCTTCAAGTATTGCTATTTCTCTTGCTAAAATGGGTAATACGGTGATTGCTATTGATTTAGATTTGGGAGGCGCCAATTTACACACAGTGTTAGGGCTTGAGCATCCTAGAAAAAGTCTTAATGACTATCTCATGGGGCATGTAGCTCATTTGAAAGACTGTGTTGTCCCCAGTGGTATTCCAAATTTAGGTTTAATTTGTGGATCTCAGAATACTACGCATTTTCTTTCTGATAAAAAAAGTCATTTTTTAGATACTGTAAAAACTTTAAATGCAGACTATCTGGTTTTTGATCTTGGCGCAGGAATGAATGATTATACTTTGGATTTTTTTATTTTAAGTGATATTAGAATTGTCACTATTTTGCCTGAGCCAACTTCTATAGAAAATGCTTATAGATTTATCAGAAGTTGCTATTTTAAGTATCTGGCAAGTAATGAGACTTTGAGAGATATACGATCGTTGATTGAAATGGCAATAGATTCAAGAAATGAAGTAGGGATTCAATCGCCTAACGATCTTTTTAGGCATGTGAATAAGGTAAAGCCAGAATGTATTGGAAGATTAACAGAAGAAATTAAGAAATTTTCTCCTTATATTGTGATTAATCAGGCTAGAACTAAAGGAGATATTGATATTGGTAATTCCATTAAAGTTGTTTGTAAAAAATACTTTGGAATTGATGCTGAGTATACAGGACATTTAGATTACGATAGTTCTGTCTGGCAGTCCGTTCGTAGAAAAAAACCACTGATGTTAGATTTTCCTGATTCTGGCTTGGTCACTAGTGTAGAAAAAATTATTCAAAATATTATTAAATGGCAAACATTAAAAATAATGAAATAAAAGAAAGCTTTGATCATTCGTCTACTTTTTATGACCTTTTAGAGGTTAATGTTCATGCAACTCAAGAAGAGATTGAGCAGGCATATCAGAAATTATCTTTTATCTACAACGAAAATAACATAGCCTTGCATTCGATGCTCAGTATAGATGAAATTAGTGCGATTCATGATAAAATGCAAGAAGCCTATAAAATCCTTTCCCATAGTTCAACCAGAAAAAAATATGACGCATTTTTGGAGAATCAGGGAAATTCTTTTTCCTTTGACGAAGAGTACGCTAAAATTCAAGATGTTTTTTTAGAAATTCCCGCCCCTATGGATATGTCAGTGAATGCTGAGTCACTTTTAGTGCCTCCCATGACTGATTTTTCAATCTTTGAACATAAAGATCATGTGATTCCTGAGATGAAACCTGAAAAGAGAGTCTTAGATAGGGTTTCAGAGGCAGCAGGTATTTTGAATCGAGGACCCAAAGAAAAGAGAACGATGAGTTGTTTAGATGGGGATTTATTGGAGGCGATTCGTACAGAGACTCATTTTCATGGAGAGTTTTTACAGAAGATTCGTAAGGCTTCTCGTATTTCCATTGAGGAGCTTTCTTCTATCACTAAAATTTCCAAAAATTACTTGATGGCTATTGAAGAGGAAAACTTTAAAAAACTTCCAGCTCCTGTTTATATTCGAGGTTTTGTCATACAGATAGCTCAGGTATTAAAATTACCCACGTTGAAGGCAGCAGCTGCTTATCTGATCCATGTGGAGCAGAGTTTAAAAAAATCACAGGGTTAGTCGCTGAGAAGTTTTTGTGGATCTTCCAACCCATGCAGGATTTTTTTTCTGGCTTCCCTGATCGCTTCAGGGCTTAAGTGGAGGTACGATCACTTTCTCAGATGGCTTTGAGAATTCTCCTCGTTTCCGAAACATCCCTTGACTCGGCTTTGCCTATTTGATCTGTTTGCGGTTCTTTCATCCGTTGCTTGGGTTTTTAGACCTAAAGTCATGTGATTTTGTTTCTCATGCTTGAAAAAAACTCTCCTTTTCATTGAAAATAGTAGTTTTTTTAGGTCTATGGGGGGTGAGCTTGATTTGATGAGAAGGGATCAGACAAAAAAACTTCAAGAGTTTAAAACTATTTAGTTGAATATCGTGGGTTTTGTTCGAGCGTTGGTGAGTCATTTTTTTCATGGTTTTTGATTTTGTCCAGGAGAGTCTATTTTGGGTCGGGTTTGATTTCTCTTGTTCTGGCTTTTCATGAAAAAGACTGAGTTTAGATTTTCTTCTATTCGGTGCTCAGAGTTTCAGATTGTCTATTTCTTTGTATGTGCCTTTTAGTTTGGAACGGAAAAAAACAATGCATAGCGTCTTTCTGAGAGGATGGTCTTTTTTTGGGAGAGGTGGGTAAAGAAATCAGCATAAAAAAACCAGAAATCTGTGAATTCATGTTGATCATTTGGCTTTTTCCAGATAACGTCCTAACATTCTTTTTCTGCGTCCCCATCGTCTAGAGGCCTAGGACATCGCCCTTTCACGGCGGTAACCGGGGTTCGAATCCCCGTGGGGACGCCAATTTGAAAAGCCCTTCATACGAGCAATCGTTTGGAAGGGCTTTTTCATATCTTGCACTATCTAGAACTGGGTGGGATATTCTAGCAGATGGGGGAATCGGCGCTGGTCTCTGATGCGGTCGCGTTGCCACAAGCGAGGCTTGCTTCTGCAGTAAACCCGCCAAGGCATGACTTTCTGAATCGCCTTTCAGCTTGACCGCTTCTGTGGTGATTTGGACTTGGTTTCATTTTAGTGCTCTATCAATTTTATTGAGTATCGTCCGTCGAGGCATGAAGGCGCAATTGACGAATCTCGAAAGCGAAGAAGGTGGGTAGTGCGTCAGTTCAAAACCATCTACTTTTTCTTGGCTACAATCGTCTTACTTTTTTCTTTTTCATCCTGAGACAGGAGGCCGGAGCGTGCTCTATTGACTTGCGTTCACCCAGGAGTCACAGCATCTGTTGTTGCTGTTTCTAAGAGCTCTTCTTCCAGTTTCAGTATGTCTTTACTTCGCGATTTGAGTTTTCGGACGGGTACACCCAAATAGACGCCCCATGCATCAAGTGATTTTGTGACTAATGAAAGTGCGCCTACGGAAGACCCTTCACCGATTGTTACACCTGGCAATAGGACGCTTCCTGATCCTATGATTACGTGTCTTCCTAAATACACTGGAGCAAGTTTTACTTTTAAGTATTTACGTGGAACAGTTGGGTTTGTCAGAGACTTTCCTGTGTAGTCATCTGTACCAGAATACAGGCTAACGCCTTGCGATAGTCCAGAGAAATCGGATAACGTCACACCTCCCGCACAACCTAAATAACAGCCTGTGCTAATATGGATATAGTTTCCAAGGGTAAGAGAGCCTGAGGATGCGGCAATAACCACGTTTCCATCGATACGTATATTGCTCCCAAGGGTTATGTGATGTAACCCGATAATGGTGCAGTTTTTTGCTACCTTGACATTTTCTCCAACGTGCTTAAATCCAAACTTGCGTAACTCTTCCGCCTCCCAGTATCCTTGATCAAATGGATTGATAGGATGGGTTTGGTGTGAATCTTGTTTCGTCTCTTGAGTCATTGCTCATCCTTATAGGTTTGAAATACAGCGTTTGGAGTTCTCACGCCAAAGCTTCCTGAAGCGGGGTTACCATCGCAGTACGATCCCTGAGCTGCGGTTCTCTTTTTTTCCTTAGAGTAATAAGCGACGCTAACCTTTTATTGAACACTTTGTCTTTTCTTGAGAGCTCCTGTTCGAGTTGCCTGATTCTTGTATCTTTTGCGTCTTCGACGGGCTTCTCTTTCCATTTGAAAGCACCCTCTCTGAGAGTGCGTCATTTATTTATTCGAGATGAAGAGAAATCTCTCGTGCTTCATCTCTTAAATCTAAGGTATCATGAACAGCCTTGATCTGGGCCTGAGCACTGATCATAGCATCCTTTCTGGGGTCGTCTGCCTTTCGCTGATCTGTTGAGATCCTGCCCTAAACAGTACACCAGTTTCTTCGGAGAGGGAAATTCTTTAGCGCCTCCATGAAATCTTCCTTAGGTTGCTGTTTTGATTCACGTCCATGAGGTTGAACTTTTCTATCGAAAGATCGAAGCATTCTTTGAAAGTGTTGAGTTTTCAAGGAGTAGGTTGCCTAGTAAGTCATTACGAATTCAGGACGTAGCTACCCCTGAGCGACGAAGTCGCTCTTTTTTTTATTAATTGTACTTAACCGCTAATCAGGAATATACAATTCCTGACGCTTCAACCTTTACATCACGTTTAGA
>TBL_comb48_EPIDRAFT_1001417_pt1 | contig 17757 bp, 40 predicted proteins | sample TroBogEpilimnion_37_FD_10681 | JGI IMG/M metagenome (IMG submission 10681)
CGAAGATTACACAACAATGACAAAACGTATCAATGGTGGCACACTAGGTATAGATCACCGTATTTCCGCAATTCACAAAGCAATGGATATTTTAGGGGCATAAAATGAAAGCAGACAATTTTAAGATTACAGGCGCTGCAAGCGCTGGAAAAACCAAAGGCCACTATGTGGTAGAGCGAGAGCATGAAAAGGCCACAGAGCATGAATTAAAGCGTTTGGAAGCCAAGCTAGATAAGCACATGAGCCTCCCAATGGAAAAAGCGCATCCTGAAGGCAAAAGCCAAGCAGAAGCGCCTCTTCCAAATATGCGGAAATACTAAGTAATTCTGTTTACCTTAGCCTTTTTCATTGCTGCCTCATATTGCTTCTTGGCTTGATCGTCAAGTTTGCGTAGAGGCAGTTCTTGATAGTGCTTCCATTTTTCATGGTATTCAGGCAATTCTGAGGGTGGAATCCAGCCGTATTTCAGCCTCCACCTTTCAGTAATGTCTGTTCCTGATGCGGTCCAAATAAAATCACTCATGCAAGCCCCTCCAATTCGTCCATAATATTCATCGCATAGGCCCTGGCTGTAGCTTGATCTAAGGTTGTATAAATGTCAATGTGCTTAATTGCAGTCTTTATAGCCTCATTCCAAGCCATTTCCCATAACTTTTGGGCCGTTCCATCTTCAGGAGCATCAGGAAACCGCTCCTTAAATATTTCCTTTCTTAGCATAACAACTCCTTAAAACGGAATATCTTCTTCAAGTTGACTTAAATTCTGTGGCGCAGAATGTCCTTGGGGTTTATCTTCAGGCTCGTTTAGGTAAGCAAAAATTGAACCTTCTTTCATAGCAAACACAGGAATGGTTTCTATTTTTAACATTAGCCCATGCTTGGTTTCCATAACTACACCAATAGACTGGTATTTCTTTTTAGATTTACCTTCTTTATCGGTATATTCCGAAACCGCTGCTTTTACAAAGTATTTAACTGACATTTTTATTCCTCTTCCGTAGTTTCTAGTTGTGAATTACCCATAATTCCGATATCTTTTGCTCCAACATATGCTTTTAACTGGCCATTTAACCAGTTTGTAAGCTCTGCTTTATCAATAAGATGGGTGTTATATCCAGCAATATTGCATGAATAGATTAGTTTTATTTCCTTAAGCATCTTTGCTCTCCATTAAATTTACTTCCTCCTCGACTTCACTTAAAAAACTACTAATTTCTGCTTCCATAAAAAGAATAAACTCTGCATCCCTTGGAATACGTTTTATAAACAATTGGCTGCGTTCAGGCATTCTAGGATCAAACGATACGAAATCGCACCATTTACGTCCTGTAACCGCCATTTGTGCTTGCATTTGTATTATGTATTTATTCGGTGGCTCATCTGCCTTTATATAGGACCAATGTGTAGGAGAGTTAGGACATTTAATTTCAATAAGTCCATCGTCCCCAACCAGGCCATCAGGAGAACAACCGAACCACTTAATTTTAGGATGATCGACAAAAGGGATTTGATCGACAAAATTACCAGTTGCAACTTCATAAGCTACCCTCGCTTGCGGTTCAGTTAAAGTTCCCCATTCCATTGATGCGTTGGTGTAAGATGGCTCTAGGGCTTTTGTAACTCGTTGTAAGGCAAGCTCAATCAGGTAGTTGACTCGACTAACTGAAGGCCCTGTCTTTGTCTTTGAGAGTATGTCGGCAACCCTAGAGGCCGTTACTTTTCCAAGGCGCATTTGATGCCATTCATTTGTGCCTTGTTTTACGGTTAGGTCCACAAGCCCAGCAAATGGTATTGGTTCAACGGCTATTCGATCTTCTGTTGTAAATGTGGTCATGTTAAGCAACCTTTTTATAAACCGCAGCCACTACTTTTAAAACATACTCTAGGTCTCGCAAGCTAATTTGACCCATAAGTTGCAGTATTTTCATGACGGCCACATCATTGTCTAAAGGGCTAGGCTCTACTAAAGATTCAATCATTTCTCTTGTGCCTTTCTTAGTATTGCTCTAGCAAACGCAATGTTTTGTTCACCTGTGTCAGTTTCCATTCCACTCCAAATTTCAATTATTTCCTCATCTGTTAGTGTCTTTTCAGCTTCTTGCGTAAAGTCAGATAACCTTTGTAGTGCGGCTTCCTTTTTCAACGCCTCAATTTCAGCTTGTTGCTCTACTACTTTTGCATAAAGTTTGTCGTGATTAACAAGTAAAGAATAGTATTCAGCTTGTTGCTGGCGCACAAAGTCTGCATATTGCTGAAATGGTTTGCCTTTTCCATCGCCCTGTATCCAATAAATGTTTTCCAATTCATCAGCTATTTGTTTTGCATTCATTTCTCTTGTGCCTTTCTTAGAATCTCATCAAACATCGCTTTTAGTTGCCAATTCTGACTTTTTGGCATCTTTGGCTGCGGAAATCTTAGCGACTGCGGATTTATCTTTTGAGAGTTGATGATAGGCATTACCGTATATGACTTTGAGTTCATCGATGTCTTTCGCTGTGTTGATTGCTTTTACCCAAGTATCTGCTTGGTCCGTTAAGTCAGGTGTATCTTCCTCAGGAATATCCTCTCCTGCGTAGATATACAAACCGATACCATGTAAGGCGATGGCCTTGGCAAGGCAGCGTTGCATGGCGGTATTGACCTCCATTGCGTTGGGGTTCGGTATAGCTTTGTTTTGGTGGTTTAGGACAGGCAGTTGGGCCGTCATAGTCTTGCCAAAAGCGTTAACCGAGCAAAATACCATCAACGTCTCTGCAAAATACATGGGATCTTTATATTCCCAAGTTGCGCCTGGATCTTGCTGTAATAGCTGGTCTACTGCCCATGCCCAGCTTAAATATGTAAATTTACCCTTGCGGTCTGTATGCTCATTTACATTGATCTTGCGTAGTTCTAAAAATTTACTCATCACTTACTCCTATTAAGAATTTAACCACTCATCAAAAGTTTTAGGAACTTCATCGTCTGTATAAGCCAAATAACATTGATATCTATCCCACAATTTGCCTTGGTATTGCATGCCTTTCTCCTATATCTCAATTTTGGCTGTTTCCATCATTTCAAACTGGTTGGTAATTTGATTGCTGATCATTACATTAATCATGCTTTCTGCGTAAAATTTGGTGTAATGCGGAGTGCTGAGATATTCTTTAAGAATTACTAGCATGGCAGTATGTTCCTCATGCCATCTATACATCTCCCAAAGAGCCTGCGTTTTGGGGCAATACTCGGTCTTTTTCTTGGTCATCACTTATTCCTTAATCGTTAATTTCATACTCGGCAACATCCCTAGCGATGTGCTCCATATATTCCATCGCCATATTGATTACCTTGCGCCCAATTTGCTCGTAATCGCCTGAATTGATTGCATCTTGTAAGGCTTTGTCGGTATCCACATCCATTTCGCTAAGGGCCTCGGCAATAGCACTTGAGGTCCTGTAATCGAATTTACCGCCAACTTTGATTAGTTCCCATGTGCGCTCTTCTATTTCATCGGAGCGGTCATCGTAGTCTTCAGGCTCGTAGTAAGCATCGTGTCTTGACATACCCATGATTAGAACCCCCATCCAAACATACAGCCTAGGAGGATTCCTAAAAGTATTACACCGACTACATCAAATATGATTTGTTTCATTTGCTTTCCCTTCTTCACTTGGTTAAAAAAATTTACTGCGTAAAAGAACTATAACTCAAAAGTCATAAAAATGTCGAGTTTTATATTAAGACAATCCCTAATTAAAATATTTGTTGCTTTTTACCAAATCATGCTATTCTTGCGACAAATAAGAGGAGAATTGCTACATGAATCAGTTTTACGAATTAAAAATGGAGTTCGGTTCTTTAGCCAATCTAGCCCACCAGCTTGGGATTAGGGAGTCATCTGTATATCAATGGGTGGCCAGGAAGCAGATTCCGCTAAAGCATATAAAAACCCTAGAACGGCTGTCTGAGGGCCGTCTTACCAAGGAATTGTTGCGCCCTGATCTTTTCAAGGGTTAAACATGAACTTTTATCCTTTCCACATAGGTGACTATATCAGCCACACAGCCCATTTAACGAATGAAGAAGATTTAGCCTACAGACGATTGATTGACCTCTACTATTTGACCGAGAAACCTTTGATTAACGACATACCTACTCTTGCTAGGCGGACAAAATCGACACAGGAGGCTGTTTTAGCGGTTTTAGGCGAGTTTTTTGAGCTAGATGAGGCTGGGGTAGCCTGGAGCAATAAAAGAGCCACAGAGGAGCTTTCTCGCTATAAGGCGATGGCTGAGGGTGGACGCAAAGGTGCAGCTAAACGGTGGAATAAAGAAATACCCACCTTATTGCCTAGCGATAGCCCCCCTAAACACCCCCCAATGCCAACCAAGAACCATGAACCAAGAACCAAGAACCAAATAAATACTAAGACCCCTGAAGGGGTTAGTGATTCGGTTTTTAAAGATTTCCTTATGTTGCGAAAAAGCCACAAAGCGCCTTTGACCGAGACCGCTTTAAAAGGTTTAGCAAGAGAGGCTGAAAAAGCCAAGATGACTCTAGAGGCTGTGATGGAGCTTTGCTGTCAAAGGGGATGGAGAGGATTTAAGGCTGATTGGATAGAAAGTATTGATCCTGTTACCAAAACAAAGGAAATGCCTTTAGGAACGGATGCTCAAATCGAGGCAGCGTATAGGGCCGAGTGTGGCGATCCTACAAAGGCAAGATTCAATTCCTATTACGAAATGCGCAACTTTATCGTAGCTCAACGTGAGAAAAGAAAAAAGGCATGAGAGTTTTAGTAGCTTGCGAATATTCAGGTCGAGTAAGAGATGCTTTCATTAGGGGGGGGCACGAAGCCATGAGTTGTGATTTGTTGCCAACTGATCAGCCTGGGCCTCATTACCAAGGTGATGTAATGGACATCATTGCAGATGGTTGGGATTTAATGATTGCCCATCCTCCATGCACACATTTAGCGGTTTCAGGCTCGAGATGGTTTAAATATAAAGAAAAGGAACAGGCCGAGGCTTTGGAATTTGTGCGTTTACTGCTAAATGCGCCAATAAAACATATAGCTTTAGAAAACCCTATAAGCGTTATATCCAGCAAGATTAGAAAACCTGACCAAATTATTCAGCCTTGGCAATTTGGGCATGGAGAAACAAAGGCAACTTGTTTGTGGCTTAAAAATTTACCCAAGCTATTGCCAACAAATATTGTGGAAGGTAGAGAAGCAAAGGTCCACAAGATGCCACCTAGTCCTGATCGGTGGAAATTACGCAGCACGACTTATCAAGGAATTGCCGATGCATTTGCCAACCAATGGGGGAACTTATGAAAAAGACTTTAAAAGCAGCGAAGAATACCGTCACCAGTGCGAAGTTCGATGGCTTCTTAGATTCAGAAATGAACAGGGATTACAGCGCTTCAGAGAGTATTTACGATCTCCTGGATTTGGCGCACGAATTACAAGAATCCTACATGACGTATCGGAACAATGGAAGAAGGGGAATCGAGGAAGGTTGGGAGATTGGCGATGAGTGATTTAGAGCATTTAAACGACAGCCGAGTAGAAAAGGCTTTGATATTTTTATCTTCAACCGACGAGGACCATGCAATATTGGCTGGCGAGGTCAAACGCTTGGAAGAATGGATTAAACAATCAAAGGCCCATGCTTTTTTGCTTTCGCAAGGAACGGTTGCAGAGCGAGAGGCCCAAGCGCTTGATAGCCCCTCTTATAGCAAAGCTGTAGAAGAATGGGCCAATACATTTAAAGAGTTTAAGACTTTAGACAACAAGCGCCAGCATGAAATACGGATTACTGAAATATGGCAAACACTTAGCGCAAACCGCAGAAAGGGAAGTTTATGAAACGCAGCATGGAAGAGATTGTTGATTACCTTGAGGAAATTAACGAGCATGAAATTATTGAATTTATTAAATATCAATATAAAGAAATTGAGCAATATCGGAATGAAACCAATTACTGGTTCAACAAGTGGAACGACTGCTTTCAAGGCAGCGTTAAATATTTAGAAGCACAACTTTTTGGAGGAACTACAAAATGAAAGATTACTCATTACCTTACATAGTTTTAAACAGCTTGCTTAAAAAATACCATGACATGATGCTAAAAAACAACAGCGATCGAGCCTATGAAATAGCAACCGACATGGTAGAGATGGCCCTATTACTGCAAGACTTTGCTGGCGAAAATGCGAATAAAAAAGTTTGATCAAGGGTTGCATGATCGATACGATCCTCCTGCCAGGGCTGCGGTTTCGGCTTGGTTAAACAATATTTGGGGTGTTGATGCGGTAGACAACCCTGATATATATGGAACGGATTTAGTTATATATCGAGCAGGCAAACATGTGGGCTATGTTGAGGTTGAGGTCCGCAGCTGGACACCCTATTGCCCTTTTAAAACTATCCATGTGCCAGGACGTAAAAAGCACATGTTAGAGGTGGAAAATACATTATTCTTTGCCTTAACGCATGACATGACCCATGCGTATTGGATCAAGGGCAGTAAAGTATTTTCCCATCCTCATGTAGAGCTAAAAGACGAGGAAAAGCATGAGTTTTATTATGACGTTCCATTAGAGCTTTTTAAATATGTTGATTTAACAGAAATTTTTTGATGACTAAAGCTGAGAAAGAACGTTTTCGAAAGATTGCAGATATAGGCTGCATATTGTGTTACATCCAAAACAATAAAGGAACAGCTTGTGAAATACACCACATACGCAGAGCAGGACAGCGAAAAACAGCGCCAACAATCGGACTCTGTCCAATACATCATCGATTCCATTTGGGAATTCACCACCTTGGACGTAGAGCTTGGGAATCTGCTCACTCAACGACAGAAGAGGATCTTCTTGAACTCACCAATAGGTTATTAAATGAGTAGAATAGTTTGCTGGTTTAGTTGTGGAGCTGCCAGCGCAGTAGCAACCAAAATAGCTTTATCAGAAAGCAAAGGTAAAGAAGTTGTTATTGCCTATACAGAGGTTAAAGAAGAGCATTCTGACAATAAAAGATTTTTAGCTGAATGCGAAGAATGGTTTGGTCAAAAAATTGAAATTTTAGGTAACGATAAATACAACAGATCAATTTATGGGGTATTTGAAAAAAACTTTATAAGAACTCCTAAAGGCGCACCTTGCACAAGAGAGTTAAAAAAGCGCATAAGACAACGTTTTGAGAAAGTGGATGATAGACAAGTGTTTGGCTATACAGCGGAAGAACAGGCTCGTTTGGACCGTTTTATAGATGCCAATAATGATGTAGATATTTGGACACCTTTAATTGATAGAGGTTTGGGTAAAGAAGACTGCTTGGCTATGTTAAAAAACGCTGGAATTGAATTACCAGCGATGTATAAATTGGGATATCACAACAACAATTGCATAGGTTGCGTAAAAGGTGGCATGGGTTATTGGAATAAGATAAAAATAGATTTTCCTGAACATTTTGATCGTATGGCCAAACTTGAAAGATTTAAAGGTCAAACAGTATTTAAAGACAGATACCTTGATGAATTAAAGCCTACTGATGGCAACTATCCCCAAGAACCAAATATAGAATGCAGCATTTTTTGCTACATGGCAGAAGAGGATTTAAAAAATGAGTAGCAATTTAATTATTCTTACAGGCCTTATATACGCTTATATTTGTATTGAGAGTTTCTTTAAAGGCGATCTTGGGCTTGGATGGATGTATTTTGGGTATTCAGTCGCAAATTACGGTGCTTACCTATTGTCTACAAAATAATGTAAAATGGTGCGGTGCAACATCAATATAGGAGAAAGCCATGTTTACATTTGACGAGCAATACAAAAAGTATGAAGAGTTGATTAATCGCACCAAACAGGCATACGATTTTTGGTATAACTGCCTTGTTTCGACTTGGAAAGACTTTTACAAGTAATTACAACTCAAGCGGATCAAAGCCAAGAGATTGACCAACGGTCATCTTGCGTCTTTTAAAGGTGGCATCATGAAGTGTCCATTTGCCTGATTTATGCCTAGAGCAATGAATCATTTCATGCGCCATCGATCTGACAATCGTGTCATACCAGCCACAACGAGCCTTTGAAATACAAAAAATATGCGGCCTTGATAACGATTCATCGAACTCGTAGGTTGCCATTACCTGGTGATCATCCACTATTTCAAAGCGGCACATCTCGCTAGGTGGTAGATCCCACTTTGTAAACGGTTCGCATTTAGCAAGCGTTAAATAGATGCATTCAAGAATTTTAGGGGTGATCTTCATACCTTATGTATCTTTCCTCGAAACTCTACCTCGTCCTCTCCCCAAACCCTAATCATTTCAGGCTGTAACAGTCTAGAGCGGTCAAAAGATAGCATTACAAAGCCACTATTCCAATCTTTAGGGGTATCTTCAGTATAAGCAAACTGTTGCCCATGTAAATCGGCAAGCGTTCCTGTCTGAACTCCCCACCGAGTTCCATTAAAATCCCCAACTGGCATACAAGACAGATGATGCGTATGGCCTGTAATCATATTGACACCGCTATTAAGTGCGTTGGCCCTTCCTGCGCTAAAACCACCCTTCCAACGGTGTTTTATACAAGTATCCTCATTAACCCAAAAGGACCAGCAAGGCAGCCAGGCTGGGAAATGTTCTTTTAGGGTAGTGCCCACAACACCCTCAAAAGCTGGCAAATTTTCAATAATTCGCATTTCCCAGCGAGCATCATGATTACCCAAGGGCCAATACAGTTTTGCGCCTTTAGCTATTGCCTCTATTTCACCTAAATAGTATTGAACAGCCTCAAGTTCTTGTTTTACGGTTGGTAATTTAGACCAATCTTGCCTTGGAAACCTGCTAATTGAGGCCCCATCTAGTGCGTCTCCGTTACAGACAATAGCCGTTGGACGGAACTCTTTAATCATTTCTAGCAAGGCTTTAAAGGCTGTGGTGGTATCGTCAGGCCAAAAGTGAGCATCGCTAAACACTATTACTCTACCTTTGTCAATATCTAAACCCCTGCGAGTATTGCCTACAGTCTGCTCTGTTTTCTTATATTCGTTGAGTCTTTGGTCATTAAAGCTGGGTAATTTAATTTGAAGTCTTGTTTCTATGGAGCGCCTGCGGTTATAGACAGCCCTTTCAGACATTGCATGGATTTTGGCAAAAGTAAGTGGTGAACCAATCTTATTCCACTCGGTTATAAATTCATCATCTGATAAAATATATCCACCCATATAAGCCTCATTTATGATAAGTTATGAAATACTAACCTAAAATTAAAACAAATCAATGACTTATTACGCAAAACGCACTGATGCAAATCATAAAGAGATTGTTAATGCTTTTAAAGACTTAGGTTGCAGCATTTTTGATACATCAAGAATAGGCATGGGCTTTCCTGACGTTATTATTGGGAAGAACGGTAAAACGGTTTTAGTAGAAATAAAATCATCTGAAAAAGCCAAGTTCACAACCGCACAAGACCTTTTTATGATGAATTGGAAAGGCTCTACTGTTTGCAGGGTGCATGATTTGGAGGGTGTCAAAACTATTGTGAAAGTTCTTGACAATCACAATGGATAAGGCAAAATATTGAAACTAGAACTTTTCTAGTCTTTTTGATCAAAAGGAAATTAACATGGGTAAGATGGACGCAGAAGTATTTAAGTCTGGTGCAAGTGGCGAGAAAGTTCCTAAGGGTGCTTTGTCTAGCGACACAACTGGCGAGCGTAAAATGAAGATTACTGGCGGTGTTGGTATGGGTAAGGCTGATGCAATGGGTAGCCGTCCTCTAAGCCATGCTGGTAACTTTGAAGGTAAATTGGGCGAAATGAATGATGGCAATATGGGCGAGCGTGAGTGCTATTCCCATAAGCGCTATGAGCATGCCCAAGACGGCAAGTAAATAAAGGCGAAGGGCCTACAAGCACGTGAAACTTGTAAGCCCTTCTAACCACTTAGTAATCGGAGAACTAAATGGCTGGTATAGATTCTAAAGTTAGCTGTAAAGAATGTCGATATTATCGGAATGCCGATATTATGGGCCGTTGCCACCGCTTTCCTGAAGCTGTCAATAAAACTATGAATGATTGGTGCGGTGAGTGGAAGTCACTGATTCCGCCACCAGTTATTGAATATATGGTTCAAGATTTGGCCAATCAGCCAAACGGAGCAAGAGCCAAAATCTTAGAAGAAGCAGCAAAGGTTCAACCCAAGCCTAAAGGCAGACCTAAAAAGGTTGAAAATGCCATCTAACGCACATATAACTATCGAAGTTGACGATGATGGTTTTGTTGAGTTTATTTGTAAATCAAATGGACCTGACGAAGCCCACCGAGTCATGATAGAAGTTATGGATTTAATTGACCGTTTTAATGGTCACAATGCAATTAGTCCAACTGAAACGCATGGTGTGCAATGAAATTACAACCTTTAAACGATAAAATAGTAGTAAAGCCTGAAAAACGGCAGCTTAGTTCCATTATTTATGTTGAAAACAAGGAAGTTGACAACATGGGAACGGTTGTCGCTGTTGGTCTTGGCAAGAAAGTTAATGGACGCAGAGAGGCTATGCCTATTACTGTGGGAGCTTATGTTCGCTTTGGAACAATGAATGACAACGCTAAAGACGAATATTTAAAATATTTTGAGTATTTTGAAGATGGTGAGCGCTATCTCGTTATGAGTTGGCAGGACATTTGTTTTGAACAGGAGATTGCATAATGGAAGATATTGTTACAAATCAATCGCTATTAGAAAAAATAATGGCGCATTTTGGCTGGTATAAGGTTAAAAAAGTTGAGTTTGAGTTTGAGAGCTTGGATATTACTTATTCTTTTAACAGTAAAAAGCCTGAACCTACTTTTCCAGTAAAGCCAGCCCTTAAAAAGGCTACCACTAGAAAGCCAAAAAATGACAACTAAACCTGGCTTATATGCCAATATCCATAAAAAGCAAGAGCGGATCAAGCGTGAAAAGGCGGAAGGCAAGCCTGTGGAAAGAATGCGTAAGCCTGGCACTAAGGGCGCTCCTACTAAGCAAGCATTTATTGAATCAGCTAAGACTGCGAAAAAATAATGGCTACTAAAAAACATGACAAACCAATCCCTCATAAAACCACAGGGAAAGACAAAACATACAACCCAACCGAAAAAGGCGCTGGTATGACCGCTAAAGGTCGTGCTGAATACAACGCTAAAAACGGCAGTCATTTAAAGCCTCCTGCGCCAAATCCTAAATCAGAAAAGGACAAAGGCCGTAAGGCTTCTTTCTGTGCAAGGATGGAAGGTGTAGTTAAAAAAGCCAAAGGTCCAGCTGAAAGGGCCAAAGCATCACTTAAAAACTGGAACTGTTAATCATGCCACTCAAAAAATCCGCAAGCGAAAAAGCATTTAAAGAAAACATCAAAACCGAAGTAAAAGTTGGTGGTAAGCCTGTAAAGCAGGCAGTTGCCATTGCCTATGCCGTTAAACGTGAAGCAGCTAAGAAAGGAAAGAAAAAATGAACATTAAAGATTTAGAGATGGAATTTACCCACACCGCTGGCGAATTAGAATTGATTCTTGCTGGCCTGCGCAAGTTACCTATGGAATTGGTTCAAGAATTGCATACAAAAATTATTAACCTTGCAAATCAAAAGGTTGCAGATCATGTGGCAGCAAATGCACAAGCAACCCCTGAAACTCCTGCGGAAACACCTGAACAGTGAAAATTGAACAGCGCTCAATAGAGTCGTTAATTCCTTATATAAACAATAGCCGAAAGCACTCTGATGACCAGGTTGCTCAAATTGCAGCCAGCATTAGAGAGTTTGGCTGGACTAATCCCATATTGGTTGATGGCTCTAATGGCATTATTGCTGGGCATGGCCGTCTGCTTGCTGCTAGGAAGCTGTCTATGGATAAAGTTCCTGTTATTGAACTTGCCCATTTATCAGAAACTCAAAAAAAGGCTCTTATTATTGCTGACAATAAGTTAGCTTTAAACAGCGATTGGGATACAGAATTACTTACAATCGAGTTAAATGAGCTATTAGCAGATGATTTTGCGCTAGAGATACTGGGCTTTGATAAAGATGAATTAGACGCTTTATTGAATGTAATAGATCCAACAGAGGGATTAACAGATGAAGATGCTGTTCCTGATGCTCCGCTTACACCTAAATCGAAGATGGGCGATATATTTAGTCTTGGAAACCATCGTCTTATGTGCGGTGATTCAACTTCTATTGATAGCGTAGAAAAGCTGACAAACGGCTTAGTTGACATATTAGTTACCGATCCGCCATATAACGTGGCATACGAAGGCAAGACTAAAGACGCATTAACTATTCAAAACGACTCTATGGGAGACGAAGCGTTCCGCCAGTTCCTAAGAGATGCTTTTGTAGCGGCAGACGCTGTAATGAAGCCAGGCGCTGTGTTTTATATATGGCATGCTGATTCTGAGGGTTACAACTTTAGGGGTGCTTGTAAAGACGCTGGCTGGAAGGTCCGTCAATGCCTAATATGGCAAAAAGACACAATGGTTATGGGCCGTCAAGACTATCATTGGAAACATGAACCTTGTTTATACGGCTGGAAAGACGGTGCTGGGCATCTATGGGCCTCAGACCGTAAGCAAACCACCCTTATAGAGTGCAAGCGTCCAAAGCGTAACGATATCCACCCAACTATGAAGCCAGTAGAGCTTATGGAGTATCAAATACTGAATAACACCAAAGGACAGGATTTGGTGCTAGACTTATTTGGTGGCTCAGGGTCTACCCTAATTGCTGCTGAAAAAACAGGCAGAAAAGCGGCTTTGATGGAGCTAGATCCTAAGTATTGTGACGTCATTATCAAACGATGGCAGGAATTTACTGGAAAGCAGGCAATCCATATAGAATCAGGCCTAGAGTTCGATAAACTTTAAACATTTTCCGTTAATAAAAGATGCAAGAACATATTCCTACTGAAAAGACCAAAGTTCAGGTTCTGCAAGCCGCAGGGCTTGGGCTTCCGCATGAGCAGATTGGCGCTTTAATTGGTATATGCGACAAGACCTTACGCAAGCATTATGAAATAGAACTTGCGCTTGGTAAGGCTCAAGCGTCCGCTAAGGTGGCCAATTCTTTGTTTAATAAGGCTATAAAAGGCGATACAACGGCAGCTATTTGGTGGACCAAGGCTCAAATGGGCTGGGGTGAAACCAATACAACCAAGCTGGCCAACGCAGACGGTTCAAACATAACTGGCTTTGAGATCATCCTAACCGATACTGATGGAACAAGATCAGAGGCTTAACCAGGTTCTTGCTAAGGCAAGATTCCCTAAAAAGCTGGAAGTTCTATTTAATCCGAAGAACTGCCGTTACCGCATACTTTACGGAGGGCGAGGCGGATCAAAGTCTTGGAATATAGCCAGGGCTTTGCTTATAAAAGGTTTTAGAAGCCCACTGCGTATTCTTTGTGCTCGAGAGTTTCAAACGTCCATTAGGGATTCGGTTCATAAGCTATTGTGCGACCAAATAGAAAACCTAGAGTTAGGCTGGTATTACAACATTACGCAGAACTCTATCGTAGGCAAAAACGGCACAGAGTTTACCTTTGTTGGCATTAAAAACAACACCAACAACGTAAAATCTATCGAAGGAATTGATATTTGTTGGGTGGAGGAAGCGCAAAGCGTAAGTTCAAATTCCTGGAATGTATTAATACCAACAATCCGAAAGGAAGGCTCGGAAATATGGATTTCTTTTAATCCTGAGCTAGAAACAGATGAAACCTATAAACGCTTTATATTGAACCCACCGCAAGATTCTGTGGTGCAGAAAATAAACTGGTCCGATAACCCTTGGTTTCCTGAGGTGCTGGACTTAGAGCGCCAGGCCCTTAAAAATAGGGATATATCCGCTTATAACAACGTTTGGGAAGGTATCTGCCGCACCCAAATAGATGGCGCTGTATTTGGCAAAGAGATGGAAATAGCCGAGCTAGACGGCAGGATTACTAGAGTGCCTTACGATCCAATCAAGCCTGTCCATGCTGTGTTCGACCTTGGGTGGGCCGACTCAACTGCGGTGTGGTTCGTCCAATTTATAGGAATGGAAATTAGGGTTATTCGGTATATAGAAGACAACCAAAAAACCATAAGCCATTACCTAGCGCAAATGCAGACCTATGGCTATGTGTATGACACCTTATGGCTACCCCATGACGCTGCCGCTAAGAACTTAGGAACAGGCAAATCGATTGAGGAAATTGTGCGTTCTACTGGTTGGAAGGTGCAAATACTAGACCGAGTTCCTGTAGTTGATTCTATAAACGCAGCAAGAACAATATTTGCCAAATGCTATTTTGATAGGCAAAATTGCGAAGAAGGCTTACAATGCTTAAGACATTATCGCTATGACGTTGATCCTGAAACTGGCACATTCAGTCAGAAGCCAATTCATGACCAATATTCGCATGGCGCAGATGCATTTAGATATATTGGTTTGATGGTTAATGAGCCTAAAAAGCCTAAGCCACAACGACAAAATTATGCCCAAGTGGGCAGTTGGATGGGATAAATATGGCAGATTACGATAGCATCAACGACATGGAAAACGACTCAAGAATTGAGGAAGCTAAACAGTTCTTGCGCCTTTGCGGTGATGTAGATTCAAATAATCGAGCCGAAGCCTTAGATGATGTCCGTTTTGCTGCTGGTGATCAATGGCCTGTAGACGTTCAAAATAGCCGAGTTTTGGAAGCTAGACCTTGCTTAACTATTAACAAGGTAGACGCTTATATTCGTCAAATATGCAACCAACAGCGCCAGCAACGTCCAAGAATTAAAGTGCATGGCATGAATAACGAGACAGACGCTAAGTTAGCCGAGATTCTAACTGGTGTATGCCGTCATATAGAAACACAATCAAACGCTGATAATGCTTACGACGCAGCCTTTGAATATGCAGTAAAGATGGGTTGGGGATATTTTAGGGTTACTACTGATTATGTGTCAGACGATACATTCGAGCAGGAAATCTATATCCGTCCTATTGATAACCCTTTTACCGTATATTTTGATCCAAATTCCCAGCTGCCAGACGGTTCTGATGCTGAACGCTGCTTAATTACTACCGTATTAAGTAAACGAAACTTCAAGGTCCTTTACCCTTGGGCTGAGGTAGATCAAGGTTTCAGTAGCAGAGGCACTGGGGATACCAACAATGAATGGGTAATGAAAGAGGATATTCGGATTGCCGAGTATTTCTATACCGTAAAAGAGCCAGCCAAACTTTACTATTTATCCGATGGCACTAGCGTTTATGAGGACGAATACAAAAAGGTTAAAGACTTGCTAGAAGAAGCTGGTATCGAGGTATTAGACAAGCGAGACAGCTACAAAAAGAAAATCAAGTGGTGCAAGCTAACAGCCATGCAAATCCTGGAAGAAGGCGAGTGGGCTGGTAAATATATTCCTATTATTCCTGTATATGGCCAGCAAGTTATTGTGGATGCCAAACATAAGAAATTTGGCTTGGTTCGCTTTGCTAAAGATCCACAGCGGATGTATAACTATTGGGCTACCAGCTTAACCGAAACGGTAGCTTTAGCGCCAAAAGCCAAGTGGATTCTTGCTGAAGGTCAAGACGAAGGTCATGAGAATGAATGGGCTATGGCAAATATTAAAGCCAGCCCTTATTTGCGCTACAAGCAGACCGACACAGAAGGCCGTATGGCCCCTCCTCCTACAAGACAGGCCCCTGAGCAACCACCTACAGGAGTTATGGCTGCTTTGGGCGGTATGAACGCTGATTTGCAGGCTGTGGTGGGTATATATGATCCTAGCCAGCTACCGCAGGGCAACCAATCAGGTAAGGCTATCCAAGGTCAACAGCAACAAGTTGACATGGTTAATTACCACTACTATGACAATTTGACTCGTTCTATTGCATATTGTGGCCGTATTATTTTGGATTTAATTCCTAAAATTTACGATACAGAGCGAGTTTTACGCATTATTGGCGATGATGGCAAACCTGAACTTGTTACATTAAACCAACGGTCTGTGGACGAGCAAGGTGTAGAAAAGATTCTAAATGACGTATCTGTTGGCAAATATGACGTTGTCATGGATACAGGCCCAGGATACTCATCCAAGCGCCAAGAGGCTGTAGATGCCATGACCAGCCTATTTGCTGCCGATCCTAACCTCGTTCAGATAGCTGGTGACTTATTTGTGCGTAATATGGACTTCCCAGGCGCTGACGTTATTGCTGATCGTTTGGCTGCTATGAACCCAATGTCGCAAATTGACGATAAATCGCCTATTCCGCCACAAGTTCAGATGCAACTAAAACTCAATCAACAGCAACTCCAGCAAGCACAGCAAGCTATTCAGCAATTACAGCTTGATATTAAGCATGGCGCTACCGTTAAACAGCTGCAGGAAGAAGCTGAAACCAAGCGAGAGCTTATGCGTCAAACAGCTAAAGCGCATGATATTGAAATGCGAGACGTTACTAAGCAAACTGATACGGTTATTAATAACCAAACCAAGCTGGAAATTGAACAACTTAAAGCTAATTTGGCTTTAGTTTTGGCCCACTTAAATTTAAGAACAGAAAAGGCAGCAGAAGCCGAAGCAATAGAACGAGCAATTTAATTGTGTTTAATAAAATTTTGTGTTAAAAAGTAGCAATCTACCAATGGATTCATTGGGTTAATTCTTGGAGTATTCCATGTCAGAAGTGCAAGAGCGGTTGGCAACAAATGTAGTAACAAGTGAAAATTTAGTCGATTGGACCATGAATCGCTTAGGTTTAGCTACCGAGGAAGCGCCAGTTGAGGCTGAAGCAGTTGAGGAAACTCCTGAGTCAGAGCCGATTGTTGAAGCTGAAGGTGAGAGTGAACCAGCATCAGAACCTGAGACAAAAGTAACAGAGGAACGGAAACAAAATCCTAAACTCGAGAAAAGATTCTCTGAGCTTACTAAAGCTAGAAAAGAGGCAGAAGAGAAAGCTGCCAAAGCACTAGCCGACAAAGAGGCTTTAGAGGAGCGTTTAAGGCAATTTGAAACGGTATCGACACAACCTAAAGAAATCGATCCTGTAGGAGAAGAGCCAAAAGCGGAACAGTTTACCGATGCCATTGAGTATGCGAAAGCACTCGCAATGTGGTCAACTGAGAAGGCTTTGTATGAGCGAGACATGCAAGAGGCACAGCGTAAAGCTGCCGAAGAACAGGCTAAGATTGCAAAATCTTGGGCTGAAAAGGTAGAAAAAGCTAAACCAAACTTGCCTGACTTTGATGACTTGGTGACATCAAGTAACGTCCAGGTTTCTAATGAAATCAGAGACGCTATCTTGGAGTCCGATGTAGGCCCACAAATCCTATATGAATTAGCATCAAATACAGAATACGCTCAAAAGGTGGCAGAGATGCCATTAATCAAAGCCTTGCGAGAGATTGGGAAATTGGAGGCTCGTTTTGAAGTGCAGGAAACTGCACCTGAACCAGCGAAGAAGCCTGTTGCTGTGCAGTCTAAAGCGCCTGCTCCGATTAGTCCGCTTAAGGGAACTGGAAGTGCCGAGATTATAACTACTGATACAGATAAGTTAACTTACGCACAATACAAGGAACTTAGGAAAGCTAGACGGATTAGGTAAAACCTAATTTCTATTTAAGGAAACTGAGATGAGTAATAATTTATTAACTATCTCGAAGATCACCAACGAAGCGTTGATGGTCCTCGAAAACGAACTAACATTCACTTCTGAAGTTGACCGCAACTATGACGATCA
>TBL_comb48_EPIDRAFT_1001425_pt1 | contig 17709 bp, 23 predicted proteins | sample TroBogEpilimnion_37_FD_10681 | JGI IMG/M metagenome (IMG submission 10681)
TCTCCCTTTGGGTCCAGGCGCCCATTTGTGATTTGAAACAGAAAAGGGGTGTTGACATTGGCCCCTAAATAGATTAGAGATATAATGGAGTTCAAATACNTCNTATTNNAGCCTTTCCCTGCTTTGATGTAAAGGTAAAACGCCCAGCTTAGGGGGTTGGTATGGATCCTGCAGCTTACATCCATGGGCTGCATCACANAGACATGCTGTTCAGGATACCTAGCCCTGTCATAATATTTGATAACAGAGGGGTGGGTTGGACGCCCGAAAATTTCAAACGGCTTGTTCATATCTAAATTGCAGTGTCTCACAATAGCGTTCAAGAAATCATCCCAATTATCTTGCCTTCCTTCTCTAATGGTGCATACTTCTTGCATGGCCATAGCAAGGAGCGGCAGCTGAGCTCCATTGCTTTCATCTGTGAGGAGGATTTCCTCTCCCTGAAACAAACCTGGGGGGAATCTCAACAAGGCTTCGACATCGCGATACTGCACTGCGCGCAGAAGAGCAGAACGAAGCTCTTCGTTCATGGTGAGGGGCAAATTACAGCATACATATATACTCTTTAGATCATGCCAAGCGCTCTTTATTCATTTGCACAGCTCAGGAAACAGCATTCATTTCCACAGCAGATGACGACTTTCATGCATCCAAAGTGCGTTCAGATGGAGGGATGAAGTGTTCCATCAAGGCAAGCAAGGCCTCATAACGAATCTTCAAAGTCTCAGAGAGCATTTGGTCATTGCTGAGGGCCTTGCGCACCCACTCGATGGCGCTCATGGTGGAGTACTGGCCTTGCTCGTACGGATCCGCCCCAAAGCAGAGCAAGAGGCTCACCAGGTCAATGGAGCCATATCGGATGACATAGTTGAGGGGTCCGAATTTTTTCAAGGACTTCAGGGAGGCGCCAGCCTCCAAAAGGATCTTTACCCGCTGGAGCGCTTGGAATGCAAAGGTAGAGTAGGAGGAGGAGCAAGAGGCAAGGATGGCCTCAGAGAGCGGATACTTGCCATCCATGGCAGGGGCGTTGAGGATCATGTGCAGATCGTCCTTGCTGGCAGCGTTGGCCTGGATGTGCCTCACAATGAAGCGCAAGATCCTGGGGGAGGAGTGTGCGGCTGCGTACAAAAGGGGAGAGGTTTCCTCCTTTGCAAAGGAGACATACACGACCGGGAGCTCGGCGTTGGTCACCTTGCGAAATGTGTGTTGCATCACCAGCGGCGACACAAGGAGGGAGGGGTGAGGGTATGCGTAGGGGAGAAACGTGCCCAGCTTCTTGAGAGAAAAGCTTGTGGTCCTGTCCGTCAGCCTCTTGAACTCGGCGAAATGCTTGACCCTCTCCGAGTGGGTCATTTTCAGCTCGGACGTGGTGAGCATCATTTCGCTTTCTGGCGTTTGGGCAGCCTACGTTTTTATTATCAAAGGTTTTCCCGGAATTAGATTTTCTTTCTTTCGGCTTCTGGCTAAAAAAGAGGATTTTTTTCGCAGCCATCCCTTAGGCTATGGCATAAGAGGGGACCAGATGGACATAATAGTAGAATGTCACAGGAAAGCAAGAGGGGGATCACGGAGGCGGCTCTTATGGAACAGGTGGCCATGTACATGGCTGCGCTTCCGTGCCCTCCCCTACCGCTCATCGTTCAGCAAGAACAGGCCGAGGACTTTCCAAAGACATGCTACAAGAACTCGCACGATCTGATCGCCTCGTTGCTGCTTTTGACCATGTCGCATGGCGACGCCAGGCTGAATGAGGAGCGCAAGGCGAAGCAGCTCGAGCTCACGGACAGGCTGTTGCAGAAACTGGGGGCAGCCAAGCAAGACATTGGCAAGGCCTATGAGGCGTTTTCAGAGTTTACTTCGGGGTACATCTGCGCCTTCGCCAACATTGATGTGTCCGTCAGCTTCATGCCCATGGATCATGTGACGGAGGGGGACTGCGTGCACAAGGCGTGCTGCAGTTGGCACAGGGCGCAGGAGGTCATCCTTTACAAGGCGGCCCTCCTGCACGCCAGCGATGAGGATCTTGTGACGAGGATGAATAACAAGGAAAATCTAGATCCCAATGGCGATGCTGTGACGAGGATGAACAACATGAGAAACCTGGAGCCCAAGGGTGATGCTGTGACGAGGATGAACAGCAAGGAGCCCAATGGCGATGCTGTGACGAGGATGAACAACACGGAGCCGAAGGGTGATGCTGTGACGAGGATGAACATTAACAAGGAGCCAAAGGGTGAAAAACAAGTCGCAATGATGATTGAGAGGATCCTCAAAACAGACTTCTCCAGCCTGTCGTACGAGGAGCTCCTGGCCAAGCATTGCCGGCGTTTCTCGTTCTAGCCTTGATTCCAGGCCACGAAAAGCCCCAGGACCCTTGCTGCCTCGCTATGCCCCGCTTGACGCAGCTTGGAGCACAGCAGCCTAGCCACATCCATGCTCCTGGCGCTGAGGGACGGAGTGTAGAGCAGCTTCTTCAGGGTGGAGCAGCACGACGCCTTGGTTTGCACCAGCTCCTTGACGGGGAGCCTGTCGCCCGCTTCTAAAAGCACAGCGCCGTCTTGGATGCAGGGGTAGATGATGTTGGCTACATACAGACACCTTTGCATGCAGTCCGAGCGTGTTTGCAAAAGGCTCGCGCGCAGCTTTCTCAGGCCCCAAGCCTCCATATCCTGCGCACCATATCTCATATGCGTATGTGATGGGGGAATGTGTGATGGGGGTGACCTGGATTATTTCGTCCCCCTGCTCCAAAAAGAGTGTTGCCGCCTGGAGGTTCACCGCGCTTCTGCATAGCGAACAGCCCTGAAGTCGGATGGTCTGCTTCGGGCAGGTAAAGCACGTGCAGACGGGTAGCATGAAGAGGGCTTTGCGTCGGATATGGGCTCCTCCTAGCCTGCGTTGAATGGGAGAGGGGATGCAATAACGCTTTCTGGGTCCCGCGACTGCTGCCTCGGCCCCTCCTAGGAGCGGGTGCCTGAGATATGGGGAGAGGATTAAAACAGATGATTGGGGCATGGATCATATACAGAAGAGGAGACCTGTGGAAATGGATCCCCGAAATGTCCCGCATGTCCCACTCGTTTTGAATCTGTGTATGAATCAGGATGCCCGTGATGTGCCCAAACGTTTCTTGAATATCGAGGAGCTGTTGCACTGCGTTGCTGGTCTGAAAGCTCCTTTCAAAATCGATGGCGTAGATTCTGCCACAGAGGTAGATGAAATTGCCCAGGTGGCTGTCGCCGTGCACCCAGTTCTCCTTGTGAAGGACTCTCAGCAGCTTTAGCGCTGCAATGGAAATGGAGAGCTGGATGGATTGGTTCTTCTTGAAGATGACCACCACTCCCCCCTCCTCCTTCTCATCATGAGCAGCCTGCCTTTGCTGTTAATTGACTGTTACTAAGGGCAGAGAGGGCTGCATACCTTGGTATGATGCTGAGCGATGAAGTGATTTTTCTGTCGGACCAAGCCTTCCAGAATCACATCATAGTCGGCTTGTGACATGCTTACGGGCTTGTAGAGGATCTCCCTCAACGAGTGGCCCCCCTACATCCCCAAAGTTTAGCTCTTGGGAGGCATTATTATGTGGTGGTGGGGCATGCCTGTTTCATGTAATAGCCCTTCCACAACGCTTGCTCGCACGCCCCCACTTTCAAGTCACAGAAGAAGAAGATGGGCAGGAAAAGATCCCTGGCCTTTCTGGACTTTTGAAGGTGCTGATATGCGCCCTCCTCCTTCTGAAACACTTGAGCGCTGTTGATGAGCTTCAGGCAGAAGCCCTTTGGATTGCATTTCAACACAATGCATCTGTCTGAATTTTCAAAGAGGATGTCGGTGGCCTAGCAAACATATATCATTTGGACCCGAGACAAAAAGGCAAACAAGGACAGGTACCTCAATCGCCGGGGGGCATACGAACTCGTCTTGGACCTTGGAGATGAGATTCAAAGAGAGGTCATCAGCAGTGCCCTTCAGGAGGGGATGCAGGGCGCAGTGGCGCGCAGTGGAAAGCTTGAACGGGATCCTCATCCTAATGCCCAACCTGTGGAGTGTAAAATATATAGATCTTCTACGCAGAAAAGAACCCATTCTTCCCCGCATCCGCAGAGGCCTATATATGGGCAGGCTTTTGGAGGCTTATCATGAACAATCATCCTCCTGCGGTGGTGGCCGGTTTGGATGGAACGGAGGATGTGCTTTTGCCCCTCTCGCAGCATGCGCAGAATACGCTGTTCAGTATCGCCAGGTTAGCCCCTGGCATGACGCTCAAGGTTTCGCCCTTTTGCCACGAGAACCCCAACGGCACGCATGAGGTTAGGGGGTGGGTTCTGAACGTTCCCCCCACAGCTCCTTCCAGCGCGCTCCCCATCAATTGCAGCCTCTTTGATGGAGTCAGCCTGGCGGAGTGCGAGTGCTCAGAGGCGCAGGTGCTGCAGCTTTTGAGCCAGCCGCAGGATACGAGGAAGAGGCTAGGAGCTGCGATCGACATGATCATGAATGACTCCCAGGTGCGCCAGCTTGGCAAGCTAGCCTTGAGATGAGGTGGTATAATAAAGGCCCGACAGGCAGGTGATGAGGACAGGAGGGCAGCATGGCGAAGGTGCAGGCCCACGGCGCATGGAGTGCCTCAGAGTCTCTATTCCGCATTCATGGGAAGGGATAACAAGGTTACACTCTGCAGCACGCAAGATTCGGTTGCTCTGATCGATAGCGAGCCTTGGGTGCCCGAGCTCAGCCCGGAGGGCTTTGTGGGCCTCTATCATCATTGGAATTCAGCCAAGAACAGGTTGACCCTCTACATGGTGCGTGCACACATGGCTCTCTCCGAGTCATATGCCTAGGCTGACCCTTCTTCTTTTTTGTTTCCAGGCATGTCAGTCCTATCTCCCGAAGGCGTGCCTGGAGTTTGCCGACATGGTGCGTGATCTGGGGGATGCGTGCACGGCGTGGGATGTCTACCATTCGGAGGAGATTCAATGGCTGATGCATGCCTGCTCGAGAAACAGGGCCAGGATCATCGCCAAAGTGTGCAAGGCCATGCAGATCCCGTGCGCGTGCATGCTGGACTATCACGACGCGGAACAAAAGGAGTTGATGGCCATCGTTTGCACCGAGACCATCCACCATGATCTCAAGTCCTCCTCCGGCCATCTCGCAAGCGATGCCATTCAGGTTTTCAACTACTGCTCCTGCACTGGATACAGTGCGAACGGGATCCTCTGCTGCATGGCCCCCTGGGAAGGGATATGGGTGTTTCATGGGACCAAGGCCCATCACGAGAAGGAGGACAGCCAATGCTTTGGGAAGCCGTACGGCTCGCTCTTTATGCCTACCTTTGCTCCACAGATACCAGCTGTCGATCTGGTTCATAGAAGGCATCGTCATCATCATGGCTCTCAGCCCTTTTCCGGAAATTTTTGCACCAGTGTGCCCAGATTGGAGGTGCTCAGGCTGTGGGGGCAAGAGGATGAGGGGGTAGGCTCCTCCTCCTGCACTAACAAGGATCTGCTTGAAAGCCTTGCCCTGTCCTTGGGCCATGGTCACAGCGGAGGCGGCAAGCCCAGCGCGGATTTCAGGCTGATGATGGAGCTGCTGCCCTCCATGGCTTTGATGGATAATGCTTGCCCCCTCGGCGAGGCAGGGGAGGATACCGAGGTGATGGTGGCCTACAGGCGGAGCATAGCCAAACTCTCTTCCTCGCCAAGCGCTCAACAACAGCCGCAGGAGCACCTCGCCCCTCAGACCTCGAGGATCAGCCAAGGACTGAAGCACTTTTTGCTCTTTGATGAGCCCATGCTTCAGACAATGTGCAAGAAGGGGTGGAACAGAGCCCTGGGCTATACCCCTCTGATTACGATGGCTTGTGGAATGTGCGAGGATTGGCACCATCACAGAGCACTGAGAGAGGCGGAAAAGCACGGCAGACAAGAGCATGAGAGGGACCTGCTTTCCTAAATGGAGAAGAAAAAAAAGACTCTATTTTGGGCTTTACAAAAAAAAGTTCTAAATCCGGAGGTTTTGTTCATAAATAGCCTTCCCCAAGTTTCAATCCACCCAAAACCCACGCCACTCAAGAAGAGGATGAACGCTCAACACGACGAGGAGAGCGCCGGGATGAGAGATAGACTGAGGCAAAAGCTGTATCACCGCATTGAACAAAACCCTCCTCAGCCCCCTCCGCCGCCTGTAATGTCCTTCAAGCGATATCTCATTAAAGCAGAAGGCTGCACAAGGAAGGCTCAGCCACAGAATCATCACGTGGAGGAGGAGGCTGCCAAGGAGGAGGAGGACGTGTCCAAGTGGGAATGGCCCCCTGCTTTTGATGCTCAAGAAGAGAACGATCAGCTGATGGGGGGCAATACGTATGAAGAGCTTGCCAAGATCCTAGAAGCATGGGATGATGAGGGCTATCATCGCAGCGACGCGCCTGGAGTTCCGCTGGAGGTGTAACAGGAGGAAGGGGTTGGCGCTGTTTTGGCTGCTCGGGGGGCAGCAGAGGGCTTAGCCATTGTTGGCTTGCTTGGAGGTGCTGGTGCCTTGGCCTGTTTGGGGGCGGCTAATGAATTCTGTTGTTGCACCTTGGGCTGTTTGGAGGGGGGGGCTGCGTTGAGCTTAGCGACCCTAGAGTCGAATACATCCTTTTTGATCAGCCCAGCATTCAAAAGTCGATTGTAGCTATTGATGGATGAATGCTGTGGGGCGGGCGCCTTGGTTTTCATCTTTTCAGCCAGTAAAACGGTATACTATATATATGGCGTAGGCTTGCAAAAATGCACAATAGCATGTGCGCGTACCATGGCATGGATCACGGGCCGTAAAAGGGGGGTTTCAACCCACAGAAGAGATAAAAGAGGGCCGCTTTTTGCCTTCTCAGTGTCATATGAAAAAGAAGGGCAGGAAGAAGGATGAGGAGGAGTATTATGTTTTGCTTGAAGAGCAGGGAAGGAAGCCTTTTGTGGAGAGGGCGCTGGCGCCTATGAACCGGCTCATTTTTCAGATGTTATCCCATTTCCATCAACATCGCTCTGATGACTCGGTAAGCTTAGGGCCCGTTTTGGATGCTTCACGTGCATGAATCATGATATATGGGCAGGCTATTCAAAGCACCAGGCTCTTTGTGAGGAAAATGGCTTTAATCCGCATCAAAGTCCTTGATAGCCATGAGGACGGCCGCAAGGGGTGGGTGCGTGGAATCCTGGAGGAGATCATGCTTCTCGAGGACGAGGCCCAAGCCATCCTGAAGGCTCAATTCATCAAGGGGCCTCCTCCTGCTGCTGGGCGTACATGGCCAGAATCATGTGGGTCATGAAGGCGTCGCTGGGGAAAAAGCTGAAGCGCTGAAAGAGGTTGGAGCTGTCCCATGCGTTGTTGATGATGGAGAGCGACGAATCTATATAGAGCGTGCTGCCTTCGGGCTGGATCTGCATCAAATGGGGCATGCTGTACTCGGGCGCGAGCCTAGTAAACGGAACCTCTGCCATGGACGAGGCAGGCTGCCTTCTTCTTGTGTTCCATAAATTGAACATGTTGTTCAGGGTGGGCCCATCGTTATCAAAATCATCATCATCGTAGAAGCGAATATACCCAGCCATGGCTGCTGCATGAAAGCTCTGAATGTTTAGGTTGATGGTCCTGAAAAAACCTTGGGGTTAAGCGCTTGGATACGAATTATTATTGCAAGAGGCTGTACCTCAGGGACTCCTGATCAAGCTGATACTCAATCAGGACCTCACTCAACGGAAGCATCTCAAGTTGGTTGAGGGCCAAAAGCACTTGCTCTTGGGTATTATGCAGCGCATTGCGCCTCTGTAGCACAGGCTCCAAGAACATAGGAAACTGCATCCCATGGACCGGATGCCCATTCTCCTCATGGGAATCGTAAAGGAACAGCGATACCATGACTGAGGGGGAGCGCAGGGCCGTGTCCTGAATCACTACCCTCGTAATATCTGCGGGCTGAGCCTCCCTCTTGATCTCTCGCTCCACGGAAAGAATCCACTCCTCGTTGGGAAAGGTGTGGGCCGCGCTCAGCACGGCCGAAGGATGCCCGCCTCTGCATAGGGGGCAGGTCATGGAGTTGCGCATAAAATGGATCACCAGCGCCCTCGCATCAAAGTAGTGCTGGCATTCGGGCAGCTGGATGCAATGAAGGTGAGGGTGCTTCGATAGCACCGGCGGGCAAGGACCATCGGAGCAGGGGGCCTTTCGTTTTCCACAGCTGGCAGAGCCGCAGAAGTAGGGCGTGGTGTAGGCAACGGACCCAATCTCGTCCTGCGTGATGGCACAGATGTTTTCCTGGCCCTCCGGCGCGCGGGGTAAAAACAAAAGCTGCATGGTAAAATTGATGTCGTCCTCGTCCTCCATCCTGCTTTGGGCTGTCATCTGGAGAAACCTGGGCATCAGGGCGCTTTCCATGTGAGCCCACGGTGTGATACGCCAAGAAAAGAGGTTCACGCGCAAAGATATATGTGTGTCTAGCGCAGAAAAAGCAGCCTTTTGTGTTTTTGCTGTCTCAGAGCATATATATAGCTTCTCGTCAAAGGCAGACCACAGGCATGACTACCACTAGCAACGAGGATGCCCTAAAAATCATAAAGTTTATGATGTTGGCCATCGAAAGCTCTGATATCCGTCGTTTTGAAGAGGCATTGATAGCTTATACAGCCTACTTGGAGCATCTCAGGAAAAATGAAAACGGTAATCCTGATTTTATGAAACTTCAGGACGAAATGTCTCTGGATCCCATCAACACTCGGGCCACATCCATCCTTCCAGATGATTGTGAGGACGAAGTATATGGCACTTTAGCAGAAGAATACAGCGCTCCCATCTTCATGGCAGTGGAAAAGCTGATAAAAATGAGTGAGGATGAAAATCGACGTGCGTTTCAAGCACATCTCAAATTCATCCAAAGCTTAATCCAAGACTTTCACGCTGACGTAAATCTTTATATGATTGGGTACATGGAAAGATATAGCCTTTTGAATCACTTTATAACAAGTTCTAAATCTCTGAGCCCCAACAAATGCAGGGTCATTTTGTTTTTCCTCATTGATATGGGAATTCATATTCATGACAAGGATTCCCTTCAATCTTCCACACTGTGCCCCTTGCATGCTTCTCTTTTTGAAGGGAATGAAATTTGCTTTCATTTGCTCAGAGAAAAGGATGTATTTTTCTGGGATGACACGTACAATGTGAGTTGGGGTGAACTTATAAAAAAAAGACGATTCTCCATAGTGATTGCTCTCATTGAACAGCATGAAGAGCTCAATGTAGATTTATTTGATCCACCACTGCAAAGAGGGGATAATGTCTTGCACATGCTAGCATACTTGTTTGATATCAGGAAGAATGAAAATGATCCCTACAATTCATTCCGCAACCCCAAAAGCATTCAAGAGGACATACCTATCACAAAATTTATATTGCAAAATGTAAGCCCTGCAATTTTAAAGCCTCTCTTGTATTTACGAAATGGTGAAAATAAAACACCAGAGGAATTGCTCATTTATGATATTCTTCCACATATTCAGAAAAGAGTGAAGGCTATAGAGGCAGATATTGTGGATATTCGTTCTGAGATAAATGGCAAACCTTTCACCCCTCAGTGGAAATACAAGGAACTTGAAAGGTCAGAGCAGATCAAGACATCTCTTTGCAAGGCTTATGACGGTGCCTTCCAGTGCCTCCAGTTGCTTGAGTCCATCGATCATGACCCAAATTTGGAAAAGCGATTGGCCTTTGCCATGGGGCAATCGAAAGGGGCTGGGGCAGAAAGCCTCACACATGGACTAAGCCCAGAAACAGTGCAGCAAATCCTAAGATCCCTTCATCCCTGACGAAATGGGGTCACCTTCACATATCTAGCAAAATCATCCCACGAAGGCACATAGACTATATCTTGAAGGGGCACCTCCACTCGAATGCTTGCGCGCTGATAATCGATGGCGTGAAACATGAGCACAAAGAGGGACATGAGGAACACGAGGGGCATCAGAGGGATGCAATTCATTGTCAGTGCCGAGAAGATGGCGATGGCCAGGACACACCAGATGCACTTGTGGTACGTGAGCACCAGCACAATGGCCACAGTGGCCGAAAGGGCAACCCCGCGCAAAAATTTGTAGAGCCATGACGGGGATCCTTCGTCCGCCCTCCTTCTTCTGCTAGGCGGGGGGGCTTGCTCTTCCTCGTCCACCGTCTGTAGAAGGGGGCGATAAGCAGAGGACATCTCTCTATGCTTCGCCATATATGCCAACAACACATATAGCCTCTCGCTTTCCAAGAATGCAAATCATAGATGCAGCACCTGGAGTTTCTTCCTTTTTTTGGCACTTCAGCTTCTTGTATCGAGTGAAGTGGGCAGGGGTCAGCTCTATCCAGCGGATGCTCTTCCTCTTGCTTTGTGGGGCATACAGACCCTTTCAGCGCAAAACGGTTACTACACTCTCTGCCCGAGTAGAAAGCAAAACACACATATACCTCGCACTTGAGAGAGAAGCACCGCGCAAAGAGGCGGACCGCCTCGACCGCCTTGCCAACTCCGTGCACTTGGATTCGATGCAGGATACCGATGGCCGCCACCTTATCATCGGCGCTGTGCTGGTAAATGGCGTTGCCAAAGACCAGGTGCCTCGGGCACAGCAGAGCATGGACCACGTTGGCGTAAAAGATGATGCGCCCGTGCCCCGAGTTCACAATGTCAAATACCTCGAGCGGCATGAGGAGCTCCTCCCTCATGCACGGAAGGACGGTCAGATAGCATTCAGAGCCCGCATCCAGGAGCCCACGGATCCAAGGCGCCTCCTGCTCCGGCAGGGAGCTCCATTGCGCCAGGGTATCGACGTCCAACGCCTTCTTCATCGTGGCCTCTGGGGACGCCTTTCTGACTTTCGTCATCTGCGCGCTTTTCTCTGAGTCATCCCTCTTCTTCTTCTTCAAACCTGCCCTCTTCAGCTCTTCCACGCACTCTTGAAACTTGCCGGAGGATGGGTTGGCTACAATNGACCATGGGTCCTGCGTGCAGGAGATGAGAAAGAGGAGAAAGGGGCTTCGCGTGGCAGGCTTACCTGCAGTGCGAGGCTGGTGGCCAGCAGCGCGAGGGTATGAGGCTCATGCATCCTTTTCAGATCCAAGGCCGTTCCTTGCGCATCAAAGATGCCCTCCAATGCAAAGCGCTGCCCAGAAGGGGGGACGCCTGCCTCCACCTTTTCGCTGTGAAGAGTCTGAATGAATTGCCCCTGGGCCCACGCCGTTTTTTTAGCCTCTGGCCAACTGATGCGAAGGGCAGGCATACCTTGCTATTGTTGGTGATATGACCATCGCTGAGGGATGCCACGCGAAAAAGGCCATCGTCCTTGCACTGCGGTGGAAAGACCTGCCCCAACACGGTCATATGCTGCCTAGTGGGGCGGAGAGGGCGTACCTTTTTCTCAATGTATTGCATCGCGTTTCTCCAGGTCTCGTAGGGCGCCAGAGCCATGAGCGTGATGTGCCATGACAGTTTCTGGTAATGCTTTCCGTCCGACAATTTCTTATGCCTGCCTCGGGCGTCGTGAGGGCAATAGAAGGGATAGCAAGAGGCTCCTCATATCGACCTTGATTTGATGGCGAAGTGGCATGGCTTTTCGAGGAAAAAGCATTCAGAATGGAGCGCATGGCTGATATTGCTCGCAAACTGGACGACCAGGCCATGCAGTCTTGCCCTGTGCTGCGATATGTATGCGTCAGGAGGCGCTGGCCCGCCGCTGGCCCGCCACTGGGCAGCGTCAGGAGGCGCTGGCCCGCTGCTGCCCAGGAGGCGCTGGGCAGAGCATACCTCCTCTCCACAGAGTTCATCCTCTCCAAGAAATCCCTGCGCGCGCAGCTCCGCAAGCCCGCCATCAATATCCATGACCCATTTTCGGCACTGGTCCTGATCGGCAGGCCCACACTCCATCAGGCAGGTCCCGCCGGTCGTGCTGCTTCCCTGAACTATGCTCCAGCGCTGAAAAAAGAGCAGGGCCTCCGTCGCCTGCAAAAGGGGCCTATCTGTCAGCCGAGACCTTTTCTTAACAGGAATACCAGCGACACAGCCACCCAATCATGCTTCCCCTCGTTCCCTACGCGAGTCTGGAGGAGTATGATCAGCTCAAGGCCCTCGCCTTTTCAAGGTACTGGAGTATGGTGCAGGCCTCTCTCGAGGAGGCCAACCTAAACGAGTGGTGCACAGTCTACGAGGGCATCAGCCCATTCGTGCTTGCAGACTGGGAGGCCGAGGGCATGGAGCTGCTGCTCACGCTGACAAAGGGCGAGGGGCTGCAGTGGTGCGATCGAACCAACGAGGCCCTGATCCGCATTCTGGACACCACCGTGCACACCGTGGTCCTGACGCGGCAATTTTCGAATAGGCCCATAAGCGGCCTCTCCGCCCACAACAAGCTCTTGATCCAAAACGCCCTTCACAGAGCGCTGCTGAGGAATTGGAAACGGGGGCAGGACATGTTCTGCGAGCTGATGGAGCACAACTTTGTGATGATAAGTTCGGATGACAACGACGTGGCCACGTCCGAGCATGTGCCCTGGTGGCTAGTTCAGGAGCGTATGCTGGCTTTCGCAATGTGCACGCACCCTAGGCTGGGACAAAACAGCCTGCTGCGAACCCTGGGCCTGGATATGCTCTTCTACATTGTGGAGGAGTGGGTGGGGCGCCGGTGGGGCGACGAGGATTGCTTTTGACCTCTTTGAAGCAGATGAAGCGGTGGAGCGCTATCTCGCCGCCATGGTCCTTCTTGCCTGCCTTCAGCGGAGAAGCGTCCGAGAGTACGAGGCGCCTGACGAGGTGAAACGTGAAGCGGGCCTCCTTCTCGCTGCTGCCTCGGGCCAAAGCCAGCTTGCCCTTCAGGCCATCCTTATACAGGGCACAAAAATGCGTCATGCTCGTCATCGATATCACAGAGTAGTGCATCGGGGGGATCAGGGGGTATCCAGACTCTACGGCTATCTTGATGCATAAACGCCGAAATTTGCATGCGCCTTGAATGAATTGCAAGGGGTGCATTCTGCCCGCCTCCTCCATAAGGGCAGCAATCATAGCATGCTTAGACACCAGGGCCAGTTTCTCAAAGGGCAAAAGGGGCTGATTCCTTTTTTTGAGGATGGAATATACCCCAGAGAAATCCGGCTGCATGTACGCCCACCTCCTCTTGCCTACCTTTTTTATAGACCACTTAAAAAATCTATTTCGGTTTTTCTTTTTAAGGGTAAAGCGACAGCCTTTTTTTTAATCATCATTCAGCCCCTTGCTTGGCTTTCTTGACTTTGGGCCGGCTAACAGCAGCCGCCTGCTGCTGCTGCTGGCTTTCCTCCTGAGGAGGAGCCTTCTCGGCAGCATCCTGATCCTCCTCCACCTCATAGTCCACCTCCGTGCATTGCACCAGCCGCACTTCCTCCAGGACACGCTTGTTGTCGTTATTAGGATGGGGGCCGCTGATCACGGGGATCACCATGGAGAAAACGCACTTCTTCTGAAAGAAGACGTGCATCATGTGACCCTTGCTCCACCCCGAGTCGGGATGCACCATGGTGGTCAAGGGCTCGTACGTGACAGGCCGTTTGTTATTCATCCTGCGCAGATCCACCAAGAGGTCCACGTCGGGCGACGAGCAACGAGGAAAATGAAAGAGGTGTTTCGGATCGATGCCCTAAGGAGGAGCAGACCCATCATCACTCAAAAAGCACACCCCGACAAACGCATAGTAGATAGAGTACCTGGGACACAATGTAGCCACGGATCTCCTCTTCCTCCGCCACGGAGCATAGCATCTGCCCTTGCTGGGCGGTCTTCACGCGCAGCAGCTGCTCAATCACCTTTTTCGGATTGATCCTTGCGTAGGCTTGGAGGTTGATGTCCGTGGCGCCCTCCTTCTGTTGCTTCTCGTTGACGATCACAAACAGCTCCAGCGAGCCCAAAATCATGCAGATATTCAAGAGTTTGGCCATCCATTCGGCGGGCTGGGCCTCCTTGCACTCTGCTTGCATTCAACCCTCAGCTTCGCCAAGAAGGCCATATGATCAGCTCCAAACCTGAGGAGAGGTGGTATTTGGTGTTGAAGGTGAGCTCGATGGTCGCCGCCTGGATATCCCCAATGGGCTCCTTGAGAAACAGCTTCACCTTGTTGTCTGCTGACAGGCGAATGACGCCATGGCTTGGCTGAGGGAAAACCCCCAGCACGTGCACCATGGTGGAGTAGCTTCCCTTGATCAGGTCCTGATCCATTCGTGAGATGAGCTCTTGGGGAGAAATCGCGCACACAGCCAAAGCACCTGATTCAGATGCTTCCTGTTTTCCTCGGAGATCAACAGGCCTTGCAGAAACCTCTCCCTGAAAAGCGTCGATGCTTGGATGCTCGAGGGCATCAGCTCGCAAGGAATCAAAGAGCAGTATGCGAGGCTCGCAGTGCACATGGGGGCGATGCCCTTGATTTCCAGCATCATCCCTACAGCCACATATGCTTTAGGCACAGGCTCCAAGCTTTTTTTCAGCTATAGCACCTGTGGACGAAGCGCTGGAAGCTATGCTCCTGATCCCAAGATTCACGAGGCAGATATCAAAGACCCCAATGTCGCTGGCCTCCTTCTTGAGGATGGAGGCAAACTTGTTGGCCCAGATGGTAGTATTTACCACCATACCTGCCTCCATCGTTATTATATATCATAGCGATCCCCCCCTCAGTGGTGCTTACCTGGGGATATCGCAGCGCACTCGTCAAAGCGTTTGGTTTTCACATAGCTCATCTTCTTGTCCTCTCCTCCGCCCTTCTTGGAATCCGATTTCAGATTCTTGGACTCCCCCTTGTACGTATAGAAAATCACACTTTTTCTCTCCTCCTCCGCAGCGCAAGAAGAAGCATCGAAGACAGCAAGCCGTTCCTTTTTCGGATCGCCACCGTTGGCTTGCTTCGAGCCCTTGGCCTCCCCCCCTCTCTTGAAATCATCGCTGCTTGACACATAGGTGAACCCGGAGAAGAGCATGTCCACAATAACAAAGGTGCTCCGAATGCCCTTGTGCTCCTTAATCTCATCCTCGGTAGCGTTCTGAACCCATTGGGCAGCATCCTTCAAGGGCAAGGGCTGCAGATTGATGGCGAGGGCCAGCGCGGTAGGCGGCTCTTTCATGTGCTTGGTGGACAGGAGCTCCACCTGCTGCGCATTGTACGAGTGCGCGGATTGCCATGCTTGGATGAAGGCATCGCAGGCGTGGTGGTGTGTCATGTTTGGTGCCGTTCACGAGGCGTGGAGGATTTATAGGGTTGGCGCCAGGCAAAAAGACCCTCTTTTTGTGGTGCTTTACACCTATCTTAACGGCTACTAAAAAAACCCTATTTTGGGATCCAGTTCTCTATAAAACGCCACGCAAAAAGCCTGCCACGCAAAAAAGCTAGACACACATGTTCAGCCAGGCCGAGAGCATCGCCGCCCAGGCATTCATCAACAACCTGAAGGAAATCCAACCTTCAAAAAAGGTGGTGAAGCGCTTAACCAAGGAGGATACAGAGATTCTTGATCGAAAGTATCAGCACATCAAGAAGCGCGTTTGGAACATTAGGAGCAAGCTGCTGCGCGCAGAGGTCGACTTTTTGCATATCTGCAGGGCTAAATACAACAAGACGCACCCAGAGGAGGCAGAGGAGGAGGAGCGCTTGTCGCGCAAGGAATCGTTGGCCTCCTTGAAGAAGAGGAAGCGGGGGGAGACTGAGGAGGGCGCAAAGCCCAAGGCCAGGAAGGGAGCCCAAAAGGCTTCTGTCAAGAAGAAGAAGAAGGGTGATGAGGACGAGGAGGACGAGGAGGAAGACGAGGAGGAGGAGCCTTCCTCCAAGAAGAAGCGCAAAACTAATCATAATGAGGAGGAAGAGGAGGAGGAAGAGGAGGAGGAGGAAGAGGAAGAGGAGGATGAGCCCTCAACGAAGAAGGCTAAGAAACCCCAAACAGGCAAGGCCTCCACCTCTAAATCATCCACCAATGAAAAGACCGCTTCTTCTTCTAAAGCCAAGGTGGTTAAAAAGGAAAGCAGTGAGGATCCTGATGATGATGGGGATGAGGATAAGAACAAAAAGGGCAAGAAGAAGGCGACAGCAAGCACTGCCAATGCGAAGGGGGCCAAAGTCAACAGCACTGAAGAGGCAAAGGGCAAGAAGGAAGCCCAGACTGACCCTAAGAAAAAGGCTCCTGTTGCAAAGAAGGGGGCAGTCGTCGAAAAGGAGAAGCAAAAGAGCACTACTTCTTGCAGCAGTGAGTCTGCAGGCAAGGCCAACAAAAAGCAGAAACCACCCCCAACCATCCATCCTAAGGAAGAGGAGGAGGACGAGGAGGACGAGGAGGAGGAGAGCAGCACTCTTGCCCGAGTTTTGGAGTCGACCATTGCCTCCTTGCCTGATGACGATATTCTCATGACAAGCCTGAATGATGACGGGAAGAAGGCTGAGGAGGAGGAGGAGGAAGAGGAGGAGGAGGAGGACGCCCCTTCAAAGTCTGGAGCTTAATTTTCTTACGAGTAGTAGCTGTTTGCCCCTTTAAGCCAAAAAAGAAGGGCGTGGGTCAATAAACGTTTGCCTTAATCCGCATAGTAATAGTCCAATTCTTCAGCAATTTGCGTTAGGGCACAGGGCCATGCGCAGCAAGAAATCAGTCCAGTACGCCAAATAGACTCTTGCTCCTCATGCCCCAACTTCTGCTGCACCGTCTGCCTCATTAAAAACACGCTGGGCACAATGCAAAGTGTGCCTATCGATGCCCACAGGCAGGTGATGCCTTGCATGTAGCCCTCCACCCGTTGTACAAATTCAGGATCATGCCCCCCATCGTCGTAGCCTTCACTCATCATAGAAAGCACGGGGAGAGCAGCTCTAGTAGCAGAGGACATGGAATAGTGCTGATTGGGCTCTTGTAGCCCCTGTCCAAAAAAAAAGGATGACAGGCTGTGGTCTTGTTCCTCATCCATCTTCTGGCTGGAAAGTTTTCGGATCAGCTCATTCACACAGAGGCAAGTGGGCATGAAGCAGCACACACAGCTACAGAGGGAAGGAAATGCACTGGAATACGCCCCGTAGCTGCTATCTATGCCCAAAAGATGGTTGTAATTTTTCAACAGCACAGCACACGGGCAAAACAGGTTGTAACAGTAATAACGCCCATTTGAAACTTCAAAGAGTGGATGGTGCCATGAGGATGAATGGTGGTGGTGATGGTTCCTTCCATAGTAGTACGCATCATGGCTATCATCATCATGATGGTGGTCATGAACGTCAAAATGGTTCATATGGCTTGCTCTTTATTCTATCCTCCTTCCAGAAGGATAATAATGATTTGCTTATATACAAAGTGCTGCTATGTCCAAGGAAGTCGAAAGATACAATAATATGTGCTTTGTATTCTTTTTTCCAAAAGTGATTTGCATTATGTTTTTTTAAATGGTATATGAGAAGGTTTCATGAAGTTTGCCAAGGCTTGATTCTCCTTGTTGATTTCGAAAGTACGTAGTGCAAGCTGTGCTGCCTTTACAGATTTTGTATCTTTTACTGCATCCAGATTACGATTTAATGCAGCCAATTGCAATGTATAAACTTGTTTTTGGTGCCATTTTTCAAAATCATTGCACCATTTTTCAAATTTTGACTCATTTTTTTGTGCAGTTTCTATGTTAGACTTCATCTTTTTCATGATTTTTGTTTG
>TBL_comb48_EPIDRAFT_1001427_pt1 | contig 17708 bp, 26 predicted proteins | sample TroBogEpilimnion_37_FD_10681 | JGI IMG/M metagenome (IMG submission 10681)
GTGTGGTAAGCATCGGAACGTGCTTGTATGAAACCACTGTGCGAGGGTGTGTCACCTGAGTCGGTGGTGGAACTATTTGATGGCCTTTTTGCGCGAGCACTTTCGCCTTGTTGCAATTCGCTTTCACGCATAGCACGTTTCACTTTCGAGCCTTTGTTGTCTTCTTTTTAGCTGCAGCTCGTTTTGTTGCATAGGCTATGGCCACTGCTTGCTTCTGTGGTCGACCTGCTTTCATTTCTGTTGCAACGTTTTTGCCAAACGCCTTTGGGCTTTTACTTTTAATTAATGGCATTGCCGTTTCCTTTAAGTTATTTAGTTCTTTTACTCACCCAGGTTGGCGTGTAGTTGATGTTGTTCTCGTTGTTGAGATAGTCGGGAACTTCAAATTCCGCCAACATAGTGTCAATGTCTCTTAACGTGGCATCAGCTCTTGACTGTGCCTGCGCCGCTAACTGGTCTGAATCGTTGGCGTCTACTTCAGGACGTTGTGGTCTCGGTGGCTTTGCAATTAAACTTCTACGTGGAAGAAAGCTGGCCATGTTATGCAATCAATCCGGGGAAACTGCGTCCCTCGTGATTGGCCCGTGACACACTACGGTCGGGATTGAGTTGGTCGGTAACTCTCGCAGCGCTTTGTCTACCACCTAGGATCCGGGCATGATACTTTACACTTTCTCTCTCGGTGCGGCTACTGTGGCTGGTGGTGTTTTCACGACCTCGTGGTCTCTGATTCAGATACCGTTCAGGCATTGGGTTCAACTTCGCCCCCGCTTGATTTAAAGGTTTGACTTGAGCCATGTTAACCAGCCCGTCTTGTTAGGGGTTTGACAGTGTCGGTCTCGGCGGGCACGTTGTTTAAGGCTCGGAGAGCATCAGCAAATGCTTCACGTTTAGCCTCGACCGCGTCTTCCGTGTTCACAGTTTCCACTTGCTGTTTGTCAGCCACCAGTTTGCCTAGTAACACACGGTCATAGTCTCTGACTCCGCCCCAGTCACCACGCTCGATGGCTGCGGCATAGTTGGCAGCAACTTGTTCACTAAATGGCCGCCCAGTCTGAGCCTGTATGCTGGCCATAAGGCCTTCCATGCTATACTTGTTGGCTGTGTTGGGTTTACGACCTGAATTGGGTCTAGCCCCACCTCTTGTGGGTGACTTCGTTTTATAAAAGCCTCTCGACTTTTTCGTTCCTTTGGCGATTTCATCTATGTCCATACAGTTATTTAGTGTTAGAAGTTATCCACAGGTTGTTCACGGAACAAAATCCGTGTTGTGGATAACTTGATAGTCTTTTGCATCTAATCATAATCTTCATAGATACCAATGATTTGCGGCCATAAAAAGCCCACCTAGGAGAATAACCAAGTGGGCCAAAACCCAATACATTTCAGGAGGTCTTAGGTTTTAAGATGTTGTTGAACCAGGAGTTCAATTTGTTCTCTGGAATAACTTGTATCAAAATTAAATCGTTGTCCAAGTTCTCCTGACTCTACATCATCAAACCGAATGTAAGTGCCTGGTCCAAGTTGTTTTTCAAATTGGCCTGGATCGCTATCAAGTCCAACAAATACTGAGTTTATATAAAAATGTCTAATGTTCATTTGTGTTCCTTTGTAGGCAAGCCCTTTCGGGCTTCCTTTTTAATTTCTATCAATTGATCTAAAACGCTATCTAAATGTAAATGTTTTATGTTTAACACAGGATGCCGTAAGAATTTACCTGATTCAGTGGTTTCAAAACTCATCATGCGTAACCAAAAGAGCAGTTCACTATACTGTTGAATAGGCAATACATAATGTGTGTGTAAGGGTTCATCTGGGGAACTAGATTGATCAAATGCCATGCCCAATTCAAAACTCAACATCCGGTCTGGTTCTTTGTCTACATCTATTTCATTTTGAAACAATACTAAAAATTTGGTGCTCATTGTGCGGACCTCCTCGTGTTTAACAATGTAAGTGTATTATAGCAGGCGATTTGTTCTTGGTCTGTAGTTATTTTACAACATTTGCTCAAATCAATCAATAATCCCAACCTCGAAAGCACTTCGCCTCACGTTCTTGTTGTCTTCTACGTTCTCCACCGTCCCAAAGGTCACCTAACGACCCGTAGGCCACGGAGTCAATCACTTGCCAGAACACGCCAATTATCACGAGCACCAAGACAATTGTAATCATTCTGCTTCAACACCTGAATATTCTTGATATTTGCGTTTCCACATTTTTACAATCGCTTCAACGTGGTAATGTTCACAGTCTTGTTTGAAATCATACCAAGCATCACTGCCCTGGTCCAAGTCCTCATATTGGTATTCTGTATGCTTTTCTAGTATTTCACCAATTGCACTCGTGATCTCGGCAACTACATCGATTCGAGGCTTTTTGAGCACTTGCTCGCGTGTGCGTGTTACTCGTAATGTGGGTGCTAATTCACGCACACAGGCTGCTACGTCCCAATCACTTGCACCATAAGCCCATGCTTCGACAACTTCTTCGGTTAATTGGGGTGCTTGTGCTTGAACCGCTGCTACAAAATCGTCCCATTGTGTATATGCCATTTGTTTCTCCTGTTTTGTTAACGTATGTTTGTATTATAACGCAATTGCCATTCGGGCACAAATGCCCTGTTGTTTTATTGCAACGGTGTTGCCATTTCCTCTATACATCCCATACCTACCAATGCCTCATAAAGTCGCTCGTTTTGCTCGTCTACTGTCAAAGTCTCTAGCCAAGACTCTACGGCCTCGGCGGTCATTTGGTAGTGTTGGCTCATATACTGTTTGAGTTCGTCAAGTTCGGGTGCTCGTGCTACATATAACATTTGTTGCTCCTGTCGGTGTTACTAAGTCTTGATTATAGCTTAGTTGCCATTAATGGACAAAACTCGTGTTGCGTTTCCGCAACAATGTCAGGCGAGATGTTCCTGGTGCTTTGCACTCTAATGCGTCCCGTTGGCCAGTCTAGGCCATAGCATTCCTCCAGGGCCTCTACCTCGGCTTGTATGGCGTTGTCGGCTATTACTGTTACTGTCATTTCCTGTGTTTGTGTTAATTTTACTAGATATCGTGGCATTTTATTCCTCACTAAATGTTATTGGATGGCGGTTTGATTTTTGGTATCGTAGCCAGTGTTCACGTTGCTCGGCTCGAGTTAGTTTAGTCGAGACTCTTTTAGGCGTTACTGGACGGTCGGTGAGCGTTCCGGGACATTGGTGTCCTTGATACGCTTGTTGATATGTTAACACTTTTCCGCATCCCACGCAACGGGTTGTGGGCATGTTCTTTCTGGGTGTCTTTTTGTCAGTTTCGTCGCGGAAGTTGAATTCATGTCGCCAAGTGTAGTATTCGTTGACAATTTCATGTCCGGGGTATAATAATTTGATTAAAGTTACTAGCATCCCATATTTAAATCGTTACGCAAACAGCGTTTGATATTGTGTTGGGGGTGTTGATTGTTCTTGCACATATTCCACTATTCTATACACTTCATCTAGCGTCATGGGTTCTACCAGTTGTGGATGACTGTCTGCCGAGATTACGTTTAAGTTGTCTTTATTTTGTCTAGCAGTTCTGCGTAGTCCTGTGTATATGCCATAGGGCACGGCACCATTTACAATATGCACCCAACCACTTCTGTGATAGTTTCGCATTGATTCATCCACAATGGTAGTATAAATTTGTAGATCATCCACATCAAGCCAAGTGATATCCCATATCCAGGTGTTGTGCTTGCTTCCGATTTTCCGTTCTATATCTGATAAAATATATGTTTTTGCCATTTGTGACTCCTGTTATTTGAGTTGTTTAAGACATCTAGTTTCATTTCATTCACTAGATGTGTTTCATATAAAATATGTGATTTCGTTTCACTACATCACATATATTTTTATATTTCAACATTTAATTTAAAATATTTAACTGACATTCGGTGGAGCCAAAGGAACGGCTAAATGTAAAAAACTCTTAAAAAAAGTCTGATTACATTTTGCAGTTCCCTTAACCCCTGTCAGCATTCGTGTCCCCATAAAGGGCGGCCTCGCAGCAAGGTTACTTATACCGAGTAATTATTGGAGAGACCTTTGGCTATAGCATACTCTCCGCCACACACGTTATGTGCGTGACACTCGACGGCACTCCTGTTGTTCCCTTTTCGTATAAGTTACTGGGGGCAGGCAAGATCCTTTAGCCTCATTATCTTGATCTATGTATTTTGTTTGGGTGGTCCCGGTGAGCCTTAATGATTTAATTTTTTCTACTCTTGCTTGTTGTTCTTGTCTAAGTGTAATACAACCTTGAACTATGCGTTCTAGCTTGGTTAAACCACGCTCATTCAATGCGTGTCGGGTGCTATAAACCCAGCCCCAAAATGCATTAAAACTAGCATAATAACTTCTATTGCTTTTTAGTTCAACTTCATATTCATCAAACACTTTAATTAATAACACCACATCATCAAAAAAGGGATGTCCATTAATTAAAGAGGCTGGAATACCTCGACGACTACACCAACGTGTGATGGCATAGTGTTGTTGCGTTTCTTTAACGTAAGTTTCGTAATTGTTTTGTAAATCTATTTTCATAACTTATCTTTTTTAAATTCTACCCCCAGGAAAAAGGTAGTTGCTAGATGTTTTACGCCACTCCATCTAGCACTTAAGTGTTCCCCAAATCATTTGCCAAAATAAGCCGTATCGTTGCGATACTGAGTAAACAAATAACTTGTGCGTGTATATTATTTATGCATTGTATAAAAAAATCCATAATAATGCTATCTTTTTGGCGAAATTAAATACTTGCGGTTAACCGTTAAGTGCACGTCAGAGGATGCAGTGGGTTGATTTTTGCACTTTCTACCACAATGCCAAATCTGGGTTAACCTAATTAAATCTCTCGCCATTTAAATTAACTATGGGACTGGTGTCGGCCATAGCTGATTCACGTTCCATTTGTTCGCGTAGTTCGATCGCTTGTGCAGCCATACGCTTGTAGTCTTCCGAGAACTCACCATCCACCAACCAGTCATTGAGTGTTAGACTCACTAGACTGTAAATTTCCTGTTCGGTCATGTCTGCACCCAACAGTTCGCGTATTGTGTATTCAAATTTGTGTATCAAGTTTTTGTAAACCATTTCAGTTCCTTTTTAAAATAGGTGAAGCCCAGTCTTCGGGTCTGGGCTTCGTGTGAGACAGTAACAGGATTTAAAGATAGGAAAAATATAGCGAATGGCAATCGCTAAACCTGTCTCACAAAAATATTTATGACTCGTTATCGGCACCACTTATATCCCGCTCTAAATCCCCAACGCATACGTCCGGCACGTGCACGATCTGTGTTGTAACGATCAGCTATCTCTTGTGTGCTGGCAGTGCGTATCCAGCGTATTTCGTCTTCACTATAACGATACTGTCTGTTTTGTTTTCGATCACTCACGTGTCCCAGGCGATGGCCAGGATTGTGTCTACCACGTGTCAACATAACTGCCATTTTGGTATACTTGTCGCCCAACAACAAATGGTCAGGATTGACACAAAGCTGATTCAAACATTTGTGTATCACATACTCATCACGTGTGAGTTCACGATTGAGTTCCAACATTACAGCAACTCTATGACTTGTGGTCATTTGATTTTCATTGCGTGTGTAATTAAACAAATTGGTCATGCCATAACCTTGCCTGTGTCGTGCTCCAGTCCATAATATGCAATCACTTGCGGCATCGGGTTGACAACGATCATGCCAACTGGTCAAGTTGAGTCTATATTGACCCAAACGTTGATAATTACCATCTAATCTTTTTCCGCCCATACATGTCCTTTGATGTTGTATTATTTAGTGGTTTTTGTGTATTATACTAAATAATACAAAGGATGTTTATATGGGAAAATTTACACATAAGCCATCTGATGCTTGGAGTTGGCGTCGTGCAATACATACCGACGTTGAAAGCATCATGGACCTAATGGCTGCACAATATCAACGCGAAGCCGATGACATATTCACTATCAGTCGAACACGCATGGGATACCATTTGCATCGAGCCATATTGGAACAAAGCTATCTACCTGCACAAGAATTCTTGGGTGTGGCTGTTCAAGACAATCAAGTGATAGCATGGCATTGGTTATCTCGAGGCAGTTATCAACCCTACAGTGATTTGGAAATGGCCACTGGTGAATTTGTGCATGTCAATTTATCATTAAGCGCAAGAACAAGAATAGCATTGTGTGCACAAATACTAGAGCAGTGGCAAGCATGGTGCATGGCAAATGCGATACCAGTGTTGGCATCAACCAGCATACGTGAAGAACATGGTGCGTTTATGCAACTGCATCGCAAAATGGGCTTCAAAGTAAATGGTAGTTACGCAATCAAAAGGATCAACAATGAGTAATCAACCCTTCAACCCAGCACAAGGTATGACATGGGCACAAATCACGCAACATGCCAATCAGTTGTTTAATCAACACTATACGCAATTGCCTACAAATGTGCATTATGGACAACTGGCACAACAAATACAACAACAAGCCTTGCCTTTACATGATTGGGTGTTTGATGGCGAACCTTGCACCATAGTGGAATTTGCAGAACGTTGCTTTGGCGATACTGCCGAACGCGATATATTTTTATTGAAGTATACTAAAATAGGAGAACTAGAATGAAAGCATTGGGGAAGAACGTTATAGTCACAAGGCACGAGCCCGAGACTAGCACAGCGGCAGGAATTATTTACACTGACAACACCAAAGTAACTTATGCCACAGTAGTTACAGTGGGCGAAGAAGTTACCACAGTTGCAGCGGGCAATGAATTAGTAGTAAATTGGAATGCCGCTATTCCAGTTAAAATTGATAATGTGCAATATTACATTGTCAACATTGATCAAGTTTATGTGGTGGTATAATGACTGAACTAACCATTCCATCAACGCCAATTGGCATACAGTTTACCACAGATCCTGACTATCCTGACAAAGTAGAAATCAACATGGTTGATCCACAAGGTGCTATCCTTGAGGGTGGTCAGTTTGATTTGGAAAGTTTTTTGGCTTGTGTGCTAGAATATTACAACGCCAATTATTAACTGTCGTAGTGTCCAGCATTGACATTGTTCAACAACAATGCCTTAATATCTAGACTTAGTAATTCTATTCTAGTCATGCGAGTATCAAGGGTATCTAAGCGTTGAATAACTGCTTGATACCTTTCTTCACATTCGCTTAGATGTTCTTCAAGCGCAGGTAATGCAACTACGTTACTCACGATTGCGTCCCATGTCACTATGTCTACCTGCTATATCCAAAGTGGCTTCTATTTTCCAACAGAATGTGGCAATCTTTTGTATATGGTCTGCTGCCATGTTTGACACATCGGGATAGTTGGCCATTCTGCCTGCTGAATCCATTTCGTGATACACTTCAATTAAAGCATACAAATCATCTAGCACACCATGCAACAAACTGTCAGCATCCAATGCCGGCATTTCATCACCAATAGTGCTTGTGGCCAAAATCATACCAATAGTTTCTGGAACCCTGCCAACTCCACATGCTTGAATTTCTTCACCCAACACATCTATGTTGTCTTGTAGATAACGATAAATGTGTCGTAGCAACTTGTGGTCACTGTAAAAATTACGTCCACGAACATTGATATGTGCCGCGTGGCTTTTTTGGTATGCAACAAAATTAGTTGCATAAACTCTTTCTAACACTAGATGTAAATTTGATAATTCCATTCCCGTCCCTTATCGTGCCTGTGCAGCATTTTTGTATTTGTTCCATTCAGCGGCATGTTTGTTCAACAACATTTGTGCTTCTAAGCGATGTTTGTCTGCCAGCAATTGGTCTTCGTTGGTGTTTAAGCCTTCACTATGTGTGGCAAGTTGTGCGCCCATAACCGGAGCACTTCCAGCAATACGCATAGCACCTGTTGCCACTCGACCCAAGGGTGATTCAGCAGCAGCCTGTAGTGCCGGAGCAAATCGACCGGCTAATTGACTATACTTTTGTGCAATATTTTCAATGAAACTGGCGCCTTGTTGCCCCGGAACTCCACCTGCAGGAGGTGTTTGTGGCACCGGTGGTGCAGTAGGTGCTGGAGCAGGCATAGCAGGATGCATTTGTGACATTGCAGGTCTTGCTTGTCCCATTTGTGGTTGTTGCATGGGTTGTGCAGGAGCTGAAGCAGTTGGACCATTTGGCGGAGTATTTGTGTTTACAAATCCCATTGGACGTTGTGGTTGTGCACCAGGTGCTTCCATTGGAGCATTTGCTGGGCGTCCCATTCTTTCAGCCATTCTTTCTCTTTGCAATCTTGCATTTTCGGCAGCAGTGTCTGCTTGTTGTTGTGCAATACTACGATCAATATCCTTACCAGCCATATACTTGTTGGCAAATTGATTTGCTTTATATAAGCCAGCGGCTCCGGCAGCAATACCTGGATGCTCTAAGGCCAACTGAGCAGCAGTTTGTGCACCAGCCACCGCCTTGTCTGTCATGCTTAATGGTGCAACTGGACCATTTGCCGTTGCAGGCGCGGGTGCAGTTGTTGCAGGAGCTGAAGCAGCGTTATGTTCAAAGTCCATAATTTTTGCATCAGGATAATCTTTTTGTGCACGTTCTTGCACTTGGTCATTTGTAACGTCATCTGGAACATTTTCATATACATGATTGGTTCCATCTTCAAAGTTAACGGTAACTGATTTAGCCATTACCAATTGCTCCTTCTAGTGTTGCTTTGTTGACTGTGTTTTTGTAATTCTTGTTGTGTTCTTGGCAACAACTTTTTATCAAAATCTTTAAGTCCAGCTTCTTCATATTCTTTTCTCAAGCCATTAACTTGTCCAGCCATTAATTGTGTATAACGATCCAACACCGATTTCAATTGTGCAGGACTATTAGCAACACTCAAACTGTGTGCGGCCTCTTCTCTATCACCTAATGCACCACCACTTCCAGTAATTGCTTTAACAAGCTCATCGCCAACAATACGCTTCATACTTTCAAAGTCTGTAGGAGCAGTTTGTCCTGTGTTCTTGGCATACTTTTGTGCAATATCATTAAACAATGGAATGTTGCCATTGTTAAGCGCATCTACTGCACCGCGTAAATTGTCTGCGTGGTCAATAAACACATTGGCAGCACGAACTGTTTTGCCTTCTGCGCCTGTGGTAAACTTCTTAATAGCATCATTGGCTTGTGCAAATTTCTTGCTATCGTATTCAGGATTGAGTTCCATTACACGTTTGTTCAGGGCTTGTTTGTAAGCACTGGAACCTTGCTTGGGCAATTCTTTACCATACTCGGCAATTAATTTTGCTTCGGCTTCAATACCTTCTGGATTAATTGTTTGACGTGCTTTAAAACTCGCTGGAGTATCTGTAGGTCTACGAACTTCTGGATGAGCTTCATAATAGGCTTGGTCCTTTATTTGTGGTTGTGCTTGTGGAGCCGCTTGTGGCGCAGCACCTGCTGCACCTACCATAGGAACATTAGTTTGTCCTTGCTCAATTGCCAATCTACCGCCCATGTTTTCTGCGCTTTGTGCCACAGTAGATTTGGGAGGTGTGCGTCCAAATTGACTATAAATTGCATTGGCTGCTTTTGCTCCAGCGTTTTGAATTTCTTCTTCAGTGAAATAATTTCCACCAAGTTGTGTTTCATTTTGCTTACGCATTGCATTCATAACGCTTGTGCTTGTATCAATAGCGTGTTTGGTTACAGGATCTTGTTCGCTTAATGGGCGTAATCCAGCAGGAGCACCATGTGTGATTTGACCTGTTGTTTCATCTCTATAACGCAAACCAGTTTGTCCTGGTATGCTGGTAACACTAATAGTATGTCCTTGTGCATCGGTATACATTGACTTACCAGTTTCAGCACCCTTTTGATACATTCCACTTGCGTCTTGTAATTGTTGTGCTGTTAATGGTGTATTGCTTGTTCGATCAACACCACTCATTGCTTGTCCATCGGCACGCATTTTAACAATAGCTTCTGTGCCATCGGGTAAACTAACAGGTTGATATGTTGAACCAGCACCAAGTTTAATTTGTTCTTGTTGTGCAAGTTGGCTCATACCAAATCTATGATACAAATAAGCCTTTAAATAACTACCTTCATCTTTAGGAGGAGCTGCCAATGCATTAGCAACTTGTCTAGAAGCCACTTGATCTCCAGAATTGGCACGTGCAATTAAATCATCACCTTGTGTTTGCGCCTGTCTTGTGTTTTCATTGTGACTAATATTTTCACTGGCAATTGTTGCTGCCAATTGCTTTGCTACAGGATGTGTATCATCGGCATAAGCAACTCTAACCATTTCGGGTATGTTGGTTTGGTGTGTCAATGCATAATCGGTATGTATAACCCGTTGCATATCTGCGCCAGCTTCAGCAGTAGGCTTTTGTGTTTGTATTGCATTTGTAGAAACTTCTGCGTGATTCATGCCTTGAATTTTCTTCAAATAGGATTGTGTCTCTGCAGGCAAATAATCTCTATAGTCTCCGCCTTTTTCTCGTGCTTCCTTTTCGGCTTGCATAACACGTCCAGGTCCAGCATTGTAAGCGGCTGCTGCCTTGTATGGATCACTGTCAAACTTTTTATACATGGCATTGTAAAATTCACGCCCAACACGATTATACTCTTCAGGAGTTTGACTTTGTGCTGGAGTAATACCATATCCCGGATTTTTTGCAGTGGCCGGCATAACCTGTGCGGCAAACATCGCACCTTTATTGCTTGTTACTGGTTGTCCATTTGGCAAATAATTTTGATTACCTGATTCCACTTGCAACATGCTGGGATACAAATTTGGAGTTTGTGCTTGTTGTTGTGCAACGGGATTTGGTTGTGCACTAGGAGGTGGATTATAAATTGCAGGTTGTGCAACAGGAGCACCAGGAACCGCAGGTTTTGTCATTGCTCCCACTTGTTGTGAAGGTAATGCATTTAATTGTGGTTCTGCTTGTGGTGCTTGCGCTTGCGCTTGCGCCATTTGTGGCACTGCAGGTTGATTCATTTGTGGTTGTAAACCAATACCACCAGGTGCTACTTGATTTTGTGGCATAGGCTGCACTGGTGCCGCAACCGGTGCTTGTGGTAATGCTTGTGGCATTGCACTTGCAGGAGGTTGTAATCCTAATCCTGTAGCACCACCTTGTGCTACTGGAGCAGCGGCTTGTCCTGGATTAAATTGATATTGACTTGCTGGTGCCGCTGTCATTGGAGCATTAACGCTACCACCGCCAACTTGTGTATTACCAATCATGTTACCCAAATAACTCATTGGGTCACTGCTTGTTGCTAAACTATAAAGATCATTTAATGTTGGCATAAGAGTCCTTAAATTTGAATACCAACTTGATTACCTTGTGTAGTAGTCGAAGTGGATTGTGTGCCAGCAAAATTAGGATTATAAGCAGTTGAAGGTGTTCCAAACAATACGCTTGCATATTGATTGTATAATGCTTGTGGAGCCATTGCCGCCGTTAATTGTTGTCCTGCGGCAGTTTGTGCGCCAGTTAAGTTTTGTGCACCTAAACTTGCTAGACTTGCGCCAGCAGTTTGTTGTTGTTGTGCAATATTGTTCAGCACTTGTGCTGCCGCTTGTTGTTGTGCTGCCTGTGTAGCACCTGCGGTTTGTTGTTGCGCTAGGGCGCTACGTGCACTGCCCAATTCATTTGCGCCACCAAATTGTGCTTGTTGTTGTGCAATATTTTGTGCATATTGTGCTTCACCCGGAGCCAAGGCCGCTTGCATTTCTGCTTGCTGATAAGCTGGACTTGCAATATTTTGTAAGGCATTTATACCTGTTGCAGTTGCTGTTTCACCAGTGGATCCAAGCACATTTTGCGCTTGATTAGCAGTTCCTGCCAAATTTTGAGCAGCATTGGTTACACCACCTGCTTCTTGATTGTATAGGTTAGTTGCTCCAGAAACTGCTGTTGCGTATGCAGGAGCGATTTGGCTAGTAAAAAGACCAGTTTGTGCCGCAATTTGTGCGTTCTGTTCTGGACTTAGTGTTGGGATTGTTGTGCTTGTTGAGCCTGATTTTCCTGCACTCATTGTCGTATTTCCTTATTCATTATTGTATTTAACCTTGTTCGCTTTAGCCCGAACTCGACGTTGGGGCATAACTGTTAACCGTTGCTTGTAATTGTGATGCTAACGCTGTTGGTGCAATCGCTGTAAATTGGCCTGGAGCTACCAAGCCCGCACTAGGCGTGCCTTGAAGTTGTGCAGGCGCATTAACATAATTTAGATTTTGTCCAGCAACGGCTCCAGTGCCAACGCCCGTTTGTGCCATTGCAGGAGTGTTTGGTCCATATGTAGCTGGTATTCCAGGCACTGCTGGAGCTGCAGTATTCATTTGAACTGGATTGTGATAAACATCATAACTCATGTTTCCAATGGGACTAGAGCCATAACCTAATCCATATGCACTCATTATTTGATCAATTGGGTATGTGCCAGTTGCAATTTGTCCCAATTGACTTGCTTGTCCATAAGGTGTAGCAGGAGCTGCTGGCACATTTGTGCCCTGCTGACCCCAATAATATTGATCTACGCCAATGGGTTGACTTCCATATGCTGGAGTTGGTTCAATATATCCAGGATTGGTTCCAGGATTGGTTAATGCCAAACCTGTAAATGTCGGAATTGGATACCATTGATTTCCAGCAGAAGTAGTTGGAGTGCTTGAGCCCGCTGCCGCTTGTGCCGTCGTTGCTGCCGCTGCATTTAAACTGGCTTGTTCGGCTGCTGATAATCCAGCACTTGTGCCGCTGTTTACATCTATTGCTGGTGTTGTATTTGTAACATCGCCAGTGGTGTTATCTGTAGTAATTGTGCTGCCATCATCATAAGTTTGTGTGCTTGTGCCATTTCCATTGTCAACAGTTCCAGCAGGAGCAGTTGCAGTAGTCGCAGGAATTTGATTTTGTGGAACAGTTGTTGCAGTGGTTCCAGTAGCAGTTGCCGCTGGCGTAGTAGTTGTTGCCGCTGGCGTTGTTGTTGCTGTAGGCAATGGTTCTGTAACTGTGCTACCATCTGGATATGTTGTAGTTTGTGTATTTGTTGTAGTATCTACGCTTACCGTTGGAATTTGACTAACTCCAGTTGGCGCAGTTGTGGTAGCTGGTGTAGTGGTAATATCACTAGCAGTTGGCGTAGTAGTTGGCGCCGTAGGTGTTTCAACCGGTGCAGGAGTTGGAGTTGGAACTGTTGGGCCATTGCCAACTTGTCCACCACCAGGTAAAAATGTTGTAGTTGTGCCATCACTATAATGAACAGTAACTGGACTGACTATTGTAGATGGTGGAGTATAACTTGCTGGAATTGTGCGACCATTCAATGTTGCAGTTAAATTTGAAGCAGGAGCTTCATTTACTGGTTGAACTGGCAATGGTTCAGTAGTTTGTGCTCCACCAGGTTGTGTTGTAGTTTGTGTTCCTGTTTCGGGATTTACTGTGACATTGGGAACCGTGGTAGGAGTTGTAGGAGGAACCACATAAGGAGTTCCGGTTTCGGTAACTGGATTGCCTTGTGCATCCATATAACCACTTGGGCTATAAGGACTTGGCAACACAGTTGGGGCAGACGGAGCAGTCCATCCTGGAATTGGTTCTACTGCGGTAGTGCCATTGGAAAATACTACTGTTTGTGTTCCTGTTGTTTGATTGGGAATAGTATTAATAACAGTTGTTGGACTCAATACATTGGTTCCAGCCGCATTAACAGTTTGTGTATGTGCACTTGGCGCCGCAGGTGTTTCGGTTGGTGCTGCTGGTGTTTCGGTTGGTGTTGCTGGTGTTTCGGTTGGCGTAGCAGTTGGTGCCGCAGGAGCAACTGGTGTAGGTGTTGCAGGAGCAACGGCAACTGGTTCTGTAGGCGTTGCAGGTGTTGCAGGAGCTGGAGTAGGAGTGGGAGCCTGACTTGTATCAATTGGCGGAGGTGATGTCATCATTCCTGCAGAATTGTGTGTTCCCAAAACTTGTATTTGTCCACTGCTATTGGTTACTTGTAATGGAGTTCCTTTAGAATCCACAGTCATTTGACTGCCATCATCCCAAGTATAAGTTGTGCTTCCAACTGAATTAGTTGTGGCAGCAGTTACTCCAGCACCAATAGCGCCACTAATAGCTGCTTGTGTTGCTAAATTTTGTGCCGTAATTGGTTTTCCAGTTACAACATCAACAACTGCGGCAGAACCTACCCCAGCAGTGGCAGCATTAATACCGGCTTGTGCTACACCAGTTGCGGCTGGCATAGCAGCACCAATACCGCCAGCAACACCTCCGCCCAGTGCACCCAATGCCAAACCTGTTGCAGTAATGGGTTTGCCAGTTAATAAATCAATACCACCTGTAACTGCGGCGCCAGTTAATGCACCTGTTGTTATGGGACCATAGCCTAAATTGGCAATGGGATTTATACTGGATGCGGCTGCTTCAGGAGCAACAGGAGTTGCGGCAGCAGTGCCAGCAGTGGTATCAGCACTTAATGCACCCACTTGGTTTGGTTGTAAGGCCGCAATTTGGCTTTCTGGAGCAACTGGAGTAGCGGGAGCAACTGGTGCTTCTGCTGGAGCAATACTAGCCCCAGGCGCACCTTCACTACCCGACATTAATGAACCACCCCAACCACCTTCAGGATTTGCATTCATGGCCGCAGTAATTTGTTCTTGCGTATATCCTTGATTTAGATAATTTTGGGCTGCATTTATTTCACTTTCACCAATACCATTGGCTTGCCCATATGCGGTATTTTGTAATGCAGTTGTTAATTCTTCACTGGCATTAGTTGCTGCGGTTGTAGCCGCTGGAGCTACCGGAGCAGTTTGTTGCGCCAATTGATTTTCTAATTGTTGAAGTGGGCTATTTTGCGCCGCTTGTGTTTCTGCTATTTGTTCTTCTGCCCTTGCTTGCATCTGAGCAGCTTGGTTTTGACTGATACCATATTCATTTGGAACATCAGCCGGATTAACAGGAGCAGTTGGAGCAACTGGGGCTTCTACTGGAGCTGCTGTTGTTGGGCTAATAATGTTTGCACTTTGTCCAGCACTAATAGCACTATCTATTTCAGTTTGGTCTACACCAGCATTGGCCAATGCACTGCTAATTGTAACTGGATCACTACCAACCGAATAAACTAATGCAGTAGCAGCTTCGTTTGCACTTACTCCTGATCCGATTAATGCACTGGCAACTCCATCAGCATCTACTCCAGCATTGGTTAACATCAATGCAGTTTCACTAGTTGTATAACCATTTGCCATTGCAGCACTGGCTACTTCAGTTGCATCGCCACCTGCAGCCAATACTTCGGTAGGAGTTACACCTGCGCTGACTAATGCACTGGCACTTACTCCACCATCTAGTGCTGCGGATGTTGTAACACCTGCATTTAACAATTGAGCTGCGCCTACACCAGCATCAGTCAATTCACCAACAGTTGCACCACCAGCTAACAAACTACTGGTTGATGCTCCAGCACTGACCAATTCGCCAACGCTTGCTCCTGCATTCAATAACTCGCCAGCACTTGCTCCTGCATTTAACAATTCACCAGCACTTGCACCAGCATTTAACAATTCAGATGTGGATACACCGGCATTCATTAATTCACCTGCACTGGCACCTGCATTCAATAACTCGCCAGCACTAGCACCTGCATTTAACAATTGGGTAGCACTGGCACCTGCATTTAACAATTCAGATGTGGATACACCGGCGTTCATTAGTTCACTGGCACTTACACCAGCATTTACCATTTCACTTGTGCTAACCCCAGCATCTATCAATTGACTAACACTGGCACCTTGTTCCATTGCGGCACCAATATTGACTGCTGTAGATTGTCCGGCAGTTGTGCCCAACGTAGTCACTGCGCTATCACTAACACCAGCATCGCTTAATGCTGTTGGTGTTAAGGTTCCAGAATCGGCCATGCCCAATAATTCAGGATCGTATATGCCAGCAGCCAATAATGCCGCGGCACCAACTCCGGCCCAGCCTCCAGGAATATTGTTATCAATAAAACTGCCCACTTTGCCCAAAGCTGAACCAACGGCATTGCCCCAGTGATCTAGGGTTCCGCCTATGCTACCAAATGGGTCTTTAAAAAATCCTGAACTCATATTTTGTTCTCTTTATAGTATTTAACGCTTAATTTCTGTTATGGTCAAGTTAGGCCCATTTACGTATACATTGGCATTGCCATACATGTTTCCAGCCACTAGATAATAAGTCACTGGTGTTCCGGCAATGTAATTGTAATCGGTATAACTTCCCGATATAACTTGTCCATTTGTAATTTGTTGTTGTGCTGGTGGTTGACTTACGTTGGCAACGTTGGCCCATGAACCTTGATATTGCAATCTTGTCAATGTTGAATTTAAACTGGTGCCACCCAAATAAGTGCTACTATTCCAACCACCTGTGGGACTGGCAGTATTGCTTGACAATATAATTTCTTGTCCGCTAGCCACCCAATAACTGCTATACAATCCACCAGCAACACCATATAAATCTCGCGCACCATTCGCAGGCACAGTTACACCATCTGCAGGATTAGCATATGGGCCAGTCCAATTTGAACCATCTGTTGAACTTATAATTGTGCCTTGTGCACCCACTGCTACCCAAGTGCCGTTGGTATAACCAACACCATATAAATTTTGTGTTGTTGGCACTGAATTGGCTCGTGTCCAAGGACCTGAACCCGAACCACTGTATAATATGGTTCCGCTATTTCCTACAGCAACATAAGTGTTACCGCGAGTGTATCTACCGGGACCATATGAAGCATCAATAACTCCAGTTTGACTATAATTGCAAGCCACTGCATTCAAATTATTGATAGTGCCTGAACTGGCTTGAAACCAACCAGTTTGTGCAGTTATATTGCCATAAAATCCACCAAAGGTTATTTGATTATATAATATTGTTCCACCCGAACCCACAACAACATAATTTACAGTTGCACCATTAACAAAAATTTTTGGTGGAATATCTCCTGTTATATCTAATAGATCGGCAAATACGCCGCTGGATTGGACAACATATTGATTAGCTCCGCCATAAAATGTAGATTGACCATTGCAAAAAGCAATATAACCACCGCTACCTACTAAAAGTGTAGGGGTAAATATTGATGATCCAGATAATATATCTAAAGCAGTAACACCATAAATGTTAAAAACAGGATTAGCAGAAGCGCCAAATAATTGCACAGTGGTATTGGCTTGAAATCCAGTAGGTGCTAGAAAATGACATATGGTTCCATTTGCGCCATAAATGTATGCTTCATTAAATGAAGTATCTGATGGAAGTAGCAAATAGCTGTCATATAAATTATTGCTAGTTCCAGTAATTTCACTAAAAATATTTCCAAGATTACCAGCAAAATATGATCCAGCAGTTCCAGCAATACTGAATATATCAACATTACCTGAGCTGGCATAAGCATTGCCATAATCAATACCAGTTCTAACAGTTTGAAATACATCTTTGTAATAACTGCTGGATCCTGATTTCCAAAGTTCAATTAAATTATAACTTTGCACAGTTGCATTACCAGCAGTGTTAAGAAAAGTGTTATAGTTAATTTGTAAATTGCTACCGCCCAGTGCTCCGGTCGTAGCAGGACTAATTGTGGTTCCACCACCAATTGCAAAACCTCGCGTATAGTTTGGCCAAATATATCCTGC
>TBL_comb48_EPIDRAFT_1001429_pt1 | contig 17705 bp, 8 predicted proteins | sample TroBogEpilimnion_37_FD_10681 | JGI IMG/M metagenome (IMG submission 10681)
TAATAGCTAGAGGTTATGCGACTCGAACACTTCCACTCCCTAGCGATTTGCATCTCAACTTGTACACTAATCCCACTTCATTTTACCGAGATATAACAACAGGCTCTAACGGTGTGGCTGCTACCGTAGGATATGACTACGATACGGGTCTTGGAGTTCCTGTTGCGCCTGCATTCGTTAATGCGGTATCTAAGTGATCATCTAACTGTTTAAATTTAAGCGTCGTTGAACTAACGACGCTTTTTAATTGTTAAACGGCCAGAATTTAAAGAGCTCTAAGAAAAAGACACCTGCAATAATGTAAGTAACACTGGAGAGCTTTTTTCCTTCACCTTGGACTAAGTTTAATATCGCAGCACTAATAAGTCCTAGGCCAAGACCTTCAGCTACACTAAAGGTCAAAGGAATGGCTAAAATCGTGATGACGACAGGAGCTGCAATACTAAATTCACTCATATCAATCTCGATTACGGATTGCATCATGAAGACACCAACAATCACGAGAGCTGGTGCTGTGGCTGCTGTAGGAATAGCGAGAATTAAGGGAGAGAAAAATAAAGCACCTAAAAATAACAAAGCTGTAGTGATAGCAGTTAGACCAGTTCTGCCTAAGGATTAGAACGAACGGTTAGATTGACGCTAGTCTATGGAAGTGGGAGTGTCTGTGTTTATAATACCTCACTTGTTATGCATTTAAATCCAGCTGAAGATAGCTCTATTTCACGTCGAAGTTTTCTTTCTGCCACCAGCTTAGCTGCTGTAGCTGCGGGATTGATTAAGACGAGCTCTTCAGCTCATGCTTCTGAAGAGAAAACCGATTTAGATAACTCAGTAGATTTCGTTACTTCGGTTAATATTTTACAAGGCACGAATTCATCCAAAGAGTTTTCACGAGGTAATACGCTCCCTATTGTTGCCCATCCTTTTGGTATGGCGCATTGGACACTTCAGTCACAACCAGGAGGGGGATGGTTTTTTAATCCGAACGATAACCGTATCCAGGGGTTTCGGTGCACGCATCAACTCAGTCCCTGGCTATCAGATTATGGCTATGCTACTTTTATGCCTGTGAGTGGTTTGTGTGATGGTGATCAAGCTAGGCGTGCAAGTAGTTACAATCCAAAAGACGCGCTTTTTGCCCCACATCGTATCGAGCTTAATTTATTACGTTATCAAACATCGTTTGAGCTTATTCCAACCGAGCGGTGTGCTTTAGTTGCAGTAAAGAATCAATCAAATGACAGATTGGGTTTTGTATTCGATGTTCCTGGAGATAATCCTTCACTTAATTTAAGCACGGATAAAAAAAGCTTATCCTTTGCGTCTGTATTTAATGCCAGTGGTATGCATGGAGCATTTGCAACGCACTACGTATTAACTTTTTCAAGAGCTTGGGAATCCGTTGTTATGACTACCCCTAATGGTAGTCATGTTGGAGTGCTTTGGTTTGATTCTAGTAGCTCTGAATTAGAGGTTCGTATAGGAACTTCGTTTATCTCTGCCGATCAAGCAGCCCTCAATTTAACAAGAGAAGTAGGTACGCATACAGCTCAGAGCTTACGTACATACGGAGCTTATATCTGGAATACGCATCTGAGTCGTATGCAGATCGAGGGAGCTTCATCTCACGACAAGACGACATTTTACTCCTGCATGTACCGTGCACTCCTTTTTCCGCGCATCTGGCACGAAATCGATAAGGATAATCAAATCGTTCATCGTAGTGCTTATACGCAGAAAGTGGAACCAGGTGTTATGTACGCAGATCACGGTTATTGGGATGTATACCGTGCTTGGTATCCTTGGATGTCAGTTGTATTTCCTGAAAGACTTTCCGAAATTCTTCAAGGGTGGGTTAATATTGCCAAAGAGGGTGGATGGCTCCCTCAATTTCCTTCGCCTGGTTATCGTGCCTGCATGACAGGAACATTAATTGATGCAGTTTTTGGTGATGCGGCAGTAAAAGGAATTTCGGGTTTTGATTTAAAGACAGCATATGATGCATTAAAGAAACATGCTACAACTCCAGGGAATCCTAGAAAGGGATATGGCAGGCGTGGAATTGAAGACTATATAAAGCTTGGCTACGTTCCTGCTGATAAAATTGGTCAATCCGCCGCAGAAACAACCGATTCGGCTTATGGAGATTACTGTATCGCTCAGGTAGCAAAAGCTCTAGGGCAGCAGGAGGACTATGCCTTTTTTATGAAGCGCTCTGAGAATTGGAGGCACCTCTTTGATTCCAAGACAGGTTTTATTCGAGGAAAAAATTCTGATGGTAGCTGGGTGGAACCATTCGATCCCATTTCGTGGGGTGGAGCCCACGTTGAAGGTGGTCCCTGGCAGCACCGTTTTGATGTAGCCCATAATCCAGAAGGACTCATAGAAGCCCTTGGAGGAAAAGATAAAACAGTTCAGGCATTACATGAGATGCTTACGATGAAACCAGTTTTTCATGTAGGTTCTTATAATAAAGAAATTCATGAAATGTCAGAGATGGCTGCAGTTCCATTTGGACAATATGCACATAGTAATCAACCGGTGCATCACGTACTTTATTTATTTACAGAGGCAGGTAGACCGGATCTGACAGATTACTGGGTTACGAGAGTACTAAAGGAATTATATACCCCTACAACGTATTGCGGTGATGAGGATACGGGCTCTATGGCAGCGTGGTACTTATTAAGCTCCGCGGGTTTTTTTGCAGCATGTCCAGGTAAATCACAGTATACGCTAACTTCTCCTTTATTTCGTAAAATAACGATAGCTCTTCCAAACGCTAAACCTTTAATTATTTCTCGTTCACTAGGACGCGGTAAATTGAAAGAAATTCGACTCAATGGTAAGCGATGCGAAAACTATAAAGTTGAGCACAGAGATCTAACGCAGGGTGGTTTACTAGAGTATAGATATAGTTAATCACGGACTGGGGTAGATAGAAACAGGTCGTCTTAGGCTTATAGTGTAAGGTTATATTGAATAGTCATAACTGCGGTCTAAATGACCTAGGATTTACAAGTTTCTAGGTTACAAAATACCCTTTCCTGGGTGTATACGGGTAAGGGTAAAGGCATGTTTTTTGACTGTCCGAAAGAAAAGCTTTTTCGTAATTGCTTATCTCGATCAAAATATTACTGATAAATTAAGTTCCCCTACTTAAATACCCCCCCCTCCATCACTGTAAGGCATTACTTCCTAATGCTGAATCGTGTATTAATTACTGCCCTATTTTATGAATGACATAATTCCTCAAAAGCGTCCTTTTCTTTATGTTATTGGAGTGTACGCTAGTTTGTTACTCGCGAATGCCCAGCTTGCGCCGGCTCAAACTGCACTTCCTGCGGCAAACGTGCCTGCTGCTGAGGCTGCTTCTAAGGGCACTATACCTGTAGAAAGTGCACCTCTTGCCGATTCCAAGCAACAGGAACTGGTTACTCTTTCCCCGTTTGAAGTCGTATCAGAAAATAAGGGTTATTTTGCTGCGAATTCAATGTCGGGTACGCGTTTAAATTCTAAAGTCGAAGATCTTGGTCAGTCGCTTACTGTTATGACTAAAGATCAAATGAGTGATTTCGCGATGCGCGATATCAATGACGTGTTTGACTATATGGCGAGCACGGAAGGCACTAGCTCTTATTCTCAGTTTGATACAGACCGCACGGGTGCTGTTGTTGACCAGGTAAGTCTAAATCCAAATAACGCAAATCGTGTGCGTGGTATCGGTAATGCCAATATTGCATTCAATAATATGGCTACAACGAGTCGCGTACCGGTTGATCCACTTTGGCTAGATTCAATTGAGCTAAGTCGTGGACCTAATGCTAATATCTTCGGTTTAGGTAACGCGTCCGGCACAGTTAATCAAGTGCCTGCTACTGCAAACTTAACACGTGATTTCACAAAGGTGGAAAACCGTACCGATAGCTACGGTGGTTGGCGTTCGTCTTTAGACATTAATCGCATGATTTTAAGAAATAAGTTAGCTGTACGTGCGAGCTACGCAAATGATCACACCGCATTTATCAGAAAACCATCTGGAGAAGATGCCCGTCGTCTCAGTTTTCAATTAAAGGCTAAGCCTTTCAAAAATACGACAATTTCTGCTTCTTGGTATAATTACAAAAATACATCTGTACGTCCTAATTTTACGACACCTAGAGATTACATAACCGATTGGTTGTCTTCGGGTAGACCGGGTTGGAATCCAATTACTGGATTAGTCACACTCGCAAATGGTCAGGTATACGGAAACGGAAATGTACTTGGTTCTACGACACCTTATAGTGCTGCTCCAACCTACTTCATTACTGGTAGTGCAGAGACACGGTCAATTTTCCAGATAGGCTCTCCAGGACAAACTCCTTACTGGGCTATGACTAAATATACGTCTGGTACGTATGCAACGACTGATCCTTATGCAGCTACGTATACAGGCATCGGACTTCTAACGACAGGACCTGCTGAAACATATACAGCAACACAACAACCACTGTATAATTCTGTAGCTATGCCGATCAGCAATAAGTCAATTTATGATTGGAACCGTATTAATTTAGCAGGTAACAGCGTCGCTTGGGATAATGATAATATGTATATGGCTGAGTTAGACCAAGTTTTTATAAGCACAGCGAAACAAAGTTTAGCGGCTCAACTAACTTTCTTACGTGAAGACTCTAAACGGTTGGAAGATCAACCTATGGGACCTGCGAGTGTTAATAGTAACGTAGGACAGCTTCAAGTAGACGTTAATCAATATAATCTCGATGGTACGCCTAATCCTTATTTTGGACGTCCTTACCTAAGAAGTAGTGAACCTTATTTACGTGACAGGCCGGATTTGTGGGATACTTCTCGTGCTCAACTCGTATACCGCTTGGATTTTTCTCAAGATAAGGGACTAACTAAGTGGTTAGGTACGCAACAGGTCTTAGGTTATTATGAATATAAGGATCAGCAAAATCGCCTCTATACCTACAGACATTCTGCTTTAGGAACCAATCTAGCTTGGGAGCAAAAATATTTAGCACTCAATACTCCATTAGGAAATCGTGTTCAGCAATCCGTAGCTGATCCTAGGTATCCAATTGCCCCAGGTAATTATGCTCGTGTTATTGAGCAATATTATGTGGGTAATACGGTAGGTGGTGGCGTAGAATATGCACCGAGTTATTTTCCTGAAGGAGTAAGTATTCCATATGTTTGGGGTCCATCTTCCGGTGCTATGCTTAAAGACGTTTCGGCAATCGGCTGGTCTCCAAGTCCAGACTCTGGCGGTGGTGCTAATAACGACGAAACGTTAATTAAAACAATGGGTGGTGTACTTCAAAGTACTTATTTTGACGGAAAGTTGATTGGAACGTTTGGTGTACGTGAGGATAAGGTTTATGACCGAAATGCGCCATTGCCTACACTAACTGCAGATTTACGAAATTACGATTTCGCAGCATCAAATCAGTGGTTGCCTAGCTGGCGTGAAGCTAAGGGAAAGACAAATTCAATCTCGCTTGTAGCTCGTCCATTCCGTGATTCAAGATTTTTGGCATCAGCATTTAATAGCGGTGGTGTAATAAGCCATTTCGTTGCAGAAGCTGTTAATAGCTTAAGTTTAACTAGCAATGTTTCTAACAACTTCATAGCACAAGGTCCTGCTTATGATTTATTTCTTAAGCCGTTACCGAATCAAACAGGTGTTTCCCGAGATTTAGGTTTCTGGATGACTGTGTTTGATGGAAAATTATCCATCCGTTATAATCACTTCGATACGAGACAACTTAATCTGCGTAATGGTGATATTACAACAATGGCTCAACGTGTACTAAGATATGATGGTTTTGTTGCAACTGATGCCTGGAATTTAAGAACCCAAGCAACTGCTTGGATTAATGGGCTAGGAACAGGTGGAGCTGCAACGAATGAGCAAATAGCAGCGGCAATTAAAATGCCAATAGCTCAATATAATGGTCTGCAAAGTATTGTTGCTAATAACACGTATGCTGCAGCCATGGATTCTGAGTCTAAGGGTGATGAATTAGAATTAAATTTTAACCCTACTAATAATTGGACGGTTAGCGCCTCGGTCACTAAAACAGTAGCACTTAATACTGCTGTAGGATCTGCTGTTGATGATTTTATAGCTGAGCGTATGCCAGTTTGGACAACCTTGGAAGACCCTCGGTTTACTAATACTACACAAACAATTAACGGTGTAACGACAGCGATTGCAGCAAATACACTACCAGTAGGCGCTACGGGGCATCTACTCTGGTGGAATATTATGGGTACACCTTTCAGTACGGTTGCTGGCTATAATTCGACAAATTCTGCTGCTACTAATTATGCTGCGAATGTGGATGCCCCTATGGCTGTGTTTCGTTCCATGATTGGTCGTCCACGTCCACAGATGCGTAAGTATACAACTAAATTTAATACAAGATACAATTTGGCGGGTATTTCAAATAATAGCATACTTAAAGCAATGAGTGTAGGTGGATCGTTTCGTTGGATGGATAAAGCAGCTATCGGTTATTACGGACTTGGTTATGATCCTTCGAAAGATCTTACTTTAGCTGCGAATAAAATTCTGCAATTAGATCCAAATAGGCCAATTTATTCGCCTGCTGAAGCCTACGTAGATTTGTTCACAAACTATAGAACTAAAATGTTTAATGATAAGATACGGGCTACGTTCCAGCTTAACGTTAAAAACGTAGGTGAAAACGGTGGTCGATTAGTTGCTACGAGTGCTTTCTTTGACGGTAGGGCTTCTACTTACCGCATTGTAGATCCGCGGCAGTTTGTTTTATCAGTGACGTTCGACTTATAACGTTTTTTCAAATTCTAGAATTCATTGCCGCACTCGAAAGGGTAGCGGCAATTTTTATTTCTACTGAATTTATAAAGGCGAATGACTTGCGAAGCGGTAAGATACATTTCAGACTAATTAACTAAAATGATTCCAAAGCAATCTACTTCTCTCATTCGCGAGGGAACTAAAGCTAAGTCGCAATGGAGCAACTGGCCACTTGGTGCAGTTTTTATATTCATTGCTGCTTTAACTTTTTTTGCGTACTTGCCAGCGATATCAGGCGATTTTCTTTGGGATGATGCAGGACATGTTACAAATGCTTTTTTGCAATCCTGGTCGGGATTAAGTCGTATTTGGTTTGAAATTGGTGCAACCCAACAATACTACCCGTTACTGCATACAGCATTTTGGATTGAACACAGGATCTGGGGAGACATGCCAGAAGGTTATCATCTTATAAATATTCTGTGGCATGTAATGTCCGCTACGTTACTCGTCGCCTTATTGCGACGCTTATCTATCCCTGGGGCACTCCTAGCAGGATTAATATTCGCACTTCATCCGGTGAGTGTTGAATCTGTTGCTTGGATATCAGAGCAAAAAAATACCCTATCAACTGTCTTTTATTTAGGATCAGCGCTCATTTGGCTTAATTTTCAGGAGGAAAGAAGTTTTGGGAGGTATAGTGCTGCGAGTTTATTCTTTATAGCAGCCCTATTAACCAAAAGTGTTACTGCAACGCTACCTATGGCTTTGCTTGTTATTGCTTGGAGGAAAAACGGAAAAATATCATGGCGTAATGATATACTTCTTCTGCTGCCTTGGATGTTACTTAGTATAGTAGCTGGTCTTACTACGAGTTGGTTTGAGACAACCCAAATCGGAGCAAAAAACGCTATTTCCAATTTAGATCTCATGTCGCATCTCGTGCTCGCTGGACGCATCATTTGGTTCTATATAGGTAAATTGCTTTGGCCTGTTAATTTAGTTTTTTTCTATCCTAAGTGGACGATAGATTCTTCGGTAGTATGGGAATGGATATACCCGGCTACACTCGCTGGGTTAGTTTTAGTGGTCACCTTAAAGTATAAATCTAACCGTTCCTTACTTGCTGCGATTCTACTTTTCTGTGGTACACTTTTTCCTGCGCTAGGATTTATCAATGTATATCCATTTATTTTTTCTTATGTAGCGGATCACTTTCAGTATCAAGCGAGTCTATGGATGATTGCATTAATAGCAGCAAGTACTTGGCATGGCTTTACGTGTTTGTCTTGGGCTAGGTGGGTCAAGTTTGGTTGCTTAATTATAGTGATTGCTACGCTTGCTTGGCTTAGTTGGCACCAATGCGGTATGTACCGAAATTTACATAGTCTCTATGAGACAACACTAGAGAAAAACCCAGATAGTTGGGTTGCTAATCTTAACTTGGGTATTGTGCTCGATGAAGAAGGTGAGACGGAGAAAAGTTTGTCCTATCTAAAGAAGGCCTTGGCGCAAAAACCTGATTTTGTAGAAACACTCAATAGTTTAGGGAATGTACTAAACAAACTAGGGAGATCGGCTGAAGCGTTTCCACTTCTTGAGAAAGCAGTTCAATTACAGCCCAACTTTGCAGCTGCATATAATAGTTTAGGAGTATCCTTTATGGGACTAGGTCGTTCAGAAAAAGGCATTTCGGCTTTTGAGCGATCTATAGAGCTCGATTCGAAATGGGTACTTCCTCGTTTGAATTTAGGATGGGCTTTAGCTAACCAAGGGCATTTTGATTTGGCTGTAGAACAGTTTGAACAAGCACTCAAACTACAACCTAACTTGGCGGAAGCAGAGCTTAAATGGGGTTTGGTACTGGGTATGCAAGACAAGATCGATGCGGCACTGTATCACGTAAAACGAGCTGTTATTTTACAACCAAATGATGCGGAAATTCGATATACGCTTGGACGATTATTTATGCAACTTGGTCAGCGTGCGGCTGCAATGGATCAATTTGAGGAAACGTTGCGAATAGATCAAAATCATACAGGAGCCAGACAAGCGTTAACGGTACTGGAGCAGGCAGGATTAATAAAAAATAACTAGTTCAACACAATTAAGGATCTGTATTAATCCCAGCTGGATAAAACAATAGGGTTAGAAATGAAATTTATGATAATTATATGAAGATTATAAAATTAGTTATCACAGTCATGTATGCTATAGGCTCACTATGGGTTGCGGCAGAGCTTCAGGCTAATGCACCAATCGAAAATGTGGGTATGAAGGTACGATTAGATGTTAGTGGTGTGCAGTCGATCGACTACCGTTTTACTAATAATGCTAACTTGAAATCATGGAATGCCAGCTGGATTTGGATTAATCAAACTCCTTCGCCACGGACTGTCATGTTTCGCAAGACGGTGATTTTAGATGAAAAGATACAGAATGTAAAAGTATGGGTAACTGCAGATACAAAATTCCTATTGTATATAAATGGTAAGCTTGTTGCACGAGGCCCTGCGGATATTGGACGAGATTATACTGGAGGTAGCACGGAGCGTTGGTTTTATGATCAACGTGATTTAACGCCTTATTTTAAGAAAGGTATTAATGTAATATCTGCGGTAGTTTTTCAACAGTGGCCAATAACGTTTACTGTTTCACGAGGCCAACCCGGATTTTTATTTGAAGCAGAAATCGTCGATATTAAGGGTAATAAGAAGACGATTGGTTCTGACAAAAGTTGGCGAGCGTTTCCTGGGGGGCAATTTTTAAGTGATAAAAGTTGTGATCTTACTCGTGAGCCGGTTGGCTGGATGGAACCTTATTTTGACGACAAAAATTGGATTTCAGCAGATTTGATTAAAGATGTGTGGGAGCCGCTTATCCCTAGTGAAATTCCGCCACTTATGGAGGTTCAATATCCTGTTCGATATATTGAAGGATTACCGTATAATGGAGTCTACGATAAGAATGGTCACTTTAAGGTAGTATTTGACCGTGTACTTAGTGCTTATCCTATCGTTTCAGTAGAAGGTGGAGCTGGTGCAACTTTAAAAATACAGGCTCATCACAGTTATTCCTTCAAGCTCCGTGGTGGACATGAAATTCTAGAGCTACCCTTCATGGATGAAATAGCACCAGCATATACGGTAGAATTAAGTAATGTAATTGAGCCATTAAAAATAGAAAAAGCAGGAGCTATTTTTACTTCGCAGCCTGTAGAATATATCGGAGATTTTAAATGTAGTGATGAGCGATTAAATCAGATCTGGGATGTGTCTCGATGGGCCGTGCAGATAAATTTACAATCGCATCATCTCGATTCACCTAATCATCAAGAGCCGATTAGTGATCCAGGTGATTATCTCATAGAGTCTATGGTAAACTACTATGCTTTTGCTTTGCCATGGCTTACGCGACAGGACGTGCGTAAGTTCGCATGGATTTTAAAAAACGAAAATTACCATAACTTTCATACGAGCTATTCACTTGGATGGGTGCAAATGCTTATGGATTATTATGACTACACAGGGGATAAGTCGCTTGTTATTGAAATGGCGCCCTATGTCCACGAACTACTAGATACGTATGCGTCCTGGCGGGGCAAAAATGGTCTTATATCAGAAGCTCCAAACTATATGTTCATGGATTGGATTACAATCGGTGGCTATAATTGTCATCATCCTCCTGCAGTTATTGGCCAAGGGTATCTCACTGCTTTGTATTATCACGGTTTGGACATGGGTTCACGCATAGCTTTAATCGAAGGAGATTATGAGCGTATTAAGAAATACAATAAGCTTAGATCTGAAATTGCTCATTCCTTTAACTGTGAGCTTTGGGTCCCTGAGAAAAAACTGTTCCGCGATGGGAAGCCTTTTCAATCGTCGATAAAATCAGGTCGATGGATGCCTGCCGACAAGGATATTGAGACATATAGTCCTCACGTAAACTTACTAGCAGTGCTTTATGATCTTGCTCCTCAAGATAAACAGAGCGCTATTGTTGAAAACATATTGGCTGAAAAACCGCTGAATACACAACCTTGGTTTATGCACTGGGTGTTTCAATCTATTGATCATGCAGGGTTATTTAATAAATACGGCACCGCACAAATGCGACGCTGGAATATTGTGCCAGATACACAGTCTTTTCGTGAAATGTGGAATAGTGGAGATTTGAGTCATGGCTGGTGTTCAACGCCACTGGTTCAAATGTCTCAACGCATTTTAGGTGTTGAGCCTACTACACCAGGATTTAAGTCTCTAGTTATACGTCCACAGGTATGTGATTTAACTTGGGCAAAAGGCAAGGTTCCTACACCACAGGGAAATGTAGAAGTATCTTGGAAGTTACAGAACCAAAAAATACTTATCGAAGTGACAATTCCTAAAGAAACAGAGGCTGAAATCGTACTACCTAAAGAAATTCAACATATTACCGCCGGTCATTATTACTTTGAGTCGGCCTTGTGACATTAGAGCATATTTCAGTCATTAATTGATTTAGATTACGTAAACCTTGAGGGCTATTTTTAAATAGTAAAATTAAGATACGGTGACTTTAACGTTAATTTACCCCATGAACAATTTTCAAAAAAAATGGTTTTTCTTTTTCGGTTTAGCTATAGCGAATTTATCTTTTGATGGTAGGTTTGCTAGCGCGTCAGAGATTGGCTATTCACAGCCATCTAGTCATGTCGTTATCATGCCGGCTCAGGTAGGGTTGCCTCCCTCTCCAATTTTTGATCCACGTAACTTCGGAGCTACAGGTGATGGGGTAACTCTTGATACTGCTGCAATACAAAAGGCTATCGATGCCTGCGCAGGAACAGGGGGCAGTGTAGTTTTATCTCCAGGAAATTATGTATCTAAACCGCTTACATTACGCGGTCACATGACATTTTTCTTAGAAAAAGGCGCAACGTTACTGGGTAGCACTAAATTAGCTGACTTTCCTGTTCTTTTAGCCGACAGTCTTAAAGGTCATTTTCTGAGTCGTAGTCTACTATACGCATATCAAGCAGACGATTTAAAGATAGATGGAGAAGGTGTTATTGATGGACGGTGTAAGTTAATGGATATGCCGACTGAATTGAGAAAAGGCGGAACAGAAAGACTGCGGCCATCGTTGATTCGTGTATTTAACAGTAAAAATGTCTCAATTCGAAATGTAACCTTTCGTAGACCCTGTATGTGGACACAGACTTATAGTGACTGTGAAAATCTTGTCATCGATCATGTTATAGTCGACGCTCCGCCAGATTGTCCGAATTTGGATGGTATGGATATTTGTGATTCATATAATGTCATTATCCGTAACTGTGATATAAGTTCAGAAGACGACTGTATTTGTCTCAAAAGCCATGATCTGCGTGGGCTAAAAAATGTACTGGTTGAAAACAACCGCGTTCATTCTTACAGAGCAAATGCTATTAAACTTGGAACAGCTACCAAGGGGCCAGTAACAGATGTTAGAATTATAAATAATCTTGTAACGTATGCAAAATATGGGGGTTTATGTATTGAATCCGTTGATGGTTCAAATGTAAGCAATGTTATCGTTCGCGATTTGGACATTTATAGATCTCATGATCCACTATTCATACGTTTAGCAAATAGAAGTGGAAACGTGGGATCACTCACTAATGTGACTATTGAAAATATGAGGGCTTATAAAACCAATTATGCTGATGATAATAATGCCCCAACCTTAACGTCTCCTTCAATGTGTACAATAACGGGAATTCCTTATGCGTTAGTTAAGAATATTCATATTAAAAATTGTTATATCGAGATGCCTGGTGGCTTTAGTAAAGCAACGCATTCACCCCAGGAAAAAGTAAAAGAATATCCTCAATGTAATATGTTTGGAGTTGTTCCGGCGTACGGCTTATATGTACGTCACTCTAAAGATATAATTTTAGAACAAGTATCGTTTGGTTGTTATGTTAGGGACATACGACCATGGCTAGAGGTTGAAGATGCTCAGGTTAAGCGTGTTGCTTGTCAGGATTTGCAGGTAATAAAACCAACTTATAGTGTATTAGGTATTTCAAAGCGTAAATAAGTTATAGGTACCAGAGAAAATGCGCGTAAAAATAAAATTTATTAGAATTACTCAGGCTCTGGGTTATCTACTTTTATCTTAGCCTGTTTTTCTTTAATTTTACTTTTACCACTCCATGCGTCTTTAGAAGATTCACCAATTTCTTTAAGTATATCATTAATTTGAGAGGCTTCACTTAGAGGTCGCTTAACAGGCCCATTTGCTCCAAGTAATATCATTTTTCTAAATAAATTATTTTTTGATACACGTTCTGATATTACAATTAAATTTTCATCCGTATAATTGTGCACTAAGCTTCCAATTTCAATTCCATCACTCGAGCCTGGTGAAGATTTATAAATAACCGCCTCTTTTTTCCAGGTATTTCCACTGTCTATTGTTTTCCACCAACCAACCTCTGCATTATTGTTATTAGTGGAAAGCAGTATAAGTCTTGTTGAGGTAGGTGAATCGACAATTATATCACCTGAACTACGTTCTCCATTTTGGGTAACTGTTGCTACTTTTGTCCACGTTTTACCGGTCCATTGCTGATAACCTAATTGTCCTTTGCCATAGAAAAAGTATAAATGCGGATTCCCTTCGCTATCGTATCTGCATATGCCATGGTTAGTTCTGATTGTTCCTGTGAATTGTATTAAAGTATTTTTATCTGCATATTCTTTTGTTAACGGGGAAATCATTTTTTCTCCGCGAATATTGTTCCATGAGTCGTCCCTGCAATCCATTCGCATATAATAAGTATTGAATCTTCCATTCGAATGATTTGGTGCATCAGCGCATGGGTGGTAGACATACACGGCTGATATGGTATCACCTTTGCCTTTCGCAAACCAAGCGTACCATGAATCCTCAATTGAAGGTGTTTTTGTAACCTTGTGTTTTAGAATTGATACGGCGGGACTAAAAGTGTGACCGTCATCGCTAGATTTTTGATAAACCCAATCACTGCGGTGTGATCCATGACGATAAAATAGATATACTATACCGTTATCTAATTTAACAAATTGAGTATATGTTCCGAAGTGCGAGATATTGTCTAATTCTTTCCAAGAGGAGATATCTTTAGGGTTTTTAGAAATCAGGTGTATCATTTTACCCTTACCAGGAGTTCCAAGATCATCTGTTCCAAGTAAAGAATTTCCGCCATGCGCTCCATATACTAGGTGTATGTAACCTTTAGTATCTATAAACATGGCAGGCTTACCGTGATTATCTACCTTACTATTATCTAAAGGTATCGATTTAGATCTCATGGGACTGAGTCCAGCCAAGAAGGGACCAATCCACTTATGAGTTATATGGTTATAAGCGCAGATGTATGCATCTTGATTAGTTCCTTGATATGCAATGTAGGTGTATCCTTCAAAAAATTCAGATGTAGGATGCTGAAGGGNTGAGATCGCATTGGCGAAACCGTTATCTGTAAAGTAATCAACTGTTTGGCTGACCGATGTGTGTGTAAGTGCAGCACTCGATATAAGTACAAGCAGTGCGATTAATCGCTTTGGAGTATATGTTAACATGAATATTGTACTTTAAAAGTGCTTACTATTTTAATGATAACTGAGTAAATTAATTAAATCTACTTAACGCGACAGTTAAGTGCTAAATTAGTTTTAAGCGCTAAGTTAGTCTCCTCCTTTAGATGCTTAACTAAAATGTGAAAATTTAGATTTAGTCCGCTAAGACGCGTTTAATAATACCATTTACTTTTAGATTAATGTAAGAAGGCTTTGGGGACGTGAGCTGATAGTTTACTACTTTTCCATTATGCCACGTTATATTTACCGTGATGTTTCCCCTCGCTTTTAATCCGTATACACGGCCTTCGGTCCATGTACTAGGGAGTGCCGGTAATAGTTCGATTAAATCAGGAGTGCTTTGGACAAGCATCTCAGCAATTCCGGCAGAGGCACCAAAGTTGCCATCGATTTGAAAAGGAGGGTGCGCATCAAATAAATTGGGGTAAGTACCTCCACCATCTTTGTAATTCATATCACTGACCCCTACTAAGTGTAATTGTCGTAGTAATATTTTTTCAGCATGATCACCATCATGGAGCCGAGCCCATAAATTGAGTTTGTAAGCTAGACTCCAGCCGGTACCAGAATCACCGCGCACTTCTAAAGATTTGCGCGCAGCAGTGGCGAGTTGAGGAGTAGACTCAATAGTAATTTCATTACCTGGGTATAGTCCCCATAAATGAGATACGTGGCGGTGGTGGATATCAGATTCTTTGTAATCATCTAGCCATTCCATAATTCGACCGCTTGATGATACTCGTGTAGGAGCTAAACGTGATAGTTTATCTTTTAACTTAGATCTGAATTCTGGATCCTTATTTAATATCTCTGATGCTTGAATACATGCGCTGAATAAATATCGGACTATTTGCTGGTCTATAGTTGGTCCCATACAGACATTAAGATGCTCTCCTGTGGGAAGAATATATGAATTTTCAGGCGAATTTGAAGGAGCCGTTACTAACCAGTGATGGGAAGGTTCTTCGATAAGCATATCAGCATAAAACTCCGAAGAGCCTTTTAGAATAGGATATGCCTCTTTTAAGAATTCATTATCTTGAGTATAAAGGTAATGATCCCAGAGATGCTCGCATAGCCATGCTGAAGCTGATGTCGATGATCCCCAACTTGCGGATTCACCAGGTGAAGTAAATCCCCACGGATTTGTAATCGTGTGAGCTACCCAACCAGGCGCGTTGTAGTAAAGCTTCGCTGTTTTTGAGCCAGGTTCTTGCAGTGATTTAATCAAAGAAAAAAGAGGTTCATGTAAAATCAGATAAATTACAAATTTCAGCAGGCCAATAGTTCATCTGTACGTTTACGTTGAGATGCCAGTCTCCGCGCCACGGACATTTCAGTGCATCAGCCCAAATCCCTTGCAGGTTAGCTGGTAGTCCTCCTGGTCGAGAGGAAGAGATTAATAAATAGCGGCCAAAATTAAAATATAGTGTTTCTAGGCTTTGATCAGTTCCTCCTTTGGAAAGCAAGTAGAGTCGATCAGGAGTAGACTGAGTGGAAATAGGTTGATCTGTTTTACCTAGCTCTAGGACCACACGATTATAATAACTCTGGTAGTCTTTGATGTGTCTAGCTAGTAACATTTCATAACTTTGGGATTCAGCGGAGTGTAAATCGGCTAATGCTGCGTTTGCTGGATTATCCGTATGGCGACCTGCAAACGTTTTTATATTCGTTGCAGCAGTTAAGATTAAAGTAACAGATGATGCATGACTAATATGTAGAGCATTAGATTCTGACGTTAGTGTTCCTTCATCATTAAATACTTTTATGTATGTTGCATACGAAACGCCGTTATTACCTTCTTTTCCGTCTGCTAATTGGCCAACCATTAAAAGACTTGAAGTATCGGGATTTGAAACACGGTAACGCTCTTGACGATCTAGGACTATATCTAGAGAAATTGCGCGAGCTTTGTTTGCAGTAATTTTTATTACGATTGCTTGATCAGGAGCGCTTGCGAAAGTCGTTCTGCAGAAATTAATGCCATCTTTCGTGTAAGTAACTTTTGAAATGGCTGTGTTTAGATCGAGCTCTCTGTGATAGTTGGTGACGGCTGAAGATTTTAATTCTGATTTTGAAATCAGATGAAGGAAACCAAGTAACTGATATGTGCCGTATTCCTCACCTTTGCTTCCTGGGCCTAGGCAAGTAAAGTGGGCATTAACAAGCTTACTTGCCTCGTCGTTTTTTCCCTCGATGAGTAACTGTTTAATTTGGGGTAAATATTTCGCTGCATCTTTTCTGTCTGAATCTTGGGGTGAGCCAGACCACATGCCTGATTCATTGACCACTATCTTTTCGTCATCTACGCCTCCAAAGATCATACCGCCCAGTCTCCCATTTCCAATAGGGGTTGATTCGTAGAAGTGCGTCGCAGGCGTTTTTAGCCAAATCACATGTGAGCTAGGATCATCAGTAGTGGTAGCTCTTAGGGCTGGGCTAAGACTAATCCATACACTAGCGGTTAGTTTTATTAAATAAGAGATCGCTCTTGGGGTAATTTTAAGCGGTACGGTCATAATTTAGGGGCGGGGTAATATAAGACGTAACATTAAAGTTAAAATTTCAGATGTTTAACTGAAAAAGTACATTTAAGTCAGGAATATATGGAGATGGGTTCTTGCTCGTCACTGAATTTTAGTCGTGTTGAAACTTAAAATAGAGCCCTAGAAGTAATCTACTAAGATAAAAGTAAACGATTTATCAAAGAGGGTTTATAGCTTTATGATAACACCACTAAACTTATATGTTATTTTTGACTCAATAAAAGGTGTTAGGTGTATTACTAGCTATATTGCTAGAGTTGGTAATCTCGACACAGTGCAGTTTACCCTTTTGCTTCAATGATAGCATTCATTTGGTTTCTATGAATGCCCATGTGACTTCCAACTAACGCTGCCCAGTTCTGATAGGTCATTTCGCCAAACCAAGGATGCGGAAATGTGACATTGCTGATTTTGTTATTAGCTTCATCAAGAGCCTTTAGTACTACATTACATGAATTTTCGTATTCATTAATTATCGAAGACGTAACAAGCTCAGATGGTTTCACTGCAGCAGTACTGGCGGCTACTTCAGGTTTAGCTCCATTAGCTAATTTCGTAATTACATCAGCGATAGAAAGATTTACGATACGTAGGTGATCAAGGGTCATATACACGGACCAATAGCGACTGCTATCTTCTAAACCTGGTAATCGTTTAATTAAAATACGGGCTTTGGCATTATCTTCAGTGAGATTTGAGTATATGGATTTTATTTTTGATCGCTCTGCCAGGAAACGTTTCGAGTAGGAGTCG
>TBL_comb48_EPIDRAFT_1001430_pt1 | contig 17697 bp, 26 predicted proteins | sample TroBogEpilimnion_37_FD_10681 | JGI IMG/M metagenome (IMG submission 10681)
CCAAGAAAAAGACCGAGTATTGCCCCAAAACGCAGGCTCTTTGGGAGATGTATAGATGGCATGAGGAACATACTGCCATGCTAGTAATTCTTAAAGAATATCTCAGCACTCCGCATTACACCAAATTTTACGCAGAAAGCATGATTAATGTAATGATCAGCAATCAAATTACCAACCAGTTTGAAATGATGGAAACAGCCAAAATTGAGATATAGGAGAAAGGCATGCAATACCAAGGCAAATTGTGGGATAGATATCAATGTTATTTGGCTTATACAGACGATGAAGTTCCTAAAACTTTTGATGAGTGGTTAAATTCTTAATAGGAGTAAGTGATGAGTAAATTTTTAGAACTACGCAAGATCAATGTAAATGAGCATACAGACCGCAAGGGTAAATTTACATATTTAAGCTGGGCATGGGCAGTAGACCAGCTATTACAGCAAGATCCAGGCGCAACTTGGGAATATAAAGATCCCATGTATTTTGCAGAGACGTTGATGGTATTTTGCTCGGTTAACGCTTTTGGCAAGACTATGACGGCCCAACTGCCTGTCCTAAACCACCAAAACAAAGCTATACCGAACCCCAACGCAATGGAGGTCAATACCGCCATGCAACGCTGCCTTGCCAAGGCCATCGCCTTACATGGTATCGGTTTGTATATCTACGCAGGAGAGGATATTCCTGAGGAAGATACACCTGACTTAACGGACCAAGCAGATACTTGGGTAAAAGCAATCAACACAGCGAAAGACATCGATGAACTCAAAGTCATATACGGTAATGCCTATCATCAACTCTCAAAAGATAAATCCGCAGTCGCTAAGATTTCCGCAGCCAAAGATGCCAAAAAGTCAGAATTGGCAACTAAAAGCGATGTTTGATGAGATTCTAAGAAAGGCACAAGAGAAATGAATGCAAAACAAATAGCTGATGAATTGGAAAACATTTATTGGATACAGGGCGATGGAAAAGGCAAACCATTTCAGCAATATGCAGACTTTGTGCGCCAGCAACAAGCTGAATACTATTCTTTACTTGTTAATCACGACAAACTTTATGCAAAAGTAGTAGAGCAACAAGCTGAAATTGAGGCGTTGAAAAAGGAAGCCGCACTACAAAGGTTATCTGACTTTACGCAAGAAGCTGAAAAGACACTAACAGATGAGGAAATAATTGAAATTTGGAGTGGAATGGAAACTGACACAGGTGAACAAAACATTGCGTTTGCTAGAGCAATACTAAGAAAGGCACAAGAGAAATGATTGAATCTTTAGTAGAGCCTAGCCCTTTAGACAATGATGTGGCCGTCATGAAAATACTGCAACTTATGGGTCAAATTAGCTTGCGAGACCTAGAGTATGTTTTAAAAGTAGTGGCTGCGGTTTATAAAAAGGTTGCTTAACATGACCACATTTACAACAGAAGATCGAATAGCCGTTGAACCAATACCATTTGCTGGGCTTGTGGACCTAACCGTAAAACAAGGCACAAATGAATGGCATCAAATGCGCCTTGGAAAAGTAACGGCCTCTAGGGTTGCCGACATACTCTCAAAGACAAAGACAGGGCCTTCAGTTAGTCGAGTCAACTACCTGATTGAGCTTGCCTTACAACGAGTTACAAAAGCCCTAGAGCCATCTTACACCAACGCATCAATGGAATGGGGAACTTTAACTGAACCGCAAGCGAGGGTAGCTTATGAAGTTGCAACTGGTAATTTTGTCGATCAAATCCCTTTTGTCGATCATCCTAAAATTAAGTGGTTCGGTTGTTCTCCTGATGGCCTGGTTGGGGACGATGGACTTATTGAAATTAAATGTCCTAACTCTCCTACACATTGGTCCTATATAAAGGCAGATGAGCCACCGAATAAATACATAATACAAATGCAAGCACAAATGGCGGTTACAGGACGTAAATGGTGCGATTTCGTATCGTTTGATCCTAGAATGCCTGAACGCAGCCAATTGTTTATAAAACGTATTCCAAGGGATGCAGAGTTTATTCTTTTTATGGAAGCAGAAATTAGTAGTTTTTTAAGTGAAGTCGAGGAGGAAGTAAATTTAATGGAGAGCAAAGATGCTTAAGGAAATAAAACTAATCTATTCATGCAATATTGCTGGATATAACACCCATCTTATTGATAAAGCAGAGCTTACAAACTGGTTAAATGGCCAGTTAAAAGCATATGTTGGAGCAAAAGATATCGGAATTATGGGTAATTCACAACTAGAAACTACGGAAGAGGAATAAAAATGTCAGTTAAATACTTTGTAAAAGCAGCGGTTTCGGAATATACCGATAAAGAAGGTAAATCTAAAAAGAAATACCAGTCTATTGGTGTAGTTATGGAAACCAAGCATGGGCTAATGTTAAAAATAGAAACCATTCCTGTGTTTGCTATGAAAGAAGGTTCAATTTTTGCTTACCTAAACGAGCCTGAAGATAAACCCCAAGGACATTCTGCGCCACAGAATTTAAGTCAACTTGAAGAAGATATTCCGTTTTAAGGAGTTGTTATGCTAAGAAAGGAAATATTTAAGGAGCGGTTTCCTGATGCTCCTGAAGATGGAACGGCCCAAAAGTTATGGGAAATGGCTTGGAATGAGGCTATAAAGACTGCAATTAAGCACATTGACATTTATACAACCTTAGATCAAGCTACAGCCAGGGCCTATGCGATGAATATTATGGACGAATTGGAGGGGCTTGCATGAGTGATTTTATTTGGACCGCATCAGGAACAGACATTACTGAAAGGTGGAGGCTGAAATACGGCTGGATTCCACCCTCAGAATTGCCTGAATACCATGAAAAATGGAAGCACTATCAAGAACTGCCTCTACGCAAACTTGACGATCAAGCCAAGAAGCAATATGAGGCAGCAATGAAAAAGGCTAAGGTAAACAGAATTACTTAGTATTTCCGCATATTTGGAAGAGGCGCTTCTGCTTGGCTTTTGCCTTCAGGATGCGCTTTTTCCATTGGGAGGCTCATGTGCTTGTCTAATTTGGCTTCCAAACGCTTTAATTCATGCTCTGTGGCCTTTTCATGCTCTCGCTCTACCACATAGTGGCCCTTGGCTTTTCCAGCGCTTGCAGCGCCTGTAATCTTGAAACTGTCTGCTTTCATTTTATGCTCCTAAAATATCCATTGCTTTGTGAATTGCGGAAATACGGTGATCTATACCTAGTGTGCCACCATTGATACGTTTTGTCATTGTTGTGTAGTCTTCGGCATCGGCTAGTGCGTTTAGGCCCTTTTTATTCCAAAACCAACCAGCGGACATAACAGCGTTTTCAGGCTGTAGTAATAACTCAGGTGTATCGGTTAATAGACGATTAATTGCATCACCACATACAGTATAGTTGCTACGACCAGTAAGTTGAATAATTCCTCGTCCATGAAATTTCCATCCATCCCCATCTTGGGTATTGCCTAAGTCTGCTCTACCGCCATAAACCTTATTAGCAATCTTCTCAGAATTGTTTTCATACTTTTCAGCAGTATCCATATCAGGAAAACGGCTGGGCCAAACTCTCATTAAAGCGGCAGCGGAATAATGAAGATTCTCTTCTAGAGTTTTAAAGTTATTAGACTCATGCTGACATTGTCCAATAAAGGCAGCCTGGCGCTTTGGTGTATTGATTTCGTATTTATCAAAAGTTGCATTTAAAGGATCTAGCCATTTAGCGTCAATCCCTAATGCTGTTAGTTGTTCATTTGTCATTTAAGCCTACTTGCTGATTTATCCAATCTTGTAAAGATATTAGTTGTTGGGTTGTTTGGGCGCATTGCTCGGCAACAGATAATAAGTTATAGGCTTGACCATTAATTGTGATGGTGGCTGTGCCATTGGGGGACATTGCACCGCTACTGGTGTCGAGCATCCTGCCATAAAAAGCATGGATGTTATTGATGTTATCTTGATAAGATTTTGAAACATTTTCATTAATTATCTCCTGTTCTTTTGCCTTGGCTTTGTTTTCTGCAATCTGTCTTTCTCCTGCTGCCACAACCTCAGTCTTATATTCAGCATATCGTAAATGCTCAACATAAAACCCAGCACTAAAACCACCAAAAACCAAAGCCAAATAAATGTAGACTTGTCCACCTAGACCGCCTAATAGATTAAGTAAAAAACTCATTGTGGGTCAGGCTCCGATCCTGATAGTTGTTTTCCTGCAACAGATGCAGCACCTGAACCTGAAATGATTCCAAGCGCACCAGCTAACTCTGTCAGACTAATTTCCTTGCCAGCATATATTAAATATATAGCTGAACCACCCACTAAAAAGAAACCAAGCATCCAAGCCCAACGAGCTATGCAGTGGGTTTGATTATCTTTTCCAGTAAGTATATGAGTCATTATTTCGTTCATTTAATACCCCATGTTAAATACCAGGCTATTACAGCCGCTAAAGCAAAACAATAAAACTGCACCTTGCGAACTTCTCTTAAATCATGCTGAAACGCTTCATTTGCAGCACGTTCCAAATTTTCAATATCTAATTTAATCTTCAAAACAGCATCCCATTCTTTAGCGCCATACTTTTTTACAAAGTCTATTTTTAACTTTGCCTCCTCATCGGAGATTTGCTTCTTTCGCTTCCAATCTTCTAGCGCTTTAATCAACGCTGTTTGCTTTTTAAATTCTGCTTCTTTTAAGGCTCTGCGCCTTTCATTTGCTCTTTTTTGCGCTAAATCTACACCGTCCTGTTGAATACCCTCAATGCTCTTAGATAACTTCTTGCTGGCTTCTCGACTTGCATCAAGACTTCCGCTAAGAGATTGCACCCCTTGCGAGATACCAAATGGGTCGGACATGGTTCATTTTTGCGTAAAGTAATGTATCAAAAAACCAACAAAACTAGAAACAGCAGAAATAATCATCATGCCAGCCCATAATCCACCTTTGGATTTATTGGCAAGACTTAATAATTCTTTTACGTCTGCTCTTAGCTCAGAAACCTCATGCTCCATAGCTTCTACTTTTTGCCACATCACACCAACTTTTACTGGATCAATTTCGCTCATAATTAACTCTTAATAATGAATGCAAGAGCATAATATGGAGGCATATTAGCGCCTGAACCACTTACACCAGCAGAAGTATTGGTTGTAGAAACAGAAATACCAGTAACAGCGGATTGAGTATTTTGATTATAACTATGTTGATATTTAGGATCTCCGCCTGTTCCTGAATAAGCTACGTTTGGTGTTCCATCGCCATATTGAACATGGAAATGTCCTGGATCAGTAACAGTAGAAGTTGCAGTATGAGTGTGCGAGACAACAATTGCATCAGTTGATCCGCCAGTCGCACCAACTGCATAAGTTGCGCCAGCGCCCAAAATAAACGAATTGCGCAAATCAGGAGCGCCATTTGTGCCATCGCAAAGTTGCCATCCGCTAGGAATAGAGCCAGTAGAACCTGACCAAATTGCAATTAATCCACTTGGTATTGTTCCGCTTACAGCTGGTGCATTTTGCAAGATAGGATAAATATTGTCTAATGTTTGTAATGTAGTTCCACTGGCTGTTTGAATTACAAATTTATATGAATAGCCAGTAAACAACCAAACTTCATTAGGAACTCTGCCACTAGAATCCAAAACAATAGGATTAGCATTAGCTGTTGTTCCACCATTATCTGTATAGGTGGCTAAAGGAGTGCTAGAACCAGCTTGGTATGTATAAATAAGGCCGCCAGCTAATGGCAATCCAGTGTTATCTAAAAATGGTTGACCTGAGTTGCCAACTGGGGATAAAAGAACTGATGCCATTATTGATTACCTTTTTCTTTTTGAACTTGTTGCAAATAAGATTGGAAAGAAGCCAATGGAATCTTACCAGCACCTAATTTGCTAGGCGCTTGTAATAATTGTTTTAAAGCTGTTTGACCAATACCTTTTTCTAAATAAGATGCAAACGCTGGACTGTTTAAAGCCTTTTGAACCAATTTAGGAGCAAGCACACCAGCAGCCACACCTTTGCCAGCGCCATATATATCACCTTCTCTTAAAGCCTCGCCAACACCCAAGGCAGCAGGAAGAGCGGCAGCATTTAATATGCGAGCAGTTGTTCCGCTATTTGGTAATTTTTCAGGCAATACATTTTTGCCAGCAGCCGCCAAATTAGCTAACTGTGGATCTTCAGCATAAAAAGAGTAGCGTTTACCTTTAGTTTTTAATGAATTGTATAGTTTAGATGGGCTAATTTCACCAGTTGAAAAGTCGGCAACATCCTCGACTTTACGCATATTGCCCCATTCTTTATTGGCTTGTTTAAGCAAAGCAACGTCTGCTTTGTTGCCATAGAACTCGGCTGAGTCGCTTAAACCTTTATTTAATAGGTCTCGCAAATCTCGAGCATATCCAGCAACGTCAACATCCTTGCTTCCTGACAATCTATCCAATCGCTTTTTAAGATTTTTATATTGGGCGGCATCTAAATAACCGCTATTTTGCTCAGCTTTTGAAAGAATATCGTCAATATTTTTTTGAATGATTTGATGCTCTGAATCTTTTAATGTATGCATAGCATCATCGTTTAATTCATTTAAAGCATTTTTAAATTGCTTATCAATACCAATATTGACTCTAGTGGCAACATCGTCATAAACATTGCCGATTCTATCTTTTGCAGCAGTAATTACTTCAGGAGTAATATGCTCTGCATCTTCACCAAATGTTTTAGCAATAGCTTTGTTGTAAGCAGATTTTTGAGCATTTGCAAAAGAAGCCTGTGCGCCTGCGGTAATTGGATTGTCATATAAAAATGCCTTGGCTCTTTCTAATACTTTTGAGCCTGTAGCTTGTGCAGCATCTAATGGCACACCAGCATCTTTTAATATTTGAACAGCTTTTTCACCAACAGGAGTTAATTGTTTAACAATAGGTTGAGCAATTCTGCCAATAGCATTAACACCAGCTTGGCCCAAAGCGCCAGTAGTGCCACCAGCCAATGTATTAAATGCTCTGTTTTCATCTTCTAGGGTTGGTTGAATAGCGCCCATAACAGCGCCTGTCATTGCTGTTTTTGCAATAGTTCCACCTGGAAGCAATAAAGACTGAGCAAGTTCGCCTGTAACATTTCCAGTTAAACCTGCGCCAGTTCCCAGTATTTCTTTATTAGCTTCTCTTTGAGCCAATATTTCTTCTTGACGCTTTCCAGCAACTTCTTTAGCAGAAGGCAGGCCTAGCTTTTCAGATGCAGCCTTTGAAAATTCAGGAAATTTTTCCTCAAAATATTGCGCCAAAGGATCTAACACTTGACCTATGCCTGTCATAGTTGTTTGACCTGATGCTTTTAAACCTTTTGCAAACAATTCTGTGTTTGACATAGGCTCGCCCTTTTCATTTAAAGGACGATTCTTTTCTACATCAGCAGGATTTATTGATCCAGCAACCTGAACTTCAGCAGGGTTAATTGGTTCATAACCTGAAACTGTTACAGATGATCCATCAGTTTGCACTTGGGTTGGATCAATAGGCGCTAATTTTGACGATACCTTTTTCAAGTATCCTTTGGTTTCATCAGCAGGGGGTTCATCACCCATAGATACAGCTTTGCCAGCTTTAGTGCCACCATTGTAATGAGCCAATGCTGCTTTAAAACTGCCATATTGCTTTTGCAAGTCTGACAAATATTTGGCTGCGCCATGAGCAGAACTTATAGGATCTGATACATCCACATTATAAGCATCGGCTGTTTCAGGCATAAATTGAAACGTTCCTTTTGCGCCTTTTGGACTTACTGCATTAGGATTTCCACCGCTTTCTACATATTCAACAGCAGATAAAGCGCCCTCAGGCAAACCATATCTTTGCTCTAGAGAAGCGTAAAGGTTATTCATTATTTGTATTCCCAATTTTTGCCATCGTCATAGCTTACAACGTCTCGGCCTTTGTATTTACCAAAAATAGCCTTGCCTTTGGGTTGCTCTTTTTCTTGAGGTTTTAAATATCTTTCCCTAATATGTTGCTGTGCCTCTGCAACATGAGTGTCAGGATTTAATTGTTTGTTTTTAGATTTTTCCAGCAAAAATTGCTGTTCGTCATAAGCCATTTGATTTTGCTTATGCGCAAATTCAAAAAAGCGTTTTAATGCTCTTGGATCGCTAGTGACGTCAGGATTATTCTTTAAATAATCATTCATCATATTAGCTGTTGGATTACCCTGTAATTGACCAATACCGCTAGTAACCGCTTGAGCAATAAACTTATTAAATGATTGTGTTGCAGATAAATCACCGCCAGCAACTTTGTCAACCAAATCTTGCGGTGCGCCAATAGCTTGTAATCTTTGAGCCAAATCAGCATAAGCTCTAGCTCCAGCACCAGGCTTAAATTGGTTCATAAGCTGTTCAGCCTCGTTAATACGAGCATCAACCTGAATAGCGCCACCAACCCTTTGTGTAAGGTCTTTTTGATAATCGCTAAAGTTGGCAACACCAGCAGTAGTTGGAGTAAGGTTTTGGCCGCCTTGAACATTAGGCGCTGTAACCGTTCCAGCTGCTCTATTTGTCAAGAATGGAGTGCCTTGAGCATTTGTATTAAATTGTGCCAAACCAGCTTGATATTGTTCAGCAGGAGAGGCCAAGCCACGTCTAACATTAGCTAAATGATTTTTATAACCTTCAATATCTTCTTTATCAATATATTGATGCGCTTGATCAACAACACCACCTGGTTTTAAAAGATCAGGATTAACGGTTTTTAACCATTTTTCAGTAGCTTCTAGTTCTTTTTTAATACCCTTAGCATCGCCAGATTTAAAAGCTGGTGAATTTTCTAAACCAGTTAAAGCTCCACCAGCAATTTGATTTTGATCTGATGCTAATTTAAGTTGCGCAGCTTGTGTAACGGCCTGTTGCTGTTGTAACAACAAAGGATTTACTTGTTGCGCTTGTTGATACGCTTGTGCGCCTCGAGCAACATTAAGCATATCTCCTATGCTTGTAGTTGCAGGGGGATTAATTTGTGAGGCTACTGTAGAAACATCATAATTTGCCATATTATGCCAATCCAATCATAGATAGATAATCAGCCGATCCACCAGCACCTAAACCATTTGAGGCATTACCAAACAAATCCATTGATCCACTACCTGCGCCAATATTATTCATATAACTTAAAGAATTAGGTGAACTATTAAGTAAATTCATTCCTGAATTTTGACCTTGATTAAGCAAAGATCCCAACATAACGCTGTTGCCAATATTTTGTGCTGCACCGCCATAAGCGTTTGCTGCGCCAACTTGACCAGCTGCGATTGCATTTGCTGCGCCTGTTTGTAGCTGGCCCACACCTTGGGCTGTTCCTGTTGCCAAGTTTCCAAGGTTTGAAACACCAGTTGCGCCAATATTTGCTATACCTGACAAAGTATTAAAAATATTGCCACGCTGAGTTTGGTAATTATTAAATGCGTTTTGATAGGCATTTCCTGCTGTTTGTTGAGTGTAATCTTGCAAGGCTTTAGCCGCATTACCGCTCATAGCGCCACCAGAGGCATTTGCCAGCTGTGCTGTAGCCTGTTGCCCTTGACCTAATTGAAAAGCGTAATTAGGGGCTAATTGAGCGTTTAAATCGGCATTGCTAAATTGATTGGTAAGATAAGGCATCATGCTAGATAACGCACTAGTGCCTTGTTTGCCTAAATCAATATAAGGCTGGTAATTAGGGCTTAAATTCTGAAGATTTTGCTGTAAAGTATTTTGAGCCTGTTGTGCGCCACTCGCTGCTGTTTGACCAGCTTGCGAGGCTCCGCCTCCTCCAAGAAGGCCACCTACAACGTTACCAACAATCGGTGCTGCGACTATTGCTGCACTTGCGCCCATAATTTCTCCAATCTAATGCCTAATTTTCGCATTTTTACAACAGTTTAGTAAATACTTTGTCAATAAGTTTATATCCCAAATATTCAAAAAGACTGCTGTTATCTGAGTGAACCTTAGTGTTGTAAAGAATACGATCAACACCCTCAGTTTTTAACAATTTTTCTGCAAATTGGAACATCCTAATTCCTACTCTGCCTTTGCGATACTCCTTTTTTAAGAAGTAAATATCCTCAAAAGCAGTCAAACAAGTCCTGTAATGAAGGTGAGGCATCACAAAAAATATGATGTAACCGATTAATTTTCCATCTTCCTTACAAGTTATAAATCTTAACTTTCCACTATCTAAAATCTGCTTATAAGCATCCCAATCAGGATCTAAAGGAAACGTCTTAGTAACCGATAATTCCTCATAATGATCCTGAATAATTTCCTTTAATTTGTCTAAATTTTCCAGCCAATCATCGTTTTTATATTCAATCATGGATTGTAATAAGGCACTTTAAATGGTTTACCGTTTACGGTAATGTTAATAAAACCAGCTGGCTTAGAGGGCAAATTAGCCGTTCCCTGAGTTGCAGTTGGTGCGCTAGTAAAGTTCAACAAATTCAAAAAATACTGTTGCCATGCCCTTGTTGGCATTTTGGTTTGGTCATCCAATAATGGAGTAATTGGATAAGGATTATTTTGGGATGTTCCCCATAAGCCAGCCATTAATTTTCTCCTTCAGAGGCTTTTAAATTGGCAGAAACAATGACTGCTTTAATTGGATCTGTAACAACTACCTCAAAAATGCGATCTCTGGCCCATCCAAGTCTGCGCCAAATAATACGGTTTTTATATTTTCCAACTTGACCAATTTGTGACCAATGTTCATTTGACCATGTTGAACCACCATCATTTGACCAGCGAAGCATAGCTTGTGGCACTGCACCAATAGTTTCTTGATTAATTGGGGGAGTAGATATACCTTCTAAACCAACTCCAGGTTGAAACTGAATTTGTAGTTCGTCAAAGTATTGGCGCTGCAAATCAGTTACCAAATGAGGGCATCTACGCAATCTGCGTATTTCGTCTCCATTGTCTGTGTAATTATTAGGATCAAGTTGATAAATTTGACCGTTTTGCCAATCACCAACTAAAACTAAATTTTGAAATACAGCGCTGCAATTAGAACGGTGACGGTGGAATTTATTTTGATTATCTATCCATAACCATTTATGCCATAGCGCTGTAGAAATATCATAAACCCAAGTCAAATCAAGGCTTGGGAATGTGACTACATAGCATTCATGTCCTTCTAACTGATAAGTGTAGGCAATAGCATCGCTAACATTCTGATTTGTAAGAGTATTTTCTACCGCATGAGTTGATATTCTTTGTGGAAAATATCCATTCATTGCTACAATTTCAGCTTGCCCTCGGTTGTTTTTTGCAACGTAAGCAAAAGAATTGCCAAGCCTTGCTACTGAAAAAGGCGCTGCAATACCATGTTGGCTTGATGAGCCAGGAATACGCTGAAAAGCAAATGGGAATGTTCCTTGATCTGACCAAACCTCGCTTGTGGTTTCGCCTAATAAATAAACTTGTCCATGATCAACAATTAATGAAACAAGATTGTCAGGCCCTGTAAATTTGCTGGCATAACTTAAACCGTAAGTAATTGGACTAAGCAAATTAGACGCTGCCCACTGCTGAGTATTAGGCCTGTTATATACAAAATAATTATCAACAATATCTACAATAGTGCCGCCTGAAAAAGCGCCATCAGAAGTAGGCAAAACGCTAAAGTTTAGCAAATACATGGTTTCTGAACCGACTGTTTGCGTTCCACTTAAAACATAATTTCCTGTTCCGCCAGTTCCTGTTCCAAAAGTTAAATTAAGTGTAAGTCCTGTGCCTGAACCATTTGTGGAGGTCGAGGCTGGATTAGCAGGGGTGGAAGTATAAGAGCCTGAGAAGGTTTGTGTAAGCGATGTTACAGCCCCAGAACCACCTATTCCTGTAACTGTATAAGTTGCTGGACTTGTGCCATAAACACCACCTAAAACGGTTATTGTGTCATTTACAGCATATCCTGTGCCAGCTGTAGCAATAGATTGGCTAAGAACTGTTCCTGAGCCTAAAGCTGTCACAACCGTATTTCCAGCAACGCTTGTTCCTTGAATTGTTTGGCCTGGATAAATTGTTCCACTAGATACTGCTGTAACAGTTAAAGTTGAACCTGATATTGATGCTGTAATAACACCAGCAACTGCCGCAGAATTCATCTGAATAGCAGTTGAAACGGTCATGCTTTGATTAAGTGTCCAAGTAGTTCCTGATCCGCTGATAATAATAGTTTCGTTTGTAACACCAACACCAAACAATGATTGATTTGCAGAAATTGTTCCGCTAATAACTCTTGTTACTGTAAGAGTTGTTCCTGAAATAGTTCCTTGAAATACCGCAGCAGATGGATTAGAAATGCGCCATGTATAGCGATAAGAGCCATCTACTATGTAAACGTTTAGTCCATTATCGCTAATTCCAACTTGCCCAGTTGAACTGTTAAGTTGGCCAATAATTGTAGGTGTAAAAGTAGAATTTAAAACATAAACATAAGGGCCACAAACTGCAACACAATATTGACCTCCGCTTACTGTTCTCATGCCTCTTACAGCTTGAGCATTTTGAAGAGTAACTACGTTAGTAAGGCCAGGAGTAGGATATAAAGCAATAACACCTCTTGATCCTTGAGGTTTAGTCGGATCAATCTCTGGACGCCAATTAATACATTCTTGTGCGTCTTGATAAATAGAGGGAGCTTCATAACTTGCTCCTACAAATCCAAAATCAGCCATTATCTAAAGAACCCACCTGAAAGAATCCATCCAGCATCTTTTTGACGGCTTGAAAGAATGGAATCTGCAAAACGAGCTGATTGCACAGGCTTCATATTTGTGCGTTTAATTGTTGCTTTGGATTGAGCAGCATACGAGTTAATCATTCCAATTTGCACTGGCGATGCTTTGCCATACATAGGCATTAAACGCTCTGCTAAACACCAGCGTAATGCCATCGTATAGCCTTGTGGCAAATTAATGTTGTCATAAAGAGTTCCATACCGAGTAAAAATGGTATCGGCAAACATGTGCATTTCGCCTTGGCTAGGATTAGGCCATACAAATATGTTGCCTAAGGTTTCGGCAGGCTGATAATACAAAGCCTTAGGCCAAGGACCAGCCAACGTTTTTAAACCAATCATTTCATAGTCATTAACGTTCAAAATAGCTACTGGATAGTCCAAACCACCGTTAATAATAGGAACACCGTTGGAATTAGTATTGATACGCACAAATGCAGAGTCTATCTGCAAAGGACGCTGGTAATAAGCGTTTATAGAGGTGCTAGAGGCTGTTTGGCTAATATTTACTGTATATGTGCCAACTTCGTTAACGTTGCCACCAGCGCCTGTTTTAAAGGCTGTAATAGTAGTTCCTGAGGCAATACCAGTGCCACTTAAAGTCATTCCCAAGGCAATAGCCCCTGATTGAATAGAAGTGACTGTTAGGGTATTCCCTGAAATTGAGCCTGTGAATATTGAGCCAACTTCACCGCCTGGTCCAATCGTATATTGCGTTTGACCTGAAACAATAGGGAAAATAATCTCAGTCTTATAGAAGACCATCATATCTTCATTTGACCATTGGTCAATCATATCATTGAGCATATCAAAAGCGTCTTGAGCCGCTTCAGGAGTTGGAACTTCTCCAGCCTCTAATGCGCCAATATCTTTTAATGCTCTTGAAACTATGTCATAAGGTTGTGTCATATTATTCCACTGTAAAAGTATTGGCTAACCAAGGAAATTCTACTTTTTTATTGTTTTCTAAATCTTTTATTTGATTTTCAAGGTTTAATTTCAAAATATTTACATCGTCTTGCGTATGATCTTTGTTGAGCCAATCAATTAAATTTTCTTCTTTAATTTGATCAAATGGAAGATTAACAGTTCCGTCTAAAAATGTATGATTGCCTTTAGTTTCTACTGTATTAATTCCATCTGTTGCAGAAAGCAAATATTCAACAGATTTAGATTCTGAAGTAATGGATAAAATTTTCCAAGTAAATTCCATTTTTATGCCCATTGTTCTGTTGGCAAATTTGGAAAAGTAGGATTAATAACTGGATTTATTGCTAATGCACGAACTTGTGAACGATAAGCCAAAAAATCTGCTTGATTTGTAAGTTTAGGTGTTCCAGTTGTTACATCAGATAAAGTAGACCAATCAGTAGCTTGCAAAAGTGCTTGTGCTTGTATTTTGCAAATTTCTAATAATTGTTGATTTGAAAGAACGACAGGATTCGGATTAGTAAAAACTTCATTCTCGTAGGTATATCCAATTTCAGCAGTATTAGATTGAACAGCAGAGTAAGTGCTGTCAAATCCTGCTGGTGGATTTGTAGGTGTAGTTTCATAGTCAATAATATTGACCACTACACCGTTTTGAATGATTGCATATCTTTGCATTATTAATCCTACAAGTAATATTCTTGAATAATAATTACACCAGCCGCACCGCCACCGCCAGGTGAACCGCCTGTTCCACCGCTACCACTTGAACCACCACTTCCTACTGCATAAGAGTAAGTGCCTGATACTGGAATAAATGATTCTGCATATCCACCAGCACCACCGCCAGCACCATTTCCTGAAGTTCCGCTGCCACCACCGCCTCCACCGCCAGCACCAGTGTTTGCAACACCGCCACCGCCACCAGTAGTATTTCTGCCACCATATCCAGCGCCTCCAAAAGGATTTTCACCGCCATTAGTGCCAGCATTTCCCAAATTACTATTTTGACTTAAACCAACTGCACCACCGCCTGTAATATTTACTTGGCCTCCTGAAGCAGAGCCACCTTGTGCAGACAATCCACCGTTGGCGTAAAACTGACCGCCTGTTCCTCCATTGGCAGTTAATGAACCAAATGTAGTATTTCCACCATTTCCACCATTAGTTGCGCTACTTGTTCCACTACCACCGCCACCGCCACCACCGCCAGCAATACGAACCCAAATTGCTTTACAGTTTGTAGGCGGTGTATATGTTCCTGAACCGCTTGTGTATATAGTGGTTGTATATCCATACGCAGAACCTACAAAAGTAGTAGCTGATGCAGTTCCAGTAACTGATAATGGATTACTTGGCAAACTTAAACCATTATTGATTCCAACATAACCACCAGCAGTAATAACTACTGGAGTAGAAGTATTTCTTGGTAAAGCGCCTACACCGCTTGTATTAATACCAATAATTAAAGGTGGTGAACCGCCAGCACCAATAGCATCATCTACACCAAGACACCAAGTTGCATTTGTATTTGTATCGCTTGATGCTTGTCTGCGTAAATAAAAACCAGCTTGAGGGCTTCCTAATGCTGCAATACTTGTGCATCCAGCACCGCCATAAGCAGCTTGTGCATAAATGGATGCTAAATTTGAAGTGCCACCAACACCAAAATTACCTGATAAATTTAAATATCCAGTAGATGGCACAAAACTTAATTTTGTAGAAGAGGTTGTAATGCCAGTAATAGTTCCGCTTGTGCTTGCGGATAAAGCAGGATAATAAGTTGAGCCTGAACTAGTATTATCTGTAACAGTAATTCCAGTTGTAATAGTAGTCCATGTTGGCGCAGATGTAGATCCTTGGCTGGTTAATACCTGGCCAGCAGAACCATATCCTGTTGTTCCGCTTGTAGCAGGTGTTGTGCCTAAGTTAGTAGATAAACCAATAGCACCGCTTGCGTTGATCACATGGGCATTATTTGGGGTAGCGCCCCAAGGGAAATATATCTTATAACCGTTGCCTGATCCAACAGAAATATCGCCATCATGACCTGAAAAATAAACACCGTTATTAATGCTGTAAAAATCGGCTGGTGTAGATGCGCTAAATGTGGACGAATTCATGCCCATTTCAGCGTAATAACTAGAATCCGTTCCTAGGTTATTAGATACGACATAGTTTGCCGATGCGCCAGCGCTGTTGCTAAGGTTTTGAATAACTAACTGGTTATATGAACCGCTTGTGGTTGATCCAAATGAAGCAATAGTATTGGAAGCATTAAAGCTCAACACAGGGGTTGTGCTTGTAACGGTATTGCCACTTAAAGTAGTGAAATCACCACTTGAGCGAGTTGTTGCGCCAATCGATACACCGTTTAAGGCGCTAACAGTAGTGCCAAGGGCCGCAGCTGTAGAGCCAAAAGTGATGCTCGAATTAGTAAGCGAACTGTTGCCAATATTGGTCAACGTATTGCTTGCGCCACTAATTGTTTTATTTGTAAGCGTCTGTGAACCAGCCAAAGTAGCTACAGTGCTGTCAATAGCCACAGTTACGGCAGAAGAGCCGTTATAGCTAGTTCCTGTTAAGCCTGTGCCAATAGTTAAAGCATTTGGGGCTGCTGCGGTAATAGTAGCGCTACCGCCTAAAGAAATAGCTGTGCCGTTTACGGTAATAGAGCTATTGGCTAATTGAGCGTTGCTAATAGTGCCACTTAAAACGCTAGTAGGAATGCTAGAAGAGGCCGTTACAGCGCCTGTTCCGTTGCCGAATAGGTAACCGCTCAATGTGCTTGCGCCTGTGCCACCGTTGGCCACAGCAACCACTCCTGTTACGTTTGCAGCGTTGCCGCTAATATTGCCACTTACCTGAGAGCCAGCAATAGCAATAGAGGTGTTTGTAACGCTTGTTACTTGGCCGCTTGCATTAGTAGTAAATACTGGAACGGTAGATGCAGAACCGTATGTTCCTGCTGTTCCTTGCGGAGTAATGCTAAATACTGAACCAGTAAGGGTTAACCCTGTGCCAGCAGAATATGTAGCAGAGGTTGTAAATTGCGACCAATTGACCGCTGTTGTTCCTAATGTGCCACCTGGTTGCGCTGTGCAGAACCAAGCCCCACCAGCTTGTGTGCCGTATTCAATAAAGGAAATAGCGCAAATAAGCTCATTCCAGGTATTAGCATCGGAAGAACGAGCCCAAGCGCCACTTGCGGCAATATAAATGCCGTTATTAGCGGCAGTTGATTGGTTTTTTACTAATACTCGGTCACCAGCTAATGTGGTGTAACCATCAATAGTTTGCAGGCCTGAAAGCGTAATATTCGTTAAAGTAGCTACGGCACAAGGCTGTTTCCAGCTAATGCCTGCCGCATACGATTGCAACGCTAAAAGGTTAACAATATCGGTTGCACCGCTAGGCTGAGTTGTAATTTGACCAGTAGTGGTGGTGATATTTGTAAAAGCACCAGTTGATGGGCTTGTTCCACCAATAGGGCTACTATTTAAAGTGCTATTAGTAATGGTTAACCCTGACTGAACAGGGTTAGCAGTGGCATAAAATGGCTGTCCTTGACCTATAAAGGTGTTAAAAGACCCATCAACATTAAAATAAGCCTGAACAGGCAGTAAATTCTGCGTTACAGAATCATTGACAGCCATATTAATTCCTTAAGATTGGTCAGCCATTGGCATTACATAAAGGGTTGTTCCTGAAGTTCCAATTGCAGTAATCGAAAAAATAGGAGGCACTGCAATAACTGTTGGTTGCGACATAGTTACACCCAAGACAAAGGATTGACTTGTATTTCCGCCTGTTGGCAATACAGCCGCAGGAGCAGAAGTTGGGGTAATAGTAATAGCAACAGGATTAGCTGAAGTATTTAAAAATCCGCAGTAGTTGACCTGGTCATTGCCATTTGGGGTAATGGTAACGGCTGTTGAGGCCGTTCCACTAACCGTAATAGCAGTTGTAGGGCCAACAAAACGGTAGACCGATGTGTTTGCCATGTTTATTCCTTAAG
>TBL_comb48_EPIDRAFT_1001439_pt1 | contig 17612 bp, 20 predicted proteins | sample TroBogEpilimnion_37_FD_10681 | JGI IMG/M metagenome (IMG submission 10681)
CACCTTTTTTCACGCTGCTGCTCGCAACGGCGAGTGACAGCACGTCAGCGCTGAGTCGCTTCGCGGCGGTTTCAAAGCTCAGTCGTGTTCTTGTTGATTCTTCGAAGAAGAGTGACGCAACGACGCGTCCCTTTAGAGCTGGGACCTTCTTTATTGTTCGCTTGTTCACTTCCACGAACGACTCGGCAGTGTCGAGCACTTCGAGGATTGCCTCTTTTGAAACATTGTTGAGCGAAAGAAGATTTCCACCGCGGATTGAAGTAATCATTTCTTCTCTCCTATCCACACGCCCTCGAGATTTGCCACGATCGCCTCAGCTTCAGACGTTGGAAGGTTCTTTCCTACGAAGTCAGGTCGGATAGGAAGTTCACGGTGACCGCGGTCAACCATCACGCAGAGCTGGATGGCCTTTGGTCGTCCGTAGTCAGAGAGCGCATTGAAGGAAGCCCTGATTGTGCGACCGGTGTAGAGGACGTCGTCAACCAAGATGACTGTTTTTCCAGTGAGATCTTCATCAATGATTGTCTGTGCGGACTTTGCTACCGGGTGGACTGAAAGATCATCTCGGTAGAACGAGACATCAAGCATGCCAAGTGGCACTTCGCTCGTTGAAATGTCACGAAGAAGTCCGACAATTTTCTCAGCGAAGGGCTTGCCGCCAGTTTGCAGGCCAATTATGACCACATCCTCAAGGGACTGATTGCGCTCGATGATTTCATGGGCCATGCGCTTTAAGCCACGCGCTACGTCGTCGGTCGATAAAAGCTGGCTCTTTGCAAAAAACGTCAGACCACCGTTAGGCGTCTGACGTTCGCTAGTACTACTCATGTGTCTCCTGTCGTACGAGCCTCACAGGACTCGCTTCACGACAGACCTTCGGAGCACCCCATACTGGGGCACTCCGAAGAGCTGTTGTTAATGAATTGTGTTAATTGTAGTCGTTAGCGCCGAGATGGCAACTGCTGAAATTGCAACCCATACCCAGAACATGCGGACAAGGCGTGATTGGTACCAATTTTCAAGGTTTATAGCTCCACGTGCAGAACGAAGCGTTAGACCAATTCCAAGGAATACCAGCAAAATCAAGTGAACAATTCCTGAACCAATGATGATCATCATTGACGATCCATAGGCAGTGAATGCCATGACCGCACTGTCATTGTGGATTGAGTAAATCTGAGGAATCAGTGACAGCTGGTGGAATGAAATCAAGATTGCTACAAAGGCGAAAATTGTTCCAAGTGCGGCAAGTGTTGTAAACGCTTTCTTGTTCTTAGCAACACGAAGTGCCCGTTCAGCTAACCAGATGAGCCCTGCACTGGCAGCGGTAACTGCGGTGCCGAGCCAGTTAAGTCCGGCACTGAGTGGTCCAACAACAACATTTGTTGGGCTCGCAGGATTGCTTCCATTGAACACATTGGCGTCGTAGTACGACCATGAGTGTCCACCTGGAAGCTGTGGTCCAGGGTAGCCAAGCATGCTCATCCAGTGGCCGCTCGTGTTAACGCCTCGTAGGTAGAGGTAGGTAAATACCAATGCAGCGAGTGTCAGTGCGTCTCCACCAATGAAGAGCCAGATTGACATGCGTTGGCGCCCATCAACTACTTCAGGCGGCTCATGGTGCCCGCCATCGGCGTGAGCATCGTGGTGTGCGTGGGTATCGATACTCATGAAAGCACCATTTCCTTTTCAAAGTTGTATGGGTCCTCAGTAATTACTGGCAGAACGTCGAAGTTCTCAAGTGGCGGTGGTGTTGAAACCAACCATTCAAGTGAGTTCGCGTGCCATGGGTTTGAGCCTGATGGCTCACCGTGGTTCCAGCAGTAGATAACCGCTCCACCAAGCACGAGCATTCCAGCCATGATCATGTAGGCACCCATCGTCGAAATGAAGTTGGTGTGCTCAAAGATAAAGCTGTACGAAGAGTAACGACGTGGCATACCGCGCAGTCCCGAGACGAACATTGCAAGGAATGTCACTTGAACGCCGATGAAGGAGAGCCAGAAGGAAATACGGCCCAGCTTCTCATCCAAGAAACGACCGGTGACCTTCGGGTACCAGAATGCGAGTGCCGCAATTGCACCGAACAGAACGGATCCCACAAAGACGTAGTGGAAGTGTGCAGTTACGAACATTGTTCCGTGCAATTGGTTGTCAATTGGAATGTCTGAGAGGTAGATACCGGTAATTCCAGCGATGATGAAGTTCGCAATAAACCCGAACATCCACACCGTTGGAAGCTTCATCCAAATGTTTCCGCGCCAGAGTGTTCCAATAAGAACTAGGAAGAACAGACCAGTTGGAATTGAAATGAGCTCGGTTGTGACCATGAATGGACCACCAAGTGTTGGAGCCCAGCCAGTTGTGAACATGTGGTGAGCCCAAACAAGGATTGAAAGTCCAGCAAGTCCTGTCATTCCTGCAACCGCAGTGCGGTAACTGAAAACAGGTTTGCGAGCCATTACTGCAGCGATCTCAAAGAGCGCCGCAACTGCTGGAATCAGAATTACGTACACCTCTGGGTGACCCATTAACCAGAACAGGTTGGCCTGGAGCCATCCAGTTCCACCACCATTGCCAACGAAGAAGCTCGTTGATGCGGTGCGGTCAAGAATTTGAAGTGCCTCTACAAGCGAGAAGTAAGGGAAGGCGTAGAGCCCGAGTGCTGCAGCGATAATTGCACCCCAAACCATAATTGGGAGGCGCTCAAGTGTCATACCCTTGGTGCGCATTGTGAAAACAGTGCAGATGGTGTTCACACCAGCAACGGTCGTCGACACCGTAAAGACCAGGATCGAGAGCGCGAAGAAGTCCATTCCGACACCTGCTTGGTCCGTGATTGGAGCAAGCACAACCCATCCCATTGTCAGCGAGCCAACAGCAAGTGTTGTGAGTAGGAGTCCAGCGGCACCGACAAGTGTCCAGAGGCTTAGAGCATTAAGACGTGGGAACGCCATGTCTTTTGCACCACACATGATTGGAACAACAAAGTTTCCCCACGGTCCAGCAACAGCAACAATAAGCGCCAAGATCATGAGCATTCCGTGCACCGCAATGAATCCGTTGTAAACCTGCTGGTTCACAAAGTGGTTACCAGGGACAATCAATTCAGTTCGGATTGCCATTGCGAGAATTCCACCAGCACCGAGTAGCACCATGGTCATGACAATGTACTGAACACCTACAACCTTGTGGTCGGTGCAGTACTTCCAATAACGCTTCGTTCCTTGATCTTCACCTGCGTAGTAGAGCTGGTCTTGGCGGTTCTGGTCTTTACCAATGAGCCAAGCGAATGGCGCATTGAGTGCTCCAATACCGAACCAGAAACCAACAATCCATCCCAGTCCTGTAAGCACCGCAACGGCGTCACCGGTTGTGCGAACATTTCCGTCCAGCAGGTGGTGAGAGATAGCCCACGCAATGAATGCGCCAGCTACTCCACCGATCATGGCAGTGAGGAAGTTTTGGTGACGAGCGAGTCCACCACCTTCATGCTTAATCACTGGTGCTTTGTGTTCAAGTGTTGTCGTCATTATTCCTCCTATGACCTTGCTGGCTGTGCATTAAGCCAGGTTGTAAATGCCGATGGCGTAAGGACATGTCCTTGCGTCACCATGTATGCGTGGTTGAGACCACAGAACTGCGTACAGCGCACATCAAATGTTCCAAGCTTGTTTGGAGTGGTGTGAATTTCAGTAAATGTTCCTTCGTTGGCGTCAATCTGAACACCCATTTGCGGAATACCCAGAAACCATGCGTTACGTCAAGTGAAGTGACGTGGAAAACAACTTCGCGTCCTTCAGGGAGGTAGAGATCGTTTGACTCAACCTTCGTACCATTTGGCCCCGCATACTGGAATGACCAGACCCACTGCTGTCCAGTCACGTTCACAACGAGTGGATTAGAACTCGCACCAGAACTATCAACTGCGAGAGCTCCGAGTCCCCAGATAAGTAGGAATACGGTGAGAATCACCGAAGTGAGTGTCCACGTGATAACCGTTTTTGCACTTTCGCGCACAGCAGGGGCAGCAGCAGGAACTCCTTCACCCTTGTGAGCCCAATTGCGCATGATGTAGAGAGTCGCGGCGTACACACCAGCGGCAACTGGTGCAGCGCTGACACTAAATACCACCATTGTCAGAATTGACAAGTGCATTGTCTGACTCATTGACTTTGGCATTAAGTATCCGGGCGCGTAGAGCGACACCGCCACACCAAGGACTGTAAGGATTGCCCACAGCCAATAGAAGCTCTTCAGCGACTTTTTATTTTCATTAGAACTAGTCACGAAAACTCCTTACTGAACCGTTAGCGTGCCGGACATGTATCCGAACGACGACATTGCGTAACCAAACTGACCTTCGCGTGAACTTCCACATGGGTACTCACAGTTCCATTCGTATTCACCCTTTGATCCAGTCTTGAATGAAAAGGTCACGACAAGTGGCTTCGGGTACTGACCAGCACCGATAGTCACTGGAGTGTCGGTTCCTGGGTTCGCAGGAAGCGGAACGTTAACGAAAATTCTCTTTCCAGACTGTCCGTCAATCCCCGGGTAGCCACGAAGAGTAAAGGTGTGACCAACGTTGGTGGGGTCTACGTGCGTCTTTGCAACACCGTCGAATGATGCAGTGTTACCAACGGTGCCCATCACTTGATCGAAGAAAGTGTTGTTGAGTGAACCACCACCGTCGTACTGATTGATTACAACATCGACTGTTGTGTTAGCCGGAACAGAAAGATTTTGATTCGAGTACGAAACCCAGTCTGGGTGGGTGCCACCATCTTTTCCGTGCTGTCCTGCTAGCGAATCTGGGTACGTGCTCATTGTTAATGTGCAGTGACCAGCCTGTGACGGATTGGGTACACAATTCAGAGCTGACTGATGAGGTGTTGCACTTGCGAGTGAATATCCCGCGAGTGCTAGTGCACCACCACCGAGGAGCACCGAAGCAAGGGCTATGCCTATTGCTTTCGTACGGTTCATTGGTCCCCCTTTGGACTTTGACCTATGTGTGATTTATTTCACATTTTCTTATTTAAGTAGACGATACACCTTAACAAGGTCTTAAGTTTGCATTCAACCCTGGGTGACTCCGTTACTCTCTGGTAATGACAAAAGACACAATCCGAATTCACTTTGGCTTGATTCTCGCTGAACTCATTTGCGTCCCGGCCTTTATTTTCGAGATCTCTAGGGCTCTAGGCGGCAACAGGCTCTCGTGGGCTTACGTCTTTGAATGGCCTTTCCTTGGTATTTATGCGATTTACATGTGGCGAAAAATGCTCAAGGAAGAGCGCGGCGAGGTCACAAAAACGAACGTTCAGAGCTTGCAAAATGAGGTTGACGACCCAGAACTCGCCGCCTGGAATGCCTACCTCGCCAAAGTTCACGAGGACGAGAAAAACTAGCTGCTGGCCCCAGTCAACTTTTCTGAGCCACGGTTTAGGGCTAAAAATAGGGACCCTCCGTTGCGGTTCGCCAGTCTCCTCATGATCACAATCAGACAAGGGACTGCCCAGAAATCTCCACACACCCACAGAACACCAGCCGCGAGTTGCTGCTGGTGAAATGCACCCAAAAGGGTTGTCGCGGGCATTGACATTCCTGCCATGTTCATGTTTGCCATGCCGGCCATTGGCTTCATTACGTCATACCAGGCGGTATTGGAGAAAATTGAAAGCGCCATCGCCATCACGAGCATTTCCAGCATTGTCGAAAGAACCATGAATAGCTGAAGGCGAATGCCGACTTTGTTTTTTCTTGGTGCACTCGTAACTATGAAATGAAAAAAGAAAAGACCTGAAAGCAAAAACGCTGGCTCCATTAGATAGTCCATCCCCCACCGGTTCTTCATTGAAGCATCAAAAACCGCAGGAAGGTGTGAGGTAACCATCACGACATTGAGTACTAGTGCTGCAGAAATTGGACTAACCAAAAACTTCGGAACGTGAAGGTTGCGATCAATGTTCCACCAGCGAAGTACGTGGCGGCGTTTGTTCACTGGAAGAAGCCACCACCATGATCGAGCAGTTCCCGAAAGCACTAATCCAATGGGAACCAAAAACATCACAATCACGTGACCAATCATGTGGTTCGCGAGATTTGTCATACCTGAAGCTGCAAAGGACGACGACGTCGCGAACCAAAGGCAGGCCCAAGAAAGAATTGAAGCGGCGAATTGCAATTGATTTCTACGCCTTCTACTCGGGCGACGAAGAAAGCTGAGTAGTGAGAGTGCAGTTCCAAGTATCGCAACTACGCCTAGTGGAGTCATGATTATTTCAAGCCAGCCTGATGGAGCAAGCTGATGAGCTCGTAACTTGCAGAATGCTGGCCGGCCCAGTTGGCGGGAGGATCATCACTGATAACCCAGCGAAGGTGTCCAGTTGGATCAATAATGAACACGTAGTCCGTGTGAGCACTCATCTTGTCAGTCTTTCTCTGCGAGACTGAAATTCCGTAAGAATTCCAAACAGATTCCAACGAAGGAACATTTCCTGTTACAAAATAGAAATTCTTAATCGAATCAAGATTTCTAATTTTCATGAAGTGCTTCACTGATGCAATGCCAGTGCTGTACCTATTAGTGACTACCGCCACAATATCGAGCTTGGATTTCGCCGGTAGTGAACTGGCAACTTGTTGCAACTGGTTTGCTAACAATGGGCAATCTGTCCAACACGATGGATCTAAGAATGAAAGCAAGGTGTAGTTGCCCTTGTGCTCGTTTAGCGAATAGGCCTGGCCAGATTGATCAGTCAAGGTAAATGTCGGAGCCACAGTCTTAACTGCTTGTGCTGGTCCATTGACTGCAAGAAAAATTGCATTTTCCGGCTGAGACAGTACTGTCGCCCATGCCATCGAACCGATTGAAAAAATAATCGCTGCACCAGCAAAGGCTGCAATAACCGCACCAGAAAGATTTCTCAACTCAGCGGGCAGTCGTCTTGCTAGCGCTGGTTCGTTTTCGTACTTAGGGAGTGCAGCCCAAGTGAGCGCGGCCATTGGAATAAGTGAATTCCAATCGGTTGCGAGGCCTCCCCAAAATGGTGCATCCTGCGCAGTAAACCAAAAGAAAATAGAACCAACAACGAAAGCCCACACTGGCCATTGCCAAGATTTCTTTTGTGCATTCCAAAGTCCGAATGCACAAATACCGAGCCAAAGAATGATCACGATGTTGAATCCGCCACCCATTGTTCCGCTGAGGTTTCCAATTTTTGTTGCAAACCAAGAAATCACATGGGGTTGAGGGGTTTGCGTCATGGTTTGCGTCATAGCGGTCAATGCATTTTCATTGCCACCATGCCAAAAACCGCGACCAGGCAATACCTGCAGCACTGCGCCAAGGCCCGCAATGACACTCAGAATACGAAGTGTCCACTTAGAGAAATCACTCTTAAATCGATCATAGGAAACGCAAAGCCACGCACCAGCAAGTACATAGAACAAAGTTGCGCCCGGCCAGCCAAAGAGGATTGAACTAGACGACTGAAAAATTCCACCGGCACCATTCCCGATAAGCCAGATGAGCCCAGCCCATGTCGCAGAAGCTGCACCTGCCAAGCGACTCACCTTGCCGTTTGAGACAATAAGCAGAACTGCAAATCCAATTTGGATCCACGCAGTTCCAACTGCGAGCGCAATTGGGTGCATATTCCAAAGACCGACTCCATCAAGCATTAACGAATGAAGCCAGCTTGGCGTTCCTTCGGCCATTGGTCGCACAACACCTGATGCCATGCCAAGCGGCATGGCTGGCTGAAGCTGCAAAATGCCATCAACAAGCCAAATGAATCCAAATATAAACCTGAGATACGTTCTGGCACGCGGCTCGCTGAGGCCAGCTTCGGAGAGATTGAAAAGAGCAATTCGCTTAGTAGCAAAAGACGCAGCTATCAGAACAAGGGCAATGCCAATTATCCAGAAAATCGCCGAGATGAACACTGCGTGTTTAAAAATAGAAACGATAAAGGGATTCGTGTAGCTAAATGTTGGGGCATGCGTTAACATGATGTGTGATCCTTACTTGAGAAGTTTCTCCGAAATCGAAGATAACACGCCGTTCACAAATGAAGGCGAGCCATCAGTTGAGTACACCTTGGCGAGTTCGACTGCTTCATCGAGAACAACGGCCTTGGGAGGCGCATCTTCCATCAGCATCTCCCACCGCCATTGTCATGACTAAGCGGTCAACAATTGCAATGCGATCAAGCGTCCAGTCAACAGCGAATTCGCTAATCAGCTCATTCGCTTTTTCTTGATTCTGTTCAGCTGAGACAAGGATCGCCACGGTGTATTCGTCGGGGCGGACACCTAGTTGATTTAGAACTTCAGCAATCGTGCGTTCTTTGATTGTTGCTTCGTAAAAGATTTCTAGCGCGCGCTCACGAGCATGATGGCGCTGCGCACCAAGTTCGCTCACTCTAGGCTCGGGTCATGTATTCACCGGTGCGGGTGTCAACTTTGATGACTTCTCCCGGACCAACGAATAATGGAACCTGCACAACAAATCCAGTTTCGAGTGTGGCTGGTTTGCGAGCACCTGAAACCCGGTCACCCTGCATTCCTGGCTCAGTCTCAGCAATAGTGAGTTCCACTGAAGCAGGAAGTTCTACTCCAATGATTTCGTCTTCGAACTGAACGAGCATTGCTTTTCCAGTTTCCTTAAGAAAGTTTGCAGCTTCACCGAGATTCTTTGAAGAAACAGGAATCTGGTCGTAAGTGTCTTGGTCCATGAATACGTAGTCATCGCCATCTCGGTATAAGTACTGTGTGTCTCGCTTGTCGATGATTGCCTGCTCGAGACGCTCGTCAGAGCGGTAGGTGCGCTCGATCACAGCACCGGTGCGGGCGTTACGAATCTTGGTTCGAACAAATGCCCCACCCTTTCCTGGCTTTACGTGCTGGAAGTCAATAACGGTGAAGAGTCCTTCATCGATCTTGATGGTGATGCCGTTCTTGATGTCACTGGTAGAAATTGCGGCCATGAGCCTAGAAGCCTTTCAAAAAGTTGCAATACCTATTCTAGGCAACCAAACGGGCCGCCAGGCATTGCTATTTGCCTAGTAATCGAACTACTGCATCAAGAGCCACGTCGTAGCTCGCTGCGCCAAAGCCAGCAATAGTCCCGTTTACTACCCCGGCCAACGTATCGACGTGGCGAAATGGTTCACGAGCGGCAGGGTTCGAAATGTGAAGTTCGACCTTGACNCCTTCNAACATTGCGAGCGCGTCTGTGAGCGCCCACGAAGTGTGGGTGAAGGCACCAGCATTAATNACAATTGCGTCGCAGTCTTTTCGAGCGGCGTGCACTGCTTCAATGAGGTCGCCTTCGAAGTTTGATTGTAAGTGTCGAACGCTGTAGCCGTGGGCCTTGGCGCCAACACTGAATCGAGCAACGTGCTCGCTAAGAGTCTGCGCCCCGTAGATCTCAGGGCTACGAGTACCCAGCTGGTCAAGGTTTGGTCCCGACAGAAGAAGAATTTGCTTGCTCATAGTTATCCTCGAAAACTTTCAATGGCTTTTGCTACAACATCTCGGTCAATACCCGGCACAACTTCAAATCCCTTGGCACCAAGTAGTACAAACGTTAGGTCATGGTGAGCCTTCTTATCGTGGCTCATTGCTTCAAGTAGTGCATCCACGCTGAAGTCACGGGGAGCGGCGTATGACAGACCAAAGAAGTCCAAGACTGCATTGTGATTGTCAATGACGTCAGTTCCAACTCGGCCGAGTGCATGAGCGAGGTGGGCAGCGAAACTGAGTCCAATGGCGACTGCTTCACCGTGGCGAAGTGCATCCTTGTTCTTCGCGAGCGAGAGAACTTCTAAGGCGTGGCCAAAGGTGTGGCCGTAATTAAGGAGCGCTCGCTCCCCGCCTTCTCGTTCATCTCCTGAAACAATTCGTGCCTTCAGTGCCACGGCCATTGTGGTGAGCTCAGCAGATGTCTGTGAGCTGAGGTCACGTGCGCTCCTGCCTTCAAGCAACCAGCACTTTGCAACTTCGCCCATTCCAGCGAGTCGCTCGCGTTCAGGAAGCGTCGCAATGGTTTCAAAGTCGCAGTAGACACCAAGTGGTTGATGAAATGCACCGACAAGATTTTTTCCAGCGCTGAGGTTTACACCAGTCTTTCCGCCAATGGCGGCGTCAACTTGTCCAGCAACTGACGTCGAAATGTTGATGAGTCCAATGCCTCGAAGATACGAAGCCGCAGCAAATCCACCGAGGTCGGTTATTGCCCCGCCACCCACTGCGATGAGAATGTCATTCCTCGACAGTCCGAGCTTGGCGATGTTTTCAAGTAACACAGACAGGCTCTGGAGCGTCTTAGCGTCTTCACCTTCAGGAACTTCTAGAACGTGCTGGGTGATGCCAGTTTCGAAGTCAAACCATGGCTGAGCACGAAGCGAAGGCGAAGTGACGATGACAGCCACCTGTGCCTTTGGCGCACGCTTGGCGATGAGGTCCGCGAGGCCGCTACGAACTCCGTCGCCAATAGCAACGTCGTAGGAGCGTGCACCGAGGTCAACGGTGATGTTCATGCCAAGCTCCCGGCAACGATGAGAATCTGATTCTTCACGTCTTCTAGTGTTCCCGAAGCATCAACGCGTGCGCGTGATACCTCTTCATAGAAGGGGGCACGAGCTTCTCTCATGAGTTTCAGTAATTGACCAGGGTTGCTATCAAGTAGCGGACGATCGGTGCCCCCGAGACGAGGAGTTATCTGCTCGTCCTTAGTGTCAAGCCAAACAGTGGGGGCGGCTTTCAGTGCAGTACGCGACTTTTCAAAAGTGACGATTCCTCCACCTGTTGAAACAACACCTTCAGAAGTAAGAGCTTCTTCTAGTGCTTCGAATTCAAGTTCACGAAATGCAGGCTCGCCCTTTTCACGAATGAAGTCGCCAATGGAGCATCCGGCTTTTTTCACAATTACGTCATCAGTGTCAACGTGCTGACACTTCCACTCTGCACTGAGCATTCTCGCCACGGTGGACTTGCCTACTCCGGGCAGCCCAACGAGTACGAGGCGTGCCACGGTTATTCCGGTCGTGCTTTAGACGCTGTAGAACCTAGGTTGGCGAGGTAACTGGCGTGGTTGCGTGTGAACTCTTCGACTGAGTCGCCACCGAACTTGCGAACTGCTTCGTTCGCAATCACGAGCGCCATCATTGCTTCAGTAACAACACCAAGTGCTGGCACAGCAGTCACGTCAGTACGTTCCTTGAAAGAAACTGCAGTTTCACCAGTGGCCACGTCAACAGTTTCAAGAACTGGACGATTCAAAGATGAAAGGGGCTTCATGGCAACCTTCGCAATAACTGGAGCTCCAGAAGTAATGCCACCTTCTAGTCCTCCGGCATGGTCACTCTTTCGCTTGTAACCGCCACCAGATTCGTTTCCTTCGTCAACAGCAATGGCATCGTGCGCAACGCTGCCGCGCTGTGAAGCCTGAGCCATACCGTCACCGATTTCAACTGCCTTCACTGCTTGGATGCTCATGAGGGCACCAGCGAGAAGTCCGTCCATCTTTCGGTCCCAGTGCACGTGGCTGCCAAGTCCAACTGGGCAACCGTAGGCAATGACTTCGACAATGCCGCCAAGTGAGTCGCCCTCTTTGGCGGCGGCTTTGATTTCAGCGATCATGGCGTCTTCAGAAGACTTGTCAAAACAACGAACTTCACTGTCATCAACCTTGTCGAGGTCACCTGGAATCGGACGAGCGTCACTTGGCGTAGCGACTGATCCAATGCGCACAACGTGGCTAAGGATGTCAATACCAATTGTTGAGAGAAGCGCCTTAGCGAATGATCCAGCAACAACACGTGCTGCGGTTTCACGAGCACTGGCGCGCTCTAGAACGTCTCTCGCGTCATCGAATGAGAACTTCTGCATACCAACGAGGTCAGCGTGTCCAGGTCGTGGTGTTGTGAGCTTGTCACTTGGTGTTCCAGGAGCGGCGGACATTTCCTGTTCCCACTTAGGCCACTCAGAGTTGAGAATCTCCACACACACTGGTGAACCGAGGGTGCGCCCGTGACGGACTCCTGCGGTGATTCGAATTTCATCGCGTTCAAAACGCATGCGTGGTCCGCGGCCATAACCAAGACGGCGACGAGCTAGTTCATCGCCGATTTTCTCCATGGAGACAGGAAGTCCGGCGGGAAGTCCTTCAATGATGACCGTTAAAGATGGGCCGTGGCTTTCACCAGCTGTTAGGTAGCGCAACATTTAACAATTCTAGGGCAACGCCCTAGGGCCTAGGACTCTTCAGAGTAGAAGGGGTTAACGCCTGAAGCGTGGTCAGTTACGTCAATAACTTCAGTGAGTTCAGGAATCGCGTCACGAAGCGTTGCTTCAATACCCTGGGTGAGGGTCATGCGGCTCATTGAGCACCCCTGACAGCCACCAGACATCTTGATGTAGGCAATTTTCTTGTCTTCATCAAGTGCCACGAGGTCTGCACGACCACCGTGCGAAGCAATTGAAGGATTGACGTGCTGTTCGAGAACGCTGATAGCGAAGGTTGCTGTTGGACCTTCGAGTCCAATAGCGAGAATGTCCGCAGGAACGCCTGGGTTTAGTTCTTCAGAAGTCGGAATGTTTGGGTTAACGAGAACAAGTCCACCGCCTCCTTCGCTTGCGAACTCCAGACGACTGCCACGAAGACGCTCAATGCTCTTCGCGGGAATCACAATGCTCACACCGCCGTCAACGCCAATGGCTGATCCTTCAGGTGCTTCGCTCAGTTCAGAGAAATAAAGGTCGTAGGCGTAGCCTGCTCCGCGTGTTCCTGTTACCTCTACATAGAGTCCCATGGTGTCGCCATCACCCTCAGCACTGAGTGCGTCGAGGACCACGTTGCGGGCCTCATCGGTGAGCTTCAAGATATCAAAAGTTTCGACTGTAGTCATGCGCACCAGTCTAGAGGTGCCGGGCCCAGACCTCTACGCCTACTAACGTTTTCCTTATGACTTCTATCCCCACAGACGCCCACGAGTGGTTCAGCTTTGAAGATGAGACCCGCAAGCGGATCTACATGTTCGACATCACATTTCTAGAAAGCAACTGGTCGTGCATCTTTGGTTCTGGTTGCAAGGGTGTGCTTGACGAAGACGCCAGCAACCTCGTTCAGGGATGCTGCAGTTACGGTGCACACTTCAGTGATGAAAAAGACCGCAAGCGTGTTGAAAAAGCAGCGAAGCGTCTCACCGATGACCAGTGGCAGTTCAAGTCCAAGGGCAAGAACGGAACGACAAAAACTAAGAAGAACGGTGAGATGGTCACGCGTCTCGTTGACAACGCCTGCATCTTCCTTAACAGACCTGACTTCAAGCGTGGTCCAGGTTGTGCGCTCCACGTACTTTCAATGGACACAGGCGAAAGTTACATCCCGCTAAAGCCAGAGGTGTGTTGGCAGCTGCCACTGCACCGTGATGATGACACCATGGACAATGGTTGGATCATGACGCGCATTGCTCAGTGGGACCGCAGTCACTGGGGCGAAGGTGGAGATGACTTTCACTGGTGGTGCACTGCAGACGATCTTGCTTTCGTAGGAAAGACTCGCGTCGTTGATTCAATGGCCGAAGAACTTGCAGCGATGGTTGGCAAAGACGTCTATGCAAAAGTACTTGCGTACATGAATGACCGCGCTGCAAAACCTAAAGGTACGTTCCTACCCCACCCAGTTCTTCGTAAGAAGAATTAGCCCTCAGCAGCGAGAGGATCTTCTTCGTTAAAAGAAGGTCGTGGCAATGATCCAAGAATTTCGTCGTATCGATCTTCTTCGGCCATGCACCACTCAGCGTGGATGTCTTCGGGTGCCGAACCACATTCGTCGCACTTAGTTGCACGAGGTCCAGTGGACTGCTTTAGTTCGCGAGCCTCTACAAAACGGCGGTGGCGTCCTTTTTTCACAACAACTCCTCACTGGTTACGGGCCATATCTGGCGGTAACCGCGGTGCAGCGCCAACTACACCGAGAAACCATGATACCAACTGGGCGAAGGCTCCAAACCCCTAGCATTCAATGTATGAGCGATGCCTTTAATCCCAACGACATGATCCTTCGATTCCGTGAGAGGGCTGAGGCTGTGCGCAAACGTGGCCTACCCCCGGTGGAAGGCCCCGAGCGCCAGATGTTCATGGATGCAGCGAAGCTCGACTTTCAGGATTACGCAATGTTGGGAGATGCTGTTGCAACCCTTGAAGATGGAATCTTGCGACTCGAGATTGATTTACGTCCGCAGAGCTAAGGCAGTGTGCCAGTAACAACACTGATGCGAATCGTCGCAGCGTTCAGCGTCGCTAAGCCCTTCGCCAGAAGCGTCGAAGCATCCGCACGAAGTGCAGGATTAATTCCAGCTTTGTAGCACTGATTCGCCCCTGCGCCTAAATCTGTATAGGCACTCGAAAGAAGATTGCTTGACTGACTATCTGGTGTCGGAAGTGAAGCATTCGCAGATTCCACGTCAGTTAAAAAGACGCCACACACGGTGTGTAAATCATTTACTCCTAAAGCAGGATTTGCCAGATCCTTGATAGTGACCTTGGCGTCATGCACGACTGTTTTTAGGTTGTCTGAAAGGTTGCTCTGCTTCACCCAGTTGCTCAATGCTGCGTTAAGAGTGATTGTTCCACAGCCACTCAGCACAGCACCGCACAGCAGTAACGCAACTACCCGCTTAATCATGCAAGTACAACGAGGTGCATTTGTTTGCGACCACGTCGAACAACCATGTAGCGATCATGGAGAATGCTTGTCGTATCAACAGGCTGAGCAGCATCAACGCGCTGGTTGTTTATGTACACGCCGCCTTGTTCAAGGAAACGTCGCGCCTCACCCTTCGAGCTCGCAAGTTCACAGCGCACAAGTAGATCAACAATGTCAATACCAGCGCTGAGTTCGCTTCTCGTCATCTTTGATGATGGAGCGTCTGAGACCACTTGTAGCAACGTCTTTTCATCCAGTGACGCAATCTCTTCACTGAAGAGTGCTTCTCCTGCGCGCTCGGCGTTCTTGGCGGCATCTTCGCCATGCACCAGAGCCACGACTTCGTTTGCGAGTGTGCGCTGCGCCGCTCGTTCTTGTGGCGCTGACTTTATTGCATCATCGAGACTACGAATCGTGTCGTGATCGAGGAACGTGAAGTAACGGAGCAACAGTGGGGTCATTGCGTCATCAGCGTTAAGCAGGTACTGGTGCATTTGAAATGGTGACGTTCGCTCAGCGTCGAGCCAAACGTTTTCACCCGATTCAGTTTTTCCAAACTTCGTGCCGTCCGCTTTAAGGAGCAACGGCGAAGTGATGCCAGCCCCTGATGGCTTACCTGTGATTTTTCGAATGAGCTCTGTTCCCATGGTGATGTTCCCCCATTGGTCAGATCCACCCAGTTGCACGGTGCAGTCATGATCAATGTTGAGTCGAAGGAAGTCGTAAGCCTGAAGCAACATGTACGTGAATTCAGTAAATGAAATTCCAACATCGTCACGGTCGAGTCGACTCTTTACTGAGTCTTTAGCAATCATCTGATTAACAGTGAAGTGCTTTCCTGTGTCTCGAAGAAAGTCCGTGAGAGAAAGCTTGGTCAGCCAGTCAGCATTGTTAAGAAGCAAACCTTGCGCTTTTCCGGCCGCTGGGCTGAAGTCCAGAAAACGAGACAATTGGCTTCTAATGCCGTCAATGTTTTCTTGAAGTTGCTCGTCGTTAAGTAGCGGTCGCTCTACTGCTTTGAAGCTTGGATCTCCAATGAGTCCAGTCCCCCCACCCGCGAGCGCAATCGGCCGGTTACCGGCTTGTTGAAGACGGCGAAGGTTGAGAATTTGAATGAGACTGCCAAGGTGAAGGGACGAAGCAGTCGGGTCAAAGCCGATGTATGCCGTGACGCCACCCTTTGAGAGACGGTCGAGAACCGCGTCATCAGTCACCTGATGGACAAGTCCGCGAAACCTCCAGTCGTCACGAATATTCATAGACACATCCTAGAAGAGCGCAACAACTCGCTAGGACCACTTATCTGTCACGACCGTAAGGCCAACTGTAGACATCAGATGTGACGAGCGATGCAGGTTTGTCCGTGAGTACTTCCATCAGCCAACTCTTCTTATAAGAAGGTGGCTGCATATGTAGAGGTGGCTTCATGGTGATAATTACTGACGTGTGGGCAGGAATGTTGAAGGACTTCGCCCCAGAATCTGTGGTCCAAAAGCCAACCGGGTGTCCATTACCAATAACCGACATCACGTGAGGACTAATCGCTGTATTCGTGTTGTTCGTAATCTTCATCACCACTGGGTTCATCAGTTGATTGAATGATGAAGAGCCATAGCTGAGCACCGAGATGCTGAGCGGAGCACTCACAAACGCAACTCCTGCAAAGACTGCGGCTAGTAAGGCAGGTAAAGCCACTGCCCCGTAGTGCAGCCATCTGTTTTTCAGACTTAACCAAGCTTCTGGAACTCGATCTGTTGACAGCACCATCACAAACGCAGCCGGCGCGAAGTCAACTAAGTAACTGGAGAGACTGCGACTCGGGATGAACAAAACCAGAGGTAGCGCGAAGAGCCAGATGCGCTTGGCAACTGGATACCAGTAGACAAAAGTAAGGAGCAGCGAGACAAGTGCCAGCAATCCAGCAATCTGTAGGTCCATTGGATGAACTACGTGCACAAGTCCATGGGTCGCTATGGATACCAGGCCCTGGCCGTCAGGCACAAGAGGTTGAATCATTGGCAGGAGCGCACCGTGAAGCCATGCACTTGGCGACCAGATAATGAATGGAAGGTTTATCGCAAAAAATGTTCCAGCGACAAAGCTCGCATATCGCACAGTTGTCTTTAGCGGGGCTAGGTCGTGGTGCGACGCTTCTATCCAAATTCCTACAATAAAAAATGGAACGCAGAACCATGGTGTCTGTTTTATAGAACAGGCAATCCCGAGTGATACTGGGCCTAGCCAGCGTGTCCAGCGCGCTCCTTGGTGGAGAACAAAATCATCCCAGCAGTACGCAGCGAGCATGAGGAATGGAATAAAGAGTGCATCGGTTCCACCAAACGTATACATGAAGGTGAATGCGGATGCGAGAAGTAAAAGCGGTGCTAGCCACTTTGCGTACCACGGTGAAATTTTGTAAAAAAAGGTTGCAGCACAAATCCAAGCGAATAGATCGAGCCAGTCTGTTGCGAGGTGGTGGATTCCGAGCAGCTGCAGCGGAGCCTGAAGAAGAAAGGAACCGGCTGGGTACGAAACTTGATTGATGTACGAACCGTTAAGCGTGTACGTCCAGTAGTCGCTGGCGTGATTAAGAAGTAGATGTGCAGCAGTAAATTTCTGACTGTAGGGATTAATTCCACTGACGAGAAGTTGCGTTGCTCGCTGACTAAATGCTGCGGCATCGGTACTGAAGTAGGTATTTGTTGCAAGTATCGGGCCGTTTGCAAGCAGCACCGTTACAACACTTGCACCAAATGAAATGTGCTCCAAAGCAATGTGATACTTATAGGGCGCAACCCAGACTGCGACTATGCCAATGAGGCCAATCAGCGTAATCAGTGGGCCCACAAAGCTAAATCCAGACCACGAAGACCATGATCCAAATGCATTT
>TBL_comb48_EPIDRAFT_1001440_pt1 | contig 17611 bp, 15 predicted proteins | sample TroBogEpilimnion_37_FD_10681 | JGI IMG/M metagenome (IMG submission 10681)
TCGAGGTACGTCGCAAGATATAGAGCACAATGGGTGCAATCAACCGATGGTATGGGGTGGTCTAATTATTATCAGATGACCCAATCCATCGCAGTTAGCGTCCATGGAAGCTTATACTCGAGTTTCAAGTTTTTTTGTAACTATTTGATTTTAAAAGGATTAAGTAAAATGCTGAGTTTTAAAAAAATCAATAATTTCAATATGTTGCATAAATTTCAAGAAAAAACTTGAAACTCGAGTTATACTCGGAGACGACTTGGAGTGAGGATCGTTGATCAAGCCAAAACAAGGCGAATCCTCTATGAGAATTTAGCAAAGAGGGAAGTTCCCGGTAGACTGGCTGCAGGGACAGTATATTCCAAAAAGCGGAGATTTGTCTCATACTCGAGCGGTTGAAAGAGCTTATCCCAACGTCTGGTTTATCAATTGGAGGTAAAAAGACCTGGTCCTCGAATAGATTACTACATTGATTTGCAGTGAACAAATGGATCACATAAACCGGATACGTGACCCGTAAGTCCGGTTCCGTGGGAAGTGGCTTATCTGGGGGCCACTTATCGGAGGGGACTTAAATTAATTAAAAATTATTCTTTTATTTTTAATGTAAATTTACCACTTAGGAATTTTTGCTCCTCTTGTTTTAGGAAGAGTTTTCGTATTCCTTTTATTTTTATTACGATGCTTTATTTGTATGTTTTTTTATGGTTTAGCAATGTTTTTCTTCAAAATAAATCAACTTGTTATATCTTTTCGATCTCTCGTCTTCTCTTTTCTTTTTTTTCTTTTGTGCTCCTATTCTCAGCTTAGAGCAGCTTATTGCACCATGCTAGATCGAAAGACTAGATGTATTCACGTTAAAAAAAGGTGTCTTGGATTCAAAAAGAACGTATGGCAAATCTTGAAAATGCTATCCAAACAATTAGTGAACAAGGAGGTGCTCACATTTTTGTTTCTGATAATTTAGCTCCCAATTTCATAGAAGCGGTTCCTCGTACCAAATTGAAAAATCAAACTCGTTGGATCGATTGGATTGTCTTTGATCGTGGCAAATGTGCTGATTGCTTGAGAAACAAGTATTTAGATTACGAGAACATAAGCGTCTTGATGAAATCTCCTCATTTCAAAATTTTAAAACACACACCTAATTTTTCTTTGTTTCAGGATCTGTTTTTGCAGAATTTTTGTAGTAGGGGGGTCAAAAAAGATTTGCTTCTTACTTGATTCAAATGCTTTTAAGAGATAGATTACTTGCTTCCGATGGCTGGGTAGCTCAGATGGTCAGAGCGGCGGATTCATAACCCGCAGGTCGGCAGTTCGATCCTGCCCTCAGCCACCATTCAAGTTGAACGAAGAGAAAGCCTAAGTCATTTTGTTTTACTTTTCACGTCAAGAGGCATCATTGCTTCAGTTGGAGGCATTCAAGAAGATGGCTAGCGGGGATTCTAAGACCTTCAGAGCATCCTCAAGTGCAGATAAGGGGAGGCGACCTGATGACGCTGAGTGGAGCAGGAGATTTGCTTCTGAGAAGGAAGGGCTGTCCACGAACAACAAGCATTTCGAATGCATAGTGGATTGTGAGAGCAAGATCATGGAAGAGGTAAGTATTGTACTCAAAACCTGGACCTCATGGAGGAAGTTTAATCCGTAAAATGATTGCCTTTATGAGAGGGCAAGGCATCTCATTACCTATAAATTCGCATATCCTTATAGCAATTTCAGGAGGACCTGATTCAACCGCCCTTGCTCACATTCTCGTAAACTATGGAAGAAGAATCATTGACAAAGATCGACTATCTTTGCTGCATATTAACCATAATTGGAGAGAAAGTGCTTACGAAGATGAAAAATTCGTGAAAAATTTAGCAAAAAATTGGAATGTAGAGTGCTTGGTACACCGTTTAAGTCCACCCAGTGAAAAAACCTCGCTTGAACAGCAGGCGAGAGAAGCAAGAAAAAAGATTTTTTTAGAATGCGCAGAACTGAAAAATGCAAGAATTTTCACGGCACATCATGCTAACGATCTTGCAGAAACAATTTTATGGCGGCTTATGACGGGATCTTTTGAGACTCATGGGTTGGGTATTGGTTTCGAGCATGGCGTCGAGATTCGCCCTTTGCTTAGCTTTAAAAAATCCGTGCTTGAGAACTATCTCAAGGAAGTTCATCAATCTTTTCAAATAGATGAAACTAATTTCTGCGATCGTTTTTTGCGATCCAAAATACGCTCCAAAATCATGCCACCTCTCCTGGAGGTATTCCCCAAGGCAATTGATCGCCTTGCAGAACTTGGTTTAAAAGCACAAAAAAAAATAAAAACAGAAGATTTGACAGCTGATCCGATGGATGAAATCTTGGAAAAAGCTTCAACTTTTCGTTGGAAGCGATCTCATTTTCAAAACATTTCGCATACCTTTGAAAAATCTAGGCAGCAAAAAAGCTGGAATGGAGAAATCCATCTTCCTGATGGATGGAAATTAGTTCGTGAAAAAAAAAATCTTTTTGAAAAAAAGGATTAGTCCTTTATGTTTTAGTTTTTGCTCTTTAGCAAAAATGTGTTAGGTTCGCCCCAAAGAGAGGATTGATCCATCAAAAAATGAAGTCTTCACAAAAAACTATTGCTTTATGGCTCGTGTTCCTTTTGTTGTGTATTAGCTTGTTTAAGGTATTTGACACTAATAGTAAGCATAGACAAGAGATTAAATTTAGTGAATTCATTCACCACGTTAAAGACGGGAAAGTGGCAGATGTTACTTTCAAGAGTGATAATCTGATCGTAGGCTCGTTCAAAGATCCAGTTGCAGATGGCAAAAAGTACTTTGAAACTGTTGGCGATACAGAAAATGCTAAAGTTTTTGATATCTTAGAAAAAAACAACTTGATCCCTAATTACGAAAAAGCAGAAAAAACTCCTTTATGGCAACAATTTCTGATTTCTTGGGGGCCGACGCTTTTTATCTTTTTGTTTTTCTTCATGTTTATGAGGCAGATTCAAATTGGTGGAGGTAAGGCGATGTCCTTCGGCAAGAGTAAAGCAAGACTTCTGACCGAATCAAGCAATCAAGTTACCTTTAAAGATGTAGCTGGTGTAGAAGAAGCTAAAGAGGAGCTTGAAGAAATCATCGCTTTTCTTAAGGACCCCAAAAAGTTTACCAAGTTAGGGGGAAGAATTCCTAAGGGAGTTTTACTGATGGGGCCACCCGGTACCGGAAAAACTCTTTTGGCCAAAGCTATCGCCGGAGAAGCGGGAGTTCCTTTTTTTTCTATTTCTGGTTCCGATTTTGTTGAGATGTTTGTAGGTGTGGGTGCTTCTCGGGTTCGTGATCTTTTTGAGCAAGGAAAAAAACACGCTCCCTGCATCATTTTTATTGATGAAATTGATGCTGTTGGAAGGCATCGAGGTGCTGGTCTTGGCGGAGGTCATGACGAGCGCGAGCAAACCTTGAATCAGCTCTTAGTGGAAATGGACGGCTTTGAATCTAATGAGGGTGTCATTTTAATCGCGGCGACCAATCGTCCCGACGTATTGGACCCTGCTTTACTTCGACCTGGTCGATTTGATCGTAGAGTGGTAGTCTCGGTACCTGATTTGAAGGGACGGGAGGCGATTCTTAAAGTTCACACCCGCAAAACTCCTGTTGCTGATAACGTGGACCTTAATGTCATTGCTCGAGGCACTCCTGGTTTTTCAGGTGCAGACTTAGAAAATTTGGTCAACGAAGCCGCTTTGCTGGCAGCTCGTGTCAATAAAAAGTTCTTAGAAATGATTGATTTTGAATACGCTAAAGACAAAGTACTGATGGGTGCTGAGCGTAGAAGTCTCGTGCTCAGTGAAGAAGAGAAGAAGACAACTGCTTATCATGAAGCAGGACATACTCTCGTTGGTAAATTTATGCCTGGGATAGATCCTATTCACAAGGTTACCATTATCCCCAGAGGTATGGCTCTAGGTTTGACTCAAACGCTTCCTACGGAAGACAGGTTAAATCTTACTAGAGAAAAAGCTGAGAATAATATTTCTTTTTTAATGGGTGGAAGAATTGCTGAGGAGATTGTTTTAAAGCAAAAAACAACGGGTGCATCTAATGATATTGAGCGTGCAACCGATCTTGCAAGAAGGATGATTTGTGAATGGGGTATGAGTGAAGTTTTAGGTCCTTTGAGTTTTGGTAAGAAAGAAGAAGCTATTTTTTTAGGTCGAGAAATTGCACAGCATCGTGACTACTCTGAACAAACAGCTCAAATTATCGATCGTGAAATTCGGGAAATTATTGAAAAGAATTATCAAAGAGCCTATGAAATATTAACATCAAAGATTACGATTTTACATGATTTGGCCCAAGCATTGCTGCAATACGAAACTTTGGATGGGAAGCAAGTGGAGCGCATTGTTCAGGGGTTGAAGCTTGATCCCGTTACCAAAGATTCGGAGACTGCGCCAAAAGTGAATGAAACAGAAGCGGGAAGTGCTCCTGCTTTAGCATAGCAATCTCGATTTCATGGGAAGTTTGTTTCATTATTTATCGGTAAATTTTAGCATCGTTGATTTACTCGATATTTTGATGATGAGTTTTATTGTTTATACACTCTTGTCTCTGATAAAAGGAACAAGAGCGATGCAAATGCTAATAGGCTTAGGCATTTTGAGTATAGGCTTTTATATATCTTCTTTTCTCGAGTTTTTTACCATTCATTGGTTTTTTTCTTATTTTTTTGATTATTTTATTATTATAGTCATTGTTTTGTTTCAAGACGAATTCAGACGTGCCTTGACCCAAATGGGAAAAAATCCATTTTTTGCTAAAATTACCGAAGAAAAACGTGCGATGATCAGTGATCTTGCTGAAGCTGTAACACGATTAGCAAAAGAAAAAATAGGTGCACTCATCGTGATTGAAAGAGATACTGGGCTTAAAAATTTTATCGATACAGGATCTCGGTTGGATTCACGTGTACAATCTGATCTCATATACGCTCTTTTTATTACTGCGTCACCTCTTCATGATGGAGCTGTCATCATAAGAGAAGGAAAAATCGCTGCGGCTGGATGTTTTTTGCCTCTTTCAAAGAATCCCAATATTGACAAAAACTATGGTAGTAGACACCGTGCTGCGATTGGACTGACTGAAGATTCGGATGCCATTGTTATTTTGGTGTCCGAAGAGTCTGGAGAGGCAAATTTAGTAAAAAACGGTAAAATAATAAGTAATCTCAGTGAGTTAGAAATAAGACAAAGTCTTATTGCATTACTCGATCTTTCTCAGGGTGCTGTTAATTTACCTAAAAAAATGATTGCTTGGATAAAGTCAACTCAAGAGAAAAATCATCCATGAGTTATCTAAAAAAAATTTGGAATCTATTAAAACCAGATATTGAAATAAAATTAATTTCAATTCTTATAGGGATTATTTTATGGGAAATGGCCTTAAGTGCTAAATATATTGAAGTGACCAAAGAAGTCCCTATAGAAATTAGTCATTCAAAAAATCTTATTGTTTCTAATGAAATTCCAGATAAAATTTCTTTTCGTCTTTCTGGTCAAAAACATCTTTTGAAGAATCTTTTGAGTCGTCATGAAGATCCTATCCGAATAAATTTATCTAATGCTAATTCATCACTCGTTACTTATCGTTTTTTTCAAGATCAAATAAGCATTCCTTCAGGAGTAAAGGTTCTTTCTATTTACCCTAACTCCCTTTTGATCCATTTAGAAGAACTAAAAGTAAAAGAAGTGCCTATTCGTATTCAAACAGAAGGATCTCCTGATGAAGGTTATGTGATTGACAAAATAGAAGTAAAGCCAAAAACTGTACGCATTCAAGGAGCATCAAGTAAATTAAATAATATATCTGAAATTTCGACGCATACCATTAATCTTTTTAAAGCGCGTGCTTCTTTTGAAGTAAAAGCTCCTATTGATTTTTCAAAATATGATGTTAAATTAGCTGGACAAATTCCAAAATTGTTTATTGATATTCATCCTCGTATGACAAATTTTAAAATTAAAAATGTCAAAGTTCATGTTTTTTCTTCTCATGAATTTACGGTAGAGCCCGACACAATGACCCTTCTCGTGAAAGCTTCTGCCGAGGTGATGAATCACTTAGATGAAGCTAAAATTTTTGGAGTCATTGACTTAAGATCTAAAGCTAAAGGAACCTACAAGCAAAGTGTTCAAGTAAAAATTCCAGAAAATATTCATGTGATAAAATCAATTCCTGAAAAATTAACAGTAACTTTATATTAAGAGTAAAAATTATGAAAAAAAAACTTTTTGGAACTGATGGTATTCGTGGTTTAGCGAATGAATTTCCTATGACAGGAGAAGTTGCAATGGCAGCCGGTAGAGCGATTGCTCGTGTTTTAACTAGTCGTCCAAAAGCTGCTCATCCTTTAGAAATAGATCATTTTAAACCTATTCGAAAACCGAGGATAGTACTTGGTAAAGATACCAGAATTTCAGGATATATGCTTGAACAAGCTATTGCCTCAGGGATTTGTTCGATGGGAGCCGATGTCATGCTGATTGGTCCCTTGCCAACCCCAGGAGTAGCGTTTGTCACTCAAAATATGCGAGCAGATGCTGGAGTGATGATATCTGCGTCACATAATCCTTACCATGATAATGGTATAAAAATTTTTTCTTCTGACGGTTATAAGCTTCCTGATGAGATGGAGATGGAAATTGAGCGTCTTATTTTTTCAAAAGAATTAGAACAAGATTTACCGACTGCAGATTTAGTGGGAAAAACTTTTCGTATTGAAGATGTTCATGCTCGTTATTTGGTTTTTTTGAAAAGTTTATTTTCAAGAGATTTGGATTTGATGGGTATTCGTATTCTTTTGGATTGTGCAAATGGTGCTGCTTATAAAGTAGCTCCTTTAGTTTTTGAGGAGCTTGGAGCAGAAGTCATTAAAATAGGCATTCATCCTGATGGACTCAACATTAATCATCAGTGTGGGGCTCTTTTTCCAGAAGCGATTTCTAGTCTTGTAATGCAGTATCGAGCAGATATCGGTATTTCTTTAGATGGTGATGGAGATCGATGTATTTTGTCTGATGAAAACGGCGATATTGTTAACGGAGACCAAATTTTAGGACTATGTGCTATTCAAATGGCTAAAGAAGGTGCTTTGCATCAAAATACTATAGTGACTACCCCTATGTCTAATATAGGGTTGGAGCTTGCTTTAAAAAAACATGGTATTTCAATGATTCGATCTCAAGTGGGAGATCGTTATGTGGTGGAAACCTTAAAAAAAAATGCCCTTAATTTGGGGGGTGAGCCATCAGGTCATATTATTTTTTTAGATCATGCTACTACAGGAGATGGTATTGTCGCCGCTTTAAAAGTACTTGAGGCTATGAAAAGAACAAAAAAACCTCTTTCTGTTTTAAAAAATGAAATCCATTTGCTTCCGCAGGTCAGAGAAGATGTTCGTGTTGTAAAAAAAGAAGCACTTGAAAATTATCCTGAAATCATCAAAGCTATTCAGACTGCTGAGAAAAATCTAAAAGATGAGGGAAGAGTATTCGTGCGTTATTCAGGAACTGAGCAGCTAGTTCGTGTGATGGTAGAGGGGAAAAATTTAAAAAATATTCAAAAATTTGCAAAAATGATCGCAGAAAAAATTGAAGAACATCTTAACTAAGAGCGTATTTCAATAGTCTGTTTTCTTCATCAAAAGAAATAGTGCATTGCCAAATTCTTCCGGTCTTTAAAATGTGATCACGAAAATCAGGCCATAAAGAAATCCATTCAGAAATAATAATTAAGGGTCTTTCATAGTAATAAGCATAGATGCCTGCATCGTAAATTTCTTGTAAAGATCTGATCCGATCGTAATCAATGTGTACAACCCCCCCTAAACCACAGGTATATTCATGAGCAATAGCAAAAGTAGGGCTTCCTTGGGGTGGTTGATCTACCTGAAGGGATTCAAGTAAGTAGCGAACGAAGGTGGTTTTACCGGCGCCACGTGGTCCTTCCAGAAAAATGCGATCACCTAAAATCATCTGCTGAGAAAAAAGATAGGCCCATTCTTTTAACTCAGGTTCAGTGAATTTGAATTCGTGTTTCCAAGGGAATATATTGTTCTGCTTGGCTAAGATCTTTGAATGCATAAGAAATGTTTTCTACTATATCTGTTGCAGTCATGCTACGATGACCGTACATTTTTGCTGCAAATTCTCCGGCAAGGCTATGTAAAAAAACTCCTAAAAGAGTTGCCTGAAAAGGATCCATCTGTTGTCCGAGCAATCCTCCAATCATTCCTGACAAAACATCCCCGCTTCCAGCGGTTGCCATACCGTCATTAGGATAATGGTTCAGATAGAGTACATTTTCAGGGCTACCAATAACAGTAGCGGCGCCTTTCAATAAAACAATTGCATGGGTTAACTTTACGGCTTCTCGAACCGATTGGAGAGGATCTCTTTGAACCATATCTTCTGTGGTGCGAAGTAATCTTGCCATTTCACCAATATGAGGCGTTAAAACGGTAGGAGCGCGTCTTTCGACCAAAAATCGATAAAGATCGTACTCTGCAATTAGATTCAATGCATCCGCATCAAGCAGCATGGGAAAACGGCAGTGGGTCAGTAATTCAATGAGTAGTCGATTACCGTCCTCACGAAGTCCAAGACCAGGACCAATGACTAAGCTTGAATAACGATCGTACCTACTGGTGATTCTTTTTTTCTTGGCCCTGTCATTTTCTTTTTCATTCAGCTCTATCGGAATGGCCATAGTTTCAAAAGGCAATCGTGACAGCATAAAGTTGAACTCTTCAGGCCAAGTAGCCACAGTCACCAAGCCTGTTCCCATTTTATGACAAGCCGAGGAAGCCATGACAATAGCCCCAAATCTTCCAGGGGTGCCCCCAATGAGTAAACAGTGGCCAAAAGCGTTCTTGTGCCCGTAACGGTCCCTTTCTTTCATCAAAGCACTCATGGGAGCCTTCATGAGTAAGAACTTATCTCCTTGCTTCCTTAAGTTAGGAGGAAGAGAGATATCTACATTGATCAATTCTCCGCGTTTGGTAGCCCCTGGTGGAAGAAAATGTCCTAGTTTGGGAAAACCAAAAGAAATCGTTAACGTGGCATCAATGCAGGTACTGTGAATGTGACCGGTATCTCCACTGACTCCCGATGGCACATCTAAAGCAATGACCTGTTCTGCATGCACCGCATTGATAGCCTCAACTAAATCATAGAAAACACCTTCCAAGTCTGATTTCAATCCCGTACCTAAAATGCCATCGACAATGGTAAAAGGGCCGAAAGCATTTTTGAAAAAATCCTGCAAATCGCCTACGGTTTCAAGGTGGGTCATTTTAGCTTTCATTCTTTTTAAAATTTGAAAGTTTTTTAAAGCAGCTCCTTTGTAAAAGGATTCATCCTGCAAGTGAAAGATTCGCACACGTTTGTCTAAGCAAATAAAACGCCTTGCGAGTACAAAAGCATCCCCGGCATTGTTGCCTTTGCCAGCAAAAACAAGGATCTCGGATTCTTTCCCTGTGCCTGGAAATTTTTCTAAGATGATTTGAGAGGCAGCACGACCTGCGTTCTCCATGAGAATTTCGGCATGAATGCCAAACTTCTCTTCTGCAATACGATCCAGCTCTTTCATTTCGGTACTTGAGCAAATTCTAAATGAACCTAACATGCTACATGTTCTAACATATTTTTAAAAAAAATCTCACTCGAAAAAGTCAGAAATATTTACGTAATCTTGAGGTAATCGGGTAAGGTGGTCAAAGAACCAGCAAGATGAACAGCATCCTGGAGTTCTAATACAATGCTCTGTGTTGTAAGGATGACAAAAATACCGAGAGGGTCTTTTGGCTCTCCGACACGGATGAAGGTCAGCCACTGGGTGGGTAAGGCACAAAAAATAGTCCGAATGATATTTCTTTGACTTCCGATATTAGTGTAGGCGCCAGGTGGTGCAAATTCGACAGCGTGTTTCTTAAGCAATTGCTTCCAGAATTCAGGCGCTACTTGAGAATTCCATCGTATACCTTTCCAAAGGATCTGTCCTTCTGCTGTCAAAAAAAAGCCTGCTTTGCTGATAAAATGAAAAACATCTTTCGACGTTTTTGATTTTTTAGAGTTGTCAAAACGAGATAAAAAGAGAATACTCAAAGCTGATTTTTTCAAAACTAAAGAAAGAATTTCTTCTATAGAATCTTTTGGCGTTTCTAGGAGTTTTGAATCCCAGAGAAAGCATGTGTCTTCTTGTGTTATTTTTCTTTTTGTGGCAGTGAGAATCTTCACTTTTGAGGGATTTTTGGAGATTTTAAGAGAAGGAGGAGGTGGTGGTTTTGCCATTTGCTGAACCATACTGCCTGCACACCATTTAATCAACTGAATCCTTAGATAATGGATTAAAATTACTAGATTTTTTACATATAACATGGTAACCTAGAGCGGGTTGCTTATAGAAAATAAGGGAGAAGCGAATGCGTTTAACCTCAAAAGGGCGTTATGCAGTGCGTGCGATCTTAGATTTAACGTTTAATTCCAATGGAAGGCCTGTTCGACTCCAAGAAATTTCTACCAGACAAAGCATTTCTCTGCATTATTTGGAGCAACTCTTTCGTCGTCTCAGAAAAGGTTCTGTCGTTAAGAGTGTGCGTGGACCTGGTGGGGGTTATGTGCTTTCACGTTCTATGGATGAAATTTCGGTAAAAGATGTGTTAGTTAGTGTAGGTGAAAACATCAACCCTGCGCGTGATTTGGTGGGGGCTCAAGACTTAAAGTCAAATACCCTTGAGTTTCTGTTGACGAAGTCTTATTTTGAAAACCTTGGGTCTATTATGCAAGAATACTTGGTAGATACTTCTGTGGGGGATCTCATTCGTAAAGCTGTTGGATCTAAAGATATTGCAAAACCAGCAGCTCATTCTGAACTCGACAATAATGCAGGAATATTTTCTAATCCTGCTGTAAATCATGCTGAAAAAACTCCCGATTTATCTTGACGCTAATGCTGGAGCGCCTCTAGCGCCCTCTGCCAAAGAGGCTGTTCTTACTTTTTTAAATGAATCAAATTTCTTAGTTGCCAATCCCTCGAGTATTCATGCTCGAGGACGTCACACAAAAAGGGCTATTACTCGAGCTCGAGAATGTGTTGCCAGGACACTTGGTGAAAAAGATGAAGAACGTATCCTTTTTACCTCCTCAGGTACTGAATCTAATCAATGGATCATTCGTTCTGCTTTAGAAAAATCCTCTCAAGATCCACCTCATTGGATTACGACTCCTATTGAGCATGATTCTAATCTTCAAATGGTGCGATGGTTAGAAGATCGAGGTGGAACTGTCAGTTATATTCCCGTTGAATTAGACGGAAGCTTAAATGTTAAAAAGTTACATGATCTCATTCAACCAGAAACAGCGCTTGTCAGTGCTATTTGGGTTCAGAATGAAACAGGAGTCATTAATGATATTCAAGAGTTATCTTCTATTACTCAAAGCTATGGTTTACCTTTGCATGTTGATGCCATTCAAGCGTGGGGAAAAATTCCACTGAATTTAAAGCAGACTCAAGTGCAGTACATGAGTTTTTCGTCTCATAAAATAGGAGGATTAGCGGGCACAGGAGTGATCTGGACCAATCAGAAAAATTTACTTCCTCTTTTTTTAGGACACCAAGAAAAGTTTAAACGAGGCGGAACAGAAAATAGCTTAGGTATCATGAGCTTAGCTGGAGCATGCTTAGATTTGAGGGAAGATAAGATTGCTTACGTTGCTTCATTGCGAGATCGATTGGAAAATGCTATCAAGGAGAAGATTCCCGGAACTAAGATCAATGGGGGATCAGCGCGTGTTGCAAATACCTCGAATCTGAGCTTTGACGGTGTCTTAGGGGATGGGCTTGTGATGGCACTTGACCTTTCGGGTTATTGTGTTAGTGCGGGTTCTGCCTGCTCAAGTGGAGTTTTGGAACCTTCTCATACCCTCATGGCTATGGGTAAAACGAGATTAGAAGCAATGGCTGCTTTAAGGATCTCCTTGCCCATGCAAGAGTTGCATTTGCCTTCTTGGGAGGAGCTTGAATCTTTTGTAGGGGTTCTTGGGCAAGTAGTAGACCGTATCAGAAATGCAGTGAGGAAGGATGAAAGAAAAAAATAAAAAAGTTTTAGTTGCTATGAGTGGTGGGGTTGACAGCTCGGTTACGGCAGTACTACTGAAAAACCAAGGTTACGATGTTATCGGAGTGCATATGCAGCTTTGGAATGGAGGAGGAGAAGAAAAACCTAAAGGAAGATGCTGTTCCACAGTAGATGCCAACGATGCTCGCAAAGTATGTGATCAAATGGACATCCCTTATTATACCGTTAACGCACAAGATGTCTTTGAAGATTACGTCGTTAATTATTTTATTCATGAGTACCTTCAAAGCCGAACCCCGAATCCCTGTGCTCAATGCAACAATCAAATTAAATTCAGCTATCTTTTTCAAAAAGCCGATGAATTAGGCTGCCATTTTGTTGCTACAGGTCATTACTCAAGAGTGATTCAAGATGATGGAGTTTATCGCCTTTATAAAGCCATGGATCAGCAAAAAGATCAATCCTACTTTTTATTTGGATGTACTCAGAAGGCTTTAGAAAGAACCTTGATGCCTTTAGGTGCCTTCACTAAGAGCGCAGTGAGAGAATTAGCAGAAGAATTTCAATTGAAGGTGGCTCAAAAACCCGACAGTCAAGAAATTTGCTTTATTGGAGTAGAAGGCTACCAGCAATTCATTGAAAAAAAAGTTCCTGCAGAGCTTCGTCCACCTGGTCTGATCCAGCTTGCTGATGGAACTCCGGTGGGAGAACACCAGGGTCTCTACCGTTATACCATCGGTCAAAAAAAGGGATTAGCACTGAAAACAAAGCATCATGATCAGTATTTTGTGACAGGATTTGATTCTCAAACACAGACACTCATTGTCGGTCCTGAAAAAGATTTGTTTCGTAAGCATTTAATCGCATCGCATGCTCATTGGATTCGTCCTATCCCCAGTCCTAGCATGCATTGCAAAGCACGTATTCGTTCTCAGCATAAAGAAAGCAGGTGCCAAGTGACTCGCTTGGAAGGTGATTGTATTTATGTTAAGTTCGAGGAGGATCAGCGAGCGATTACTGAGGGTCAAGCGATTGTCTTTTATGAAGGCGATGAAGTCCTCGGAGGAGCTTGGATTGACCGCGTTGAACCTCAAGTGGCCTATGCTTCATGAGTACCTATCTTTTAAAAACATTGGGTTGCAAAGCCAATGTTTATGACAGTCAAAGAATTGAGAAAGAGCTTCAAGATCTAGGTTGGTCACCTGATGCAAAAAATGAGCCTAAGCTTTGTATTATCAATAGCTGTACAGTTACTGAAGAAGCCAATCGTCAAACGAAGAAAACAGCATCTCAGCTGGCACGCAAGCACCCTAATGCCTGTATTGTGATTACTGGATGTGCTGCTGAAGTAGCTCCCACAGAACTTGCAAAAACTCCTGGGACCCACTTTGTTATAGGTAATCAAGATAAAAATAGACTGGTAGATTTAGTTTTAGAGAAATTGTCACTCTTTGCTGATGATCCAAAAAAAAAACAAGGTGAAATTTTAGGATCAGTCATTGAGTATCAAGAGCTTTTGTCACAGCATCCCACAGAAAGAATTTGGCCTTTTTTAGATTCTTTCAAGACCCCTGCGGAGGAAGGTCATACTAAAAAAACCCGTGCTTTTTTAAAAATCCAAGAAGGTTGTAACTCTTTTTGCACGTATTGCATTATTCCTTATGCTCGAGGTCCCAGCAGAAACCCTTCTCCTCAGATGCTCGTTGAACAAGTCAAGAGCCTCTTGGAGCAAGGTATTCAAGAGGTGATATTGACCGGAACAAATATTGGAGATTATAGTTTTCATGAAAACCAAAAAAACTTAGAGGATTTAATTGAGATCATTTTGGAAAAAACCGCCTTACCTCGGTTGCGCTTAAGCTCTTTAGATCCTACTGAAATCACTCCTAAAATATTACATTTAATGGAAGAGAACACGAGGCTTTGTGGGCATTTTCATGTATCTTTACAGAGTCCTCACTCTAAAATTCTTCGTTTGATGAAAAGACGTTATAGATTCTCTGAAGTAGAGCATACACTACAATCCATTGCGAATCTTTCCAAAAACTATCCCCTCACAGGTGGTATTTTTGTGGGTATGGACGTGATCACTGGATTTCCTGGAGAAACAGATGAAGATTTTCAATGGACTCAAAAGGCTTTAGAAAGCTTACCTTGGACAAGACTGCACGTATTTCCTTATAGTGAAAGGCATCAAACCCCCGCAAGCAGGTTACCTCACTTAGTCGAACCAAAACTACGCATGCAAAGATCCAAGATCCTCATAGATATGAGCATGCAGCGTCTCACTGAGTATTATCGAAGTATTCTTCATGAGTTAAAAACAAAAACTTTAGATAACGTCCTCATGGAAAGGCAGGGGGTTAAGACCTGGATAAGTGGTTATACCACTAACTACATTCGAGTCTTAGTGCCTGCTTATACCCACAAAACCAATGAGTTGGTAAGCGTGCAACCTCATGATTTCATTATTGATACTCAAAAAAATGATGTAGCTCTTATAGCCTCTTAGCTCTGGGGTGTTCTGGCCTCTTAGCTCTCAATGAGGTGCTGATTAAAATTACTTTACGAAGCATGGAGAATGGAGTATGGAGTATGAAAGGCAGTGAGACGGGAGCAATCACAGGAAGTGATACGAAATAAATCAATTTAAATTAATTTTAAAATATTAAATATAAATTGAAAAACACTAAGAGTCGTGGTAAAAACTATTTATTATGATATTTAAATATATTTGTTTGTTTGTTTTTTTATCTTTTCATGCTTCTGTTTTACATGCAGGTTATAACATTAAGCAATACTTTCAAGATGAGATTAATAATAAAGGAGGAGGAGAAGAAGCAGAAGCAGAAGAGGTAGAAGGAGAAGAAGGCAATCTGTTTCAGACAACAAACTTTTCTAGTCTATTAGATATTTTTACTAAAACTCAAGGACTAAAAGGAACTATCAGTGACGAGCGTTGCCAATCTCATGATGAGGAGGATGAAAATCATATTGGATTGTACTATCAAGACGTAAATTTAGTTAGATCGCTTTTAGAAAATTACGAAACTCCTTCAAAATTATTTAAAAAAATCAGACATATTTTTTATAAAAGACCTTATTATATTTCGGTTAACGAAACAGATAAATTTAAAATGACAAAAAACTTAGAAGAAATCTATTCTAAAAATAGTCATAACATGGATAGTATTTTTTTTGCTATGGATTACGACATGGTTTTAAACAGCATAAGAAAAAAATTTAAAATTGGATATGATACTTATTATCTTTCTAGTGCTATCGTCTTGGGATCAAATAACGAATACCATGCTGTTATATTTAACAAGAATGGTATCGGTAAATTTAAAATAGATGAAATCTATTATGAAGATAAAAATGAAACCTTAGATGAAGATGGAGATAGAAAAAACGACTATATTTCAGAAAGAATTGATGAAGGTAAAACGCACGCGTTAATTTATGTCAGGAAGTATCAATCTAGAAAATCTCACTGAGATCAACAAATTCTTTTGAGAGAGAGATTCTGTAAAAGAAAAAGAAGGAAAAGATGCTTTAGGAGGAAGATCCTTAGAGATTAACAAAAGGTAATCAATAAAAAAAGTAAATTTCAGTTTATGTTAGAATTAAAAAAAATCATTTTTGAATTGAAATTCAACGCAACGAGAGTTATACTCCCCTATCCAAATATAAATTTTATTAGCTAAAGAAGGTTTTTCATGGTTTTTGGGAACATTTTTTCTAGATCTTTTTTGTTGGTTCTTCTTGTTTGTTTGAACACGGCTTGTCCTGGGACATCAAATGGCAAGAATGCAGAAGGGGTAAACAGTGAGATTGCACCTAATGGGACGGGGAAGTCGATAGAGTCAAGTGAGGAGTCAGGAAGGGTTAGGCTAAATTCGAAAGAAGAGGGATCACTTCTGCATTTTTCTGTAAATATGATTACAGTTTTAGTGGATGGAGAAAGTATTGAATATAAGCGTGATTATAAGCGTGATTATATAAGTGATTTCAAAAAATTTATAGGGAAATTAAACTTAAGAATCGATAGCATTGAAGAAATATTCACTAGTTTCAATAAAAAAAATAAAAATGATTTAATTGCTTTTTTTAATGATATAAATATCATTAATCTGAAACTTTTTTTTCTAGATTTTAGATGTTTCTTATATCGTAGGGTTTCAAGTAATAAATCATCGGACAAATTATACAAACTATTAGAAAATATTTTGAATAAACTTAATGATTTCCAAAAAATAACACAACAATCTTTTCCAAATGATACAAATTTAGAATCATCTTTTAAAGAAGAGTTAAAAGATAAAAATAATCAATTTATAGATTGCCAAGAAGAAAACGAAAGTTATGGTGTTCCTTCAATAGAAAGTTCAACTGCGGAGCAGCATTTTATTGCACACGAAGAAAATCTACCATATTATGAAATTGAAATTAAAGATAACTTAAGCAAAAAAAATAAAGATCTTAGGCTTGATATTATAAATTGGTTAGAAAAAGAAAATGTAAAATTTAATAAAAATAGTTATCTTTTAGAGAGCGATGGTATTGCTATATTTCTGATATATATTCTTTTTTCTATTGAATATTATGAAAAAAATCTCGAGAATATTCTTAAATTTTCAGATTACATTAAACTGATTCTAAATATGAAAGATTTCAAACGCAATGAATTCTTACTTTTTTATCAATATTTAATTAAACGTATAAAGCTTAATTATAGAGAAAAATTTAAATTAAATGATAATCAAGATTGGATAATAACTATTCTAAATGAAGAATATAGATATACTGCAGCTACTTTTAATGAATTGCGTAATCCAATTTGCAACACCACAAAAACAGAATCATTAAAAAAATTTTTTTCAGAAAAAGTAAATGAAAATTTCCCAATGTATCTTTTTCAAAACGATAGTTAAAGCGTATCAAAAGAGAAGAAAAAAATGGGAAAATAGCTGTTGGCGATTTGTAGTTAAATTTCATTAATAAATTTTTGCTTCGAAAATGACTATAGTTGCTAATTAATCGATATCGATCATCTTTATGAAAATCACTTTAGTTATAAATCTATAATGCAGCACACTAAAACTTGTCACTCTCAAGATCCTTAACGGGCTTCTTGTTCCATTGTAAAGCATTCTCCATGAGTGTACGCCATTCTTCTATTTGAGTTGAATATAAGCCCTCTCGTCTGAGATAAAGTCCTCTTTAATTCCATAGGTTCCATTGCTGAATAGTTTTTTTCTTCTATTCCTAGGATGCTACAAGGCTTGCATTGCAAGCGAAGTTATGGCTCTATTTTATCGGTTAAGTATTTTCTACTCAAGTTTTTTTAAACTCTTTTGAATAAATTTTGCGATTTTTCTAGAAAAAATTAATGAATTCGATACCTAGAAAGCTCAGCAATTGTGAGGAGATGCTATGATATCGACAAAAAAAATTGAATTTGTGCATGGCTTTCTAGAAGAATTAGACCAGG
>TBL_comb48_EPIDRAFT_1001442_pt1 | contig 17598 bp, 9 predicted proteins | sample TroBogEpilimnion_37_FD_10681 | JGI IMG/M metagenome (IMG submission 10681)
AACCGAGGATTCGTGCCCCGTTAATCAGGTCGGCTTGCAGCACGGACGCGGGCGTCAGTCCATTTTGGACCATGAGCTCGAATTCGCGAGCCTGTGTACCGTGCTGGAACGGTCCCACATCCGAGCCGACGGCGAAGGGAATGCCGGCTCTGACCTGCTTGGCGAACTCCTTGAGCTTGTACTGATAGATGGCGGTGTTCGCAGCGTTCTCGGTCGCACTGGACGAATGGGTGGTGAAGTATTCGTACCATGTGAGCGTAGGAACCGCCGGTATCTGCTTTGCCTTCATGAGAGACATCGTCGCGTCGCTCAGCTGCAATGCATGGTCTATAGAAATCACGCCGGCCTCTGCCGCATAACCCGTGCCGGGTTCGCCGGTTGCATGCACGGCGACGACCGTTCCCATCCGAGCGGCCTCTTCCACCGCCGCTTTCAATTGTGCCGCGGTGTATTGAAACGGCGTATGCAGTGTCCCGTTGACGATTTCGTCCGGACCCGTTTCGTAGATTTTGGCGAAATCGGATCCTTCCTTGTGCTGCTGACGCATGACGCGAACGATCTCTTCGGAGCTGTTCGCGTAGTCCGCATTCGACGGTACATGGGCGCCCGGGTTGTAGGCGATCGCGTCTTCATGCCCACCCAAGATATCGATCGCGTTACCGGAAACGCGCAGCCGGGGTCCGGGGTAGACGCCGCGATTGATGGCATCTCGGACGGCGCTGTCAGCGGATGTAGCGCCTTCACTGCCCATATCGCGTTCGGCGGTGAATCCGGCATTCAGGTCATCCGCCGCTGCTTTGAGCGCAGAGATGGTTCGCGCCGGCACGGACTCTTGCACCGTCTGTAGGTCTTCCGCGCCGGGATGCAGGAACAAATGCACATGCGCATCGATGAGGCCAGGCATCAACGTGCGTTGTCCCAGATCAATCACGCGGGTACCGGTGGGGTGCGCGACGCTAGTGCCCACCTCGACGATTCTGTCATCGTCAATGCGAATTTCAGCTGGCGACACGAGTTTGCCGGCCGCCACGTCAAGGTAATGCGTCGCTTTGAGCACGATCGGCTCTGCAACGGCGGTGGCAGACACGGCACACGTGAGGACAGCGATGAGACGACGCACAGGCGACATAGCGGCTCCCGAATGAATCAACCTGACCGCACTGTAGCCGAAGGCGGTCGCGAGTGGACAGTCGGTCTCGGTAGAACGAGCAAGCCAGCCGGGACGCGCCCTAAATGAGTGCAAAGCGATCTGTACGGGCCCTGTCATGGTGCAATCATGGACAGGTATTGGACTTCTTTGTCATTTATGAGACAAATGATGACAAGGCTCAGTTGGCGTCCATGGCGCCGACCTCACACGATCGATCGTCATTCAGGAGGTTCACTAACTCATGGTCAATCAGCAATGGGAAGCGAATGCGATACAGTCATCGCGTACTCCGGTTTCCACCCACGTGACGCAGGTTCTGATGGCGACGCGTCGGCCGTGGCTCGCTTGTGTCGTTGGTGCGTCGGCGGCTGCGGTAATGACCTCTGTCGCGATCGCGAGCGACGTGAGTTCGTCGACTGCCGATGAATCGGGGCTGACCGAAATCGTCGTGACTGCCGAAAAGGTCAAATCAACGATTTTGGATACGCCGATTTCGATCTCTGCGGTTTCGGGTGCGCAATTGACGGCGGCGGGTATCACGAGCATCGAGTCGCTGGCACGGGACGTGCCGGGTTTGTCGATGCGCTCAGCCGGCCCCGGTTTAACGGAATACGAAGCGCGAGGACTCGCCTCCAATGGCGGCGCCGCTCCGACGGTGGGCTTCTATCTCGATGAAATCCCGCTTTCGCCGCCCGCCCTGTCGCAGTCCGGCAAAGTCGTTATTGACCCGAATCTGTACGACGTCGAGCGCGTGGAAGTCCTGCGCGGCCCACAAGGCACGCTCTACGGCTCAAGTTCGATGGGCGGCACGGTGAAGGTCGTGACGGCGCAGCCGAAACTGAACGTGTTCGAGGGCTCCGTTCAGGGCACGGTGTCCGACACAACGGGCGGTGGCGGTAATTACTCCGGCGCGTTCATGTTGAACATCCCGTTCGGCGATAAGTTGGCGCTGCGCGTGGTGGCGAGCGACTTGTATCGCAGTGGCTGGATCGACCTCGTCAATTTGGGTTCGAATTTCCCGTTCCCCACGACCGTACCGAATCAGTTCAGTCAGACGCTCTCGTCCGTGACGCCGGTGAGCGTGATCAAGGGCGCTAATGACGAGCGCCTCTGGGGTGGCCGCGCCACGATCCTGTTCCAACCCACGGATGACCTGTCGATTACCGCCATGGCATTCAAACAATCCATGGTCCTCGGGGGGTACGACTTGGTGGACGGCCAGCCCACGAGCCCGTCGCCGAGTGCAGTGTCCAATGCGCACTACAGTGCGTTTTCCTTCCGGGAAGGCGTGCACGACAGCATCAGCATTTTTGGCCTCACGATTAATGCGAATCTGGGGTTTGCCGATCTGACGAGTGCGACGTCGTACTTTGATCGTTTGGGTTGGCAGACCCAGGACGCCTCCGAGTCGGTGTATCTCGCGAACGGTGGCGGAACGCCATTGGTTCCGATTCCCTACTCGGAAGTCGATCCGTCGCGTCAGTTCACGCAGGAATTGCGACTCACCTCGCACGACGGCGGTGCACTGCATTGGGTCGCGGGGGCCTATTACAGCCATCTGCATTCGATTTGGAACGAAATCAGCAACAACGCCGCCTTACTCCCGTCGGGTGAGGCGCCGACTGCTCAGAATCTGTATTCGGATGCGTCGATCTTCACGTCCTACAATCCCTACGACGTCTCGCAATTTGCTCTTTTCGCGGACGGCTCGTACAAACTCACCGATAAGCTGAAACTCGCGGCCGGCGTGCGTTGGTACAAATACGCGAGCCGCCAAGATGAAGTGTCGTGGGGCTTCGACGGTCCGAATGCCAGCGAGGCCGCTGCTTTTGCGAATGCGACAACGACGCGTGCTGCCGATCGGGGCTTCAATCCGCGCGTGAATTTGTCGTACGAGCCGACGAAGGATCTCAATTTGTACGCCACGATTGCACGCGGCTTCCGGCCCGGTGGCGCGAACCAGATTCTGCCACCGCCCACGTCGCCGCCGTACTGTGCGCTACCGGGTCCGCTGAATTTCGGTCCGGATAGCGCTTGGAACTATGAGGTAGGTGAGAAAGCGAAGTTCCTAGACGGCCGCCTGTCGGTAAACGGGGATCTGTACTACATCAAGTGGCAAGGCGTTCAGCAGGTATACACGCTGTTGTGTGGCTATCAGTTCTACAACAACGCGGGCGACGGACGCGCGTTCGGTCCGGAACTCGAAGTGAGCGCAAAGCTTAACGACGAGTGGAGCGTGACCTTCTCGGGGGCCTATACCGATTCGAAGATTACGAGCCCGAGCGCCGATTACCTCACGTACCTCACGACGCAGGCCATCGTGGCGCCGGGTTCCCATGCGTACTGTCAAACGGCACAGGGTTGCACGGCACCGATTCTGAACGTGGCGAAGGATACGGCGAGCCTCACGCTCACGTATTCGACCCTCGTCTGGGACGGTTACAAACTGACCGGTCGGCTCTCCGACAGTTACACCGGGTCGTCGACTGACGTGGCGTACTACTACGGGTACACGTTGCCAGGCTACAGCATCGCCAATGCGCGTCTGAGTCTGTCAAAAGACGCGTGGTCGGTGCACCTCTTCGTAGACAACCTGTCGAATACGAAGGCGCTCACCACGGCCAACAACACGAGCTTCCAGTTCAACATCCCCGAAGTGGTCCGTTACTCAACGAATCAACCGAGGACGGCGGGCTTGCAGGTCAACTACAAGTTCTGAACCTCAGGACACCCCGTGTCGGTGCCTGGCACCGACACGGGCAATCCTGTTCCGAGGGGGGGATTCCGTTCCCCCGCCCTCTTTCGGGATCAGAAGTAATCGGGCAACGGCGCCTGACCGAGGCTTGGTTTCCAACGTAAGATCGGCCACGCCAAGGCGATCCAGGCAAGCGTCACGTATGGCCAGCAGTTGTTCGGCCAATCCGGGACCGGATAGACATTACGGAACAGTACCCACGCCAATAAGACAGGGCCCATGCCACAGAGCGTCGCCCATGCGTAACGGCGTTCCCGCTGGGATTCAACCACTTCTGCGATACCCACACCGATGTAATCGAGCATGAGGGCGAGCACGGCGATGGTGCTGGTGTAGCTGTAAAAATTCCCGGGTCCCACAAAAGGGCCCCACACGACGAACGGCACGATGTTTAAGACCGCGGTCATCGCAATCGCTCGCGTCGGTGTGCCGTGCGTGGGATGCACGAAGGTCAGAGGCGGTGACAGTCCGGCACGGCTGAGCGCGTACAAAATGCGCCCTCCGGCGGCGATCGCACCGATGGTGCCGGAAAAACACGTCGTGGCCGCTGGCGAAATCCAAGGCTACCGACAACCCGCTCGTCGCGTATTGCTTGGACAAGATGTCGAGAGGCGCCTCTGCGGTCGCCAGTTGATGGAGATGATCCATGCCAAAGCCGATGACTTCGCAAAACGACACGACCGTATAAAAGACGGCGCACAGCAACACCGACCCGAATACGGCGATGGGGATTGCGCGGCGTGGATTAATCGCCTCCTCGCCAAGCGTCGTGGCCCCCTCAAAGCCGGAAAACGACAGGACGCTGAAGACCATGCCAAACCCGAGTCCCTTCCAGCCGTCGAATTCAGCCGTCGGTTTGAGTGTGGACAGGAAAGTCTGACCGGTAGGGTGTACTTGACTGACGATCGCAATACACAGCGCCAAGATCGCGAGGATTGCGATGCCCTCAATCGCCAGCATGACGCGCCCTGCAAGGCGCATGTCTCGGTGCGCTAATGCCCAGGCGATGCTCATGGCCGAGAGACCGATCCAGAGCCATGCGAGTTCGGGTACAGGGACACCGAGGGTGCGTAGCGCCGCGGCACTAAAACTCCCCACCAGCGCTGCAAAACTGGTGCCAAACATTAGGTAGGAGAGATACAACGCCCACCCCGCTACAAAACCGATGCGAGGGCCAAAGGTGTGCGTGATGTAGGCGTAGGCCGAACCCGCGTTGGCCACCCGATGCGCAAAGGCCATAAACGAGAGCGCGACGAGTCCCGTCGCAACGGCGGCAATTAGGAAGGCCAACGGAGCCGCGCGACCGGCTGCGCCGACGACGAGGGTGATATTGAAAGCCGCGGTGACTGTCGGCGCGACAATGGCGAGGGATAACCCTAACGCTTCGACAAGGGTAAGCCGCTTTATGAGTGCCGTCATCGATCCGTATCCGTAACAGTAGAAGCTCGATCATAGCCGTATCCGGTCGCCTGTCGCGCGCCGGTCAGCGCTTGCGTAGACTCCGGCTCAACACGGTTAGACGCGGAGACGTCGATGGCTGACTCGCCCCACTGGAAGACCGATTTTCGCACGCTCTACTATGCGGATGCGCCGGAGCCCGCCGATCCGATCCTAGAACGCGGGAAGGTAGCGCTGCTCGTCATCGACATGCAGAACGTTTACCTACAGCGTCCCGACCCGACGACGCTGGACCCGCGCGCGCGGCGCGCCTACGACGCGTGGACGCCCTTTCACGAACGGATGCGCGGCCAGGTGATTCCGACACTACGCCGGCTGATCGAACGATTTCGCAACGACGGGCACGAAGTACTGTACGCGCGCATCGCCTGCCACACGCGGGACGGCCGCGACCGTTCACTGTCACAGAAACTCCCAGGCTGGAACAACTTACTCCTGCCCAAAAATGAGTGGGAGTCGCAGGTGCTGCCGGAGTTGGCACCTGAGGGCGACGAGATCGTTGTCACGAAGACGACCGATTCGGCGCTGACCGGCACAAATTTGCGGTTGATCTTGACGAACCTGGGTGTTCAACACGTGGTCTGCGCGGGCATCTTTACGGACCAGTGCGTCGCATCCACGGTCCGTAGTCTGGCCGACGAGAGTTTTCAAGTGACGGTGATCCACGACGCGTGCGCCGCCGCGACCGACGAGCTCCATCGACAGGAGCTCGCCATCATCAACATGATCTATTGCAACGTAATGAGCGCGGACGACCTCATCGGTTACCTCCCCGACTAGGCGGTCCGGGAGGCGCCGAGGCGTTCAATTTCGGCCACCAGTTGGTCGGTGGTGATCTGGCGGCAGTAGCCGCGATTGTTGCGCAGCGACGTGTCCTGCCGCTCGGCCGACTGGGTCACGCAGGCGTCTGTAGCGACCGTCACCAGGTACCCGAGGTCGCAGGCATCCCGTACCGACGAATCCACACACTGATCGGTGAGTACGCCGACGATGATCAAATACCGAACACCCAGGTTACGGAGCACGTAATCAATATTGGTGGACATGAACACCGACGATGACGTCTTCGGGATAATAATCTCGTCGTCGCCCGGTCGTAGGTCATCGATCACTTTCGCGTCGTTGGAGCCCTTCGGCACATTGAATCCGGTGATCTTGTAATCGAGGGAACGATCACGGCCATCCTGAGTCAGGTTTTCGACGACGGTGTACATCACTTCGACGCCGTTTTGGCGGCAGACCTGTTGCAGACGCCGCATGTTCGGGACCCCGACACGATCCATTTGATCGAAGAAGTATCCGTAACGCGCCTCAATGGTGGCAGCGTCTAGACCCACGTATTCCCCACCCTCGCGGATGCAATTGAAGTTTTGGACATCGACATACAGGATCGCTGCAGCATCCAGCTCAATTTCAATCTCACGACTGGTGGGTGTCGGCAAACGCATCGTCAGACTCCTAAAATGGCGAGGCGCGCATTCATCAGCGCACGGGAAAGTCGATCGGCCCATTCCGCTTGACCGGACGCTGTCGTCACCAGGTCTTGACGGACCTCGATCTCGACGTGCAGCAGGCCGCGACGCTCGGCATGGACTGGAACGGTGTAGTCGGTCTCGTCACTGACGAAATACGGTTCGTTGTCGGCGACGATCAGGCCGGGTTCGGCGCGCAGGGCGTCCAGCACCGCCCCGGCAAAACGACGATCGCGGTTATACAAGATCGCTGCATGCATGGCGCGGCGGATGCCCTTGTACAAATCCGTCATGCTGTGCTGGCAGACGAGTATGGTTGCTCGCCCTGCGTCCCGGCGCTGATCAATTAGGTCCGCAATCCGCTGCTGATAGGGTCGAAAAATCTCCTCAGCTCGCGCGTGACGCGCGGGACCATCCAAGTTCTCGTTCCCCGGTATCGGCGTGTACTCACTGAGTGTCGGCATCGACGACGGCACCGACGGATCTCGATTGCAATCGATCACGAGTCGAGAGTAGTTCGTTGCGATGAGCGTTGCGTCCAGGCGCTCAGAGAGGCCCCGCGCAATGCCCAGAGCGCCGATATCCCAAGCGATATGGCGCTGCCGCTCGGATGCTGATACGCCGAGATCGCCGAGTGCGACCGGAATGCGATTCGCCGCATGGTCGACCGTGATGAGAAAGTCGGAGGAACCGTCCGTCCGCTCTTCGAGGAAAGGGGCCGGGTCGGCCGGGGTTAGCACGCGCACCGTAGGCTCCATCTCAGTAGACCGCCGTGTAACGGGCGCACACGTCGGCTTCGTCCAGACCGTGGAGTCCGGCGGCTTCGGCACGCTTGAACTGTATATAGCCGTCCCGCAGCCCCGCTCCTAACCACGCATCCGGTACGGTGGCCAGGTGGTCAAGCGCATCGTCCAACGACTGCGGCAGCGGCACGGGACGATGATCCGCTAAACGCGCCTGACGCCGAATACCGTCTAGACCGGCGCGGACCATGCCGGCCAATGTCAAATACGGATTCGCCGTAGCGTCCGCGACTCGAAACTCGACGTTAAATTGTCGAGCGCGATCGTCGGGATCCTGTGCATTGGTGGGCGCGATGCGTAACGCCGTGCCGCGATCCAGGTCGCCGATGTCGGCGTTCACCGGGGCCCACCGATTCGGCCGCAGGCGATAGTACGAGGCGACCGACGGTGTCGCGAGCGCGCACAACGCCGGCATCGCCTGCAGCAGGCCCGTGACAAAGGCCTCAGCGGTTGGCGCTAACTGCAGGGGCCCACTGGGATCGTGCATAACCGGACGATGGTCTCGATCGAGAAAGCTAAAGTGGATGTGCGTTCCATTGGCAACCCCGTTGGGATCGCCCATCGGCGCGAGACTGACCGAGTGTCCGTGGCGATAGGCGACGGATTTGAGCACCTCACGCACGATGACGGCTTCATCGGCAGCGCGCACTCCAATCACTGGCGCGGTCGTCACTTCAAATTGTTGCGGACCGTACTCTGCGAGAAAAGAATCCGGGGTGATCCCAGCCTCGCGCAGTCGAGCGAGCACATCGGAGCCGAAGGTGCCCTGCCGCCGTAGACCATCCAACTCGTAGGGCCGCCACGGTGCCGCCGGCACGCCGGTATACGTGAACTCTTGCTCGAACGTGGCGTAGAGGTGCCAACCGGTTTCCTGCTCAAGGTCGGCCAATGCGCGCCGCAGCGCGCCGCGCGGACAGTACTCCCACGGACGCCCGTCGAGGTCGTAGAAATCGCCGAGGTAATAGTGCTCTGCAGGTTCGCCGTCGGTGGTCAAGTACACGCGCGTCGACGGATCTGGAACGAGGAATACTTCCCCACGCGTACCAAACGTTGTCGTCTGGATCGGCCCGAAGGCACCCATGTAGAGATTGGTGGGCGACTGCCCCATTCCGCGTTGCAGTTTCGACGGCAATTCGTGCGCGGGAAAACTCTTACCCCGGTAATGACCGGACAGATCACTTGTACCGATAAACACGATCTCTTCGCGCATGATGTCTCGCCGGTGCAATCGCTCAACAGGAGGTCGTGTTATACCAAATCAAGACCGGCTAGGTACCGGTTCCACCCAACGACCGTATTCCCGGAGTAACGAGCAGAGCCGACCGTGGTCGATCGCCTTCAAGTACTGTCCCGGGGGCTTGTACGTCGGTACGGTTTCGGCGGCGACGAGCGCGTTTAATACAGCTTCTTCAACGGCCTCGACCGCTGCGGCATAGACCGCGTCGATGGCCGAGTCGTGCAGAAACTGAGCGCTGTAGAAACTGGGTTGCGGTTGGCCAATGGCCGGCTGAGGGCTCGGGTTCGCCGTGGACAGGGCCAAGAATATATCCCCCGAATAATGCCCACCCCGCGTGCCGGTGCGACCGAGTCCTAGCGCAGCGCGTTTAGCAACGCGTGTCAGTTGCGATGGCGAGAGCGGCAGGTCGGTCGCGAGGATCACAATAATGGATCCCATCTCGCCCACCGGCCCATCAAAGTCGATGCGGTCGTCGGTGTACAGCTCACCGACCGGCACACCGGCGATGACAAGATCCTCGCGCGTGCCAAAATTGGATTGCACCAAAGCGCCAAGCGTGTAGGTGGCCGCGTCCACGTCCAGTGTCCGTGAACTCGTTCCGGTGCCTCCTTTAAAGTCGTAGGTCTGCATACCCGTCCCACCGCCGACGTTGCCCTCGGCGATTGGACCGGTTTGGGCACTGGCGAGGGCCTCAAGGACGTGGTGTTCCTTGACATGACGTCCGCAAATATCGTTGACGAGACCGTCATAAGTTTCGGCGATCACGGGCATGGCCCACGCATGATGCCGCCGGAAATGATCGGGGTATTGGTCAATCATCCAGCCGACGGCGGCGTGATGCGCGACACCGACCGAGTGCGTGTTCGTGAGGCAGATGGGGCCCAGGAACCAACCGGCGTCCTGCACCCAATGGGTGCCGGTCATTTCGCCATTGCCGTTCAGGCTGAATTGACCCGCCCAGACCGGCACCGGTCCTTCATTCGGTGGACGCGTTTGAATGGCGGTAATGCCCGTGCAGATGGGCGCGCCCGCGTCGCTTATCGGGTTGCGCAACGTGCTGTAGCCCACCCGAATACCCGGAACGTCGGTGATGGTGTTCCAGCGCCCCGTTGTTCCGCGCAATGGGATACCCAAGTCTCGGGCTCTGGGCTTCTGGATGACGGCATTCGACATTCGATCTCTCCAAAGAAAAAATTGCGCGTATCAGCGACTCAATACCACTCTTCGGCCATTTGATAACACGTCGCGTCACGAGCGCTGACCACGGCAAGCCACGCATCGATCTTCGGTAGCTCGTACCGATAAAAGTAATGGCAGGTCTGTACGAGTCCGAGCAGATGGGCGGAGTTTCCGCTGTCCCCGGAGGCGAGGACGGTCTCGGCCGTCAGTGCGATATCCAGCCAGAGCCACGCCATCGTCAAATGGCCCACCGCTTCGAGGTAGGGCGTCGCGTTCGCCAACGCCGCTTCCGGTTCTGCCGTCGCCCAGGCAGCCCGAGTGGCCACGACCACCCGATCGATTGCCGAAGTCAGCGCATTCGCGTGTTCGGATAACGTTCCCTGAGCGCGCGCCCGCGCCGCAGTGTGCTCCATCTGGCCGGTCAAGAGGCGCAGTCCTGCGCCGTCGGCCGTTCGCACTTTGCGGCCCAATAGATCCAATCCGTGGATACCGTGGGCGCCTTCGTGGATCATGTTGAGGCGTTGATCGCGCCAGTACTGTTCCACCGGAAAGTCGCGGGTGTAGCCGTAGCCACCGTGCACCTGGATCGCGAGACTGTTCGCCTCGAGCCCCCACTGGCTCGGCCAACTCTTCACGATTGGGGTCAGCATCTCGAGCAGAAGATGAGCCTCCGCTGCGGCCGGTGGCTCGGCGGTGCGAGCTTCATCGACCAGTCGAGCCGCGTAGAGAACGAGTGCGAGGGAACCTTCCGCATAGGCCTTTTGTGCGAGCAACATACGCCGCACGTCCGCGTGCTCGATGATGCGTACTTGAGGAAGGCTCGGGTCCTTGCCATGCGCACCGATTGGGCGGCCTTGTTTACGGATACGTGCGTAGTCGAGGCTTGCCTCAAAGCCGGCATACGCCAGCGACGCGGCGCCGAGGCCGACTGCGATGCGCGCTTCGTTCATCATATGGAACATGTAAGCGAGTCCTTGACCCGCCTCGCCGACGAGATAGCCGACCGCGCCGCTCTGGCCGTCGACCGGATAGTGACCCTCGCCGAAATTCAGCACCGTATTCGGCATGCCACGATATCCGCACTTATGGTTTAGGCCGGCTAAGACCACGTCATTGCGGGTCCCGGTCAGGCGTGCCTGCGTATCGACGAGCATGCGCGGCACGATAAACAGCGAGATGCCGCGAACGCCGGGAATCAATCGACCTTGGTCGTCCGGAATCTTTGCCAGTACCAGATGGACGATGTTTTCCGTCAGTGAGTGCTCGCCGTTCGAAATCCACATTTTTGCGCCGTGTATGCGGTAGCGTGGACCCAACGGATCGTGTGCCCCGTCGGTATCGGGCATCGCTCGAGTGGTGATATCCGATAGGCTCGACCCGGCTTGGGTCTCAGAAAGGCACATGGTGCCGGACCACCGCCCGGAGAGTTGCGTGCGTGCAAAGACCTCTCGCTGCAGTTCTGAGCCGTGCGCGAGCAGCAGATTGGCGTTGCCGGTGGTCAACATCGCGCCGCCACCGAGCCCGATACCCGCTTTGGCGAAAAATGCATTGGCAGCCGCCTCGATGACGTGGGGTAACTGCAATCCCCCCATCGCGTAGTCCTGCGTCGCAGCGACAAGTCCGGTGTCCCGGTAGGCTTGCGCGGTGGTATAGGCGGCTTCGGGCAACCAGACGCTCCCGTCTGCCATCATCCTCGGTTCTTCGAGATCCACAATTCGATTGAGGGGTGCAAAGACCTCTCGCGCGATCCGCTCGCAGCTGTCGAGTACGTCACTAAACGTCTCAGCCGTGTGATCGCGGTACCGGAGGCGCTCGGTGAGGCGATGGATCTGTAACCATTGATTGAGCAAGAAGTCGATCGTGCGACGCATGATGAAATCCAGAGCGAGGTGTCGGTATGGTAGTCCTCTGCGGCCCACGCGCCTACGGGCGTCGCTCTACCCGGGTGAGGACGACCGTACTGATACGGATTCGCCGCTGACCGTCGACCGGTAGTCTTGGGTCACCGACGTACATCCGTCGGCGGAGACCTTCCATGCAACCCTCCGATAAGCCGTCCCTGCGGACGAGCGACGACGCAATGATGGCGCGCGACCCGGTGTGTGGAATGCCGGTCGAGATAGCGACCGCGCGACACGTCCTCGTACAGAACGGTGTTACCTATCGCTTCTGCGGGGCCGGTTGCTTGGCACAGTTCCGGGCGCATCCTGCGCGGTATACCTCCGCCTCGCCCGGGCACCGAAGTGAACTCGCCACCGCATTACCGTCGGCCACAACCCCGTATACGTGCCCGATGCACCCGGCGGTGCGAGCCGCAGGTCCAGGAGTCTGTCCGTCCTGTGGGATGGCGCTGGAGTCGGTGCTACCGAACTTTCGGCAAACGGTTGAGAACGATGGCGCGGACATGCGCCGACGGTGTTTGCTGGCAGCTGGGTTGACCGCTTGCCTAATGACGTTTTCGATGTTGCCGATGGCGATGAGCATACCGCTATCGATGAGTACGGCTGCTGTGTGGGCGCAGTGGGTCTGCGCGACGCTGGTTGTCTTTGGCGCTGGTTCACCGTTGTGGATTCGCGCATGGCAGTCCGTTCGCCAACGCTCATTCAACATGTACACCCTCATCGGGCTCGGGGTTGCGGTCTCGTATCTGTCCAGCGCTGCAGTCATCGTGTATCCGGGGTGGGTACCGTCCGTCTTGCGAACGGAGCACGGAGCGTCGGAGGGATATTTCGATTCGGCCGCGATGATCGTGACGTTGGTGCTGCTCGGTCAGTGGTTAGAGTCGGCCGCTCGCGCTCGGAGCAGCGATGCGCTTCGGGAACTGTTGCGCTCGGCCCCGGCCACGGCGCGGCGTGTGTCGCCAACGGGACAGGAAACGGATATGCCGTTGGATCAAGTGCGGGTGGGTGACCGCCTCCGGGTACGGCCCGGTGAGCGAATACCGGTCGACGGTCGTTTGGTGGCGGGCGAGAGTGCGGTGGACGAATCCATGGTCTCCGGCGAGCCAATTCCCGTCGACAAGAACTCGGGCGACCTTGTGCACGCCGGCACCCTCAACGATTACGGTTCCTTCGTCATGGTGTCGGAACGGGTGGGCGTCGACACACTCGTGGCACGGATCGTGACAGCGGTGGCCGACGCCCAGCGTACGCGCGCTCCTATCCAATCGTTGGTGGATCGCGTCGCGGGGGTGTTTGTGCCTGCCGTCATGGCGTGTGCGGGGATAGCCGCGTTCGGTTGGTGGGCGTTCGGCCCTGAACCCCGACTGCTACATGGCCTGTCCGCAGCCGTGGCCGTTCTGTTAGTGGCCTGCCCGTGCGCGTTAGGGCTTGCGACACCCATGGCGATCATGGTCGGCATGGGTAGGGGGGCTCGGCTCGGTGTTTTGTTTCGCAATGCTGATGCGCTCCAGCGTTTGCACGACGTCGATACCCTCCTCGTGGACAAGACGGGTACGCTCACCGAAGGGCGTCCTCGGGTGGTCCGGCTGGAGCTCTACGGGGAGATTGCTGAAGCCGATATGGTCGCGTTGGCCGCAGCGGTCGAGCGTCACAGTGAACACCCACTGGCTCGTGCCATCGTCGAGTTTGGTTGCCATCAGGCGGTTCCCCGCTTAGCCGCGACGAATTTTCGGTCCTCTGCCGGCTCAGGCGCCGAAGCAGATATCCACGGACGGCACGTATGGGTCGGTCGTGAATCGGCGCGTTCGGCGCCCCGAGATCCTTCGGCCGACAGTGCTGCGATGGCCTGCACCCGCGTTCAGGTGGTGGTCGATGGAACGGCCCAGGGCGCGTTCCTAATGTCCGATCCTATCAAGGCGTCCGCCGCGGAGACCGTCGCGCGGTTACGGGCTCGTGGCATACAAACCATTATGGTGACTGGCGATGCGGAGGGGCCGGCGTGGGCGGTGGCCCATGCCTTGGGCATCGTCGAGGTGCATGCCGGCGCGGGTCCGGAACAGAAAGCCGAGCTTGCTCGGGGTCTGCGTGCGAGCGGGCGTTGCGTCGCGATGGCCGGCGATGGGATCAACGACGCCCCGGCGTTGGCCGCTGCCGACGTCGGCATCGCCATGGGCACCGGATCGGATGTTGCGATCGAGACGGGGTCCGTCACCCTGGTGAAGGGTGATCTGGGCACGATAGAGCGCGCCATTCGCCTCAGCGATCGCACGCGGACGAATATCCGCCAGAATCTCGTGCTGGCGTTTGCGTATAACGTGCTGAGCATTCCGTTAGCCGCTGGGATTCTGTACCCCTTACGGGGATGGATGTTGAGTCCGATGGTAGCCGCTGCGGCGATGTCGCTTAGCTCGCTGGCCGTGATCCTCAATGCGTTGCGACTCCAGCGCGTTTCGCTGTGAGATCAGGGGTCTGTGTCGAGCTGCAAAATAGGATCAAAAAATGATCCTTAAAGAGTCGCCCGCCCCCTTGCTTTAGCTGTCATTCCGGGTAGAACTGTGGTCCCCTCAGGCGGCATTGAACCCCGCGAGACTGGCTCAGCCTCATGCTCCGATTGCACTTTTCAAATCGACTCCCCGCGCTGACGGCGAAGCTCTTAAGTGAGCTACAGGTATCCGAGCGCGGTGTATTCGACGTTGACGACATCATCGTGCCGAATCTGGCCGTCCGTCGCTCATTGCAATTGTCGATCGCGGCGTCTAACGGCATCTGCGCCAATGTGCAGTTCGACAACTTAGGGCGTTGGTTGTGGCGGATGGTGGCGCGTGTCATCCCGGACGTAGACACCGAATCCCCATTCCACCCCGCCAGCCTCGTCTGGCACGTGCTCTCGATCCTGAAGGACCCTGCCTTTACGGCCTCGCATCCCCGTCTGGTGCAGTATCTGGCTGGCGCGGACGACATCATGTGCTATGAGTTAGCGGCCAACATTGCGGGACTCTTTGATCAGTACATCACGTATCGCAGCGACTGGTTGGAAGAGTGGGCAGCGGGCACGGCATCGGTGCCAGCGCTGACCGGGGTCGCGGCAGCCGATGTGCTGTGGCAGTCCGCGCTGTGGCGTGCGCTGCTACAACGCTTGGACGCTGCAGACCGTCATCCGCGGCGGCGCTTTATTGAGGCGCTGCAGCGACCGGAGACGGCAGCGCAACTGCCGAAGGCTGTCCATATCGTTGCGCTACCGTCGATTTCACCACTGCACGTCGAGTGGCTGGCCGCATTGGCGCGACACCTGCACGTCCATCTCTACGTCCTCAATCCCTGTGCGGAATACTGGGCGCACATCGTGGACCGGCGTCAGCTCGTTCGATTGCGACTGCGTGGCGAGGATGCAGGACACGAGGTGGGCAATCCCTTGCTGGCCGCCTGGGCGGGGCCAACGCGGGAGTATTTCAGCGCACTGATCAACGTCTTCGGTGACAGTCAGGAGGACAGTGGTGATGACTACGTTGAGCCAACGGCACACACGCGGTTACACCGATTGCAGAACTCGATTCTGCATTTGGAAGATCTGCCACCGGGCTCCTTAGTCACGGAGGACCCGGATCGAAGCGTGGAAATTCATGTTTGCCACTCCATGGCGCGTCAACTGGAGGTGGTGACCGATCGATTGCTGAGTCTGTTCTCCGCCAAAGACGACGCCTCTGAAGCGATCCGGCCGTCGGACGTGCTGATTGCCGTTCCTGACCTCGAAGCGGCGGCCCCGCTCGTCGATGCCGTGTTTGCCGCCTTACCGGACCATCGGCGCATTCCGTACACGATCACCGGGCGCGCCCGCACGCAGACCGATACCGTGGCACGTACTGTGTGCGATTTGTTGACGGTGGCGGCGTCGCGACTGGAAGCCGACGCGGTCTGGGCCCTCCTCGATCGCCCCATGGTGGCCCGGCGCTTTGGCCTCGATGCAGACCGGTTAGAACCGATGCGCGATTGGATTGCTGCTTCGGGGTTCCGTTGGGGGCTCGATGATCGCCATTGCGCCCGGCTGCAAACCCGCGTTTCGCGCCGACACACCTTGGACGCGGGCATGGACCGCCTGTTTCTGGCGTACGCGTTGCCTGCCGGACACATGAGTCCTCTGTGGGACGAGTTGCTGCCGGCACCCGGGGTGCACGATCCCAATGGCGAGGATCTGGCCGCGCTAGACGCCTACGTTCACGTGTTGTCCGACTTCGTGCATGCGTGCGCGACCGAGCGCACGGCCGACGACTGGGCGCGGATAGTCGACGCCGTCCTCGACAACCTCGTTACCCCATCGCCAACGGGCGATGACATTGAAGACCTGACACAGACACGGGCAACGCTGCGTGAGCTCTTCACCGTGATGGCAAGGGCCGAACCGTTGGCGCTGCATCCGTTGTCGGTCGTGAAGGCTGCAATTGAGGGTGCGTTTGAGGATCCGGCGCGTGGCGGTGTCCCGAGCGGAGCCGTCACGGTGGCCGCGTTATCGAGCTTGAGGGGTCTCTCCTTCCGGGTCGTGTGCATTTTGGGCCTTGACGACGGCGTCTTCCCGCGCGCGAACCGCGCCGTGGATTTTGATCTGATGAACGCCGATAAGCGCCCTGGCGATCGGCAACGCCGCGCCGACGACCGAAATCTGTTTCTGGATTATGTGGTGGCTACTCGTGACGTCCTGCACCTGTCGTATACGGGTTTCAGCGACCGCACGAACGCCGTTCTGCCGCCCTCCGCGGTGCTCTCCGAACTGTTGGACGTGGTGGTGCCTGCCGGCGCCCCGCCCGGTCTCGTCGGGGATGAGCGGGCGCAGGCGTTACGTCGATCGCGCGATCGCATCGTCATCGAACACCCGCTTCAGCCGTTTTCGACGGCTCATTTCAATGCCGGTGACCCGCGACGCCTCAGTCACAACGCCGAACTGGCCAACGCCGTGCAGACTCGCCTCGCCACGGTTGCGTCTCTACCGCCACGAGTCGAAACCGACGACGAGGCGGAACCGGGTGACGATGAGACCGTTGTGGATCCGCAGCGCCCCTTCTACGCCGAAGCACTGTCGGTACACCCCATGCCACGGGAACTGACGGTCGCCGACCTTGCACAGTTCTTTCGCAGTCCTGCGGCCTATTTTTTGGAACGGCGCTTGGGGATTACGCTGACGCGCGCGGTGGAGGATCTGCCCATTGAGGAGCCCCTGTTTCAGGATTGGGGCCGAGATCGGGACCTTGAGCAACGCGTGAGCCGCGCGGCGATCGCGGGCGAAGCCACCGAGCGCTTGCGCGCGTATATCGAGGCGAGCCCCGAAACTCCGTCGGGGGTGCTCGGTTCAACGGTGGCCCAAAGTGTGCTTGATCGTGCGTACGGTTTTGCAGAGCGGGTTCGACCGTATCAGGAGGGGCCGCCGTTGCCGGTGCACGAGGCGGTGCTGGAATTCACGATCGACGGATCTCCCGTTTCGCTCACCGGGATTTGGTCTGACCTACGGCCCGTCGGCCTCTTTCGGTACAGCCACCAGGCCTTCAGCGTGGCGACTCTGCTGGGTACCTGGATCGAACATCTGCTCCTGACGGCCGTGCCGCCGACGGGCTGGTCGGGACAAACCCACCATCTGTTTTACGGCGAGTTGGTACG
>TBL_comb48_EPIDRAFT_1001443_pt1 | contig 17593 bp, 16 predicted proteins | sample TroBogEpilimnion_37_FD_10681 | JGI IMG/M metagenome (IMG submission 10681)
CAATACCATCAGCTCCCTCCCAACTTCTCCATTGCTTTCCATAAACAGGGCCTAAATCACCATTGGCATCTGCCCACTCATCCCAGATTCGCACTCCATTATCTTTCAAATATTTGATATTTGTGTCGCCATTTAAAAACCAAAGCAATTCGTAAATAATGCTTTTTAAATGAACTTTTTTAGTAGTCACTAATGGAAATCCATCGGCTAAATTAAAACGCATCTGATAACCAAAACAGCTTTTTGTACCCGTGCCTGTACGGTCTGTTTTTTGGGTACCTTCTTTTAAAATATGTTGTAATAAAGTCAAATATTGTTGCATGCTGCAATTTACAACCATTGCTGCTGAACTCGTAAAATTTTTAAAACGATGGGGAGAAGCTGTGAAAAATAAAATGAAATAGCAGTTATTTCCCTTTTCTTCTGGCTAATTCACTTTTTATCATCACCAATTCCTTGTTGGTTTGACCATTCACACTGCTATTTTCCTCGGCACGACGCATCAAATAAGGGATCACTTCACTAATAGGACCAAAAGGAAGATACTTGCTCACATTGTACCCCTTAACCGCCATGTTAAAAGTGATATGATCTCCCATGCCATATAGTTGCGAAAAATGAACATTTTTAAAGTCATTAGGCAAATTCAATCTTGCCATTTCACCAGCAATTAGAATATTACTTTGTTCATTATGAGAAGCCAATAATAATGAAATAGAATCTATGTTTTCAATGCAATATTTTGCTGCAGCATCAAAGTCTTTATCAGTAGCAGCTTTATCAACATGAATAGGTGAAGGATATCCCATTTGTTGAGCACGTGCTCTTTCTTTTTCCATATATGCACCACGCACCAATTTTGCACCTAATATAAAACCTTGCTCTTTTGCAATACGATGAGATAGTTGTAAAAAACTAAAACGATCATTGCGATACAATTGATACGTATTGTAAACAACTACTTTTTCTTTATTGTAAACACCCATTAATTCAATCGCCAATATATCAATAGGATCTTGAATCCAGGTTTCTTCGGCATCAATTAAAATGCCTAATCCTTTTTCTTGCGCCACATCACAAATTGCATGCATGCGCGCTCTAACCCTTTGCCATGCTGCGTTATCAGTCTCACTATCATGAATCCCACTTCTTAATCTTGGCGCATCATTTAAATTTTCTAATAAAATATGACTTGCCACCCCTGTAAGCTTAACACTAACAAAAGGAATATTAGTTTGTGTAGCCGCAAAATCAATTGCTTCAATAATATGCTCTGTTACATCATCAAAATTAGACTCTCCCTCTTTTGCTTCAACACCATAATCTAAAATTACTTGTACGCCATAGGAGCTCAATAATTTTGCTACTCTTGCAGATTCCTCTAAAGTTTCTCCACCCACAAATTGTTTAAAAACAGTATTTCTTAATAAACCATTTATCGGTAACCCCAATTTCATTAAAATAGGCGTAGCCTTGGTGGCAAGGGTAACCATTATTGGACTTTGTATGGCACTAATTAAAAATTTCGCTCTTTTTAAATCAGCGGTACTCTTATATGCAAATGCATTTTGTGTATTGTCAAAAGATAGGTTCATGCTAACATTAGTTCGTTTGGCAAATATCGTATCTAAAAAGGTAATAGCAAAGAATTAGTACCTTTAAATACTATAATTTAAATCAATTAAGCAATGAACATTACCAAGACCGAAATTTACATGTTTAAGATTCCAATGGTGCCATTTACCATTGCTACTGGGACGATGCATTTTGCACAAAATGTATTGATCAAAGTGCATACCAGCGAAGGCATTATTGGGCTTGGAGAATGTTCGGCTTTCCCAATGATTGTTGGGGAAACGCAAGTGAGTTCCTATAACCATGCCAAAGATTTTGCGGCCTTTTTAAAAGGGAAAAACCCTTTGGAAATTGGCAACCGACTTGCAGAAATTGATACAATTATTGCTGGCAACTATACCATTAAAAGTGCTTTTGATATTGCCTTATATGATATTGCTGCAAAAGCTGCCAACCAGCCATTATACGCATTCTTAGGAGGCAAGCAAAAAGCAATTGAATCAGATTTAACCATTGGCATAGATACTCCTGATGCCATGGCTGCACAAGCAATTGAATTTAAAGAAAAGGGAGTGACGATGATTAAAGTGAAATTAGGCAAAGACCCTGCAACCGATATTGAACGCATTCAAAAAATTAGGGCCGCTATTGGTACTGATATTAAATTAAGAATCGATGCCAACCAGGGCTGGTCCACAAAAGATGCACTCTCCGTTTTACAAGGACTTGCGCCATACGATATTGAATTTTGTGAGCAACCAATGCACAAATATTATGACGATTATTTGCCTGCACTTTGCGCTGCATCCCCTATTCCAATTATGGCAGACGAATCAGTGTTTACGCATCATGATGCAAGAAAATTAATTGCCAACAAAGCTTGCCATTTAATAAATATCAAGTTTTCAAAAAGTGGAGGTATTCAGGAAGCCATAAAAATTCAGGAGATCGCTGGAAAAAATAATACGGCTTGCATGATGGGTGGCATGCTCGAAAGCAGATTGGCATTAAGTGCAAAAATGCATTTTGCAATGGCACACGACAATGTTAAATATTACGATATGGACACTTGTCTATTGGGTCATTTGGAAGATCCAATTATAGGTGGTGTTCAATTTAGTGGAATGCATTTAAGTATTGATGATACCCCTGGCCACGGCGCAGACGTTGACCCAACCTATCTTTCAAAACTTGAACACTGCGTTGTATAAGTATTTGTATCTTTGGGTATAAAATACATTTATGGAACCGAGAAAAGCAAGTGATTCATTTATTACAATGAACGAATTAGTACTGCCAAATGACACGAATACATTTGGTGACCTAATGGGAGGCAAACTAATGTATTGGATGGATATAGCAGCTTATTTGGCTGCTTCAAAACACTGTAATTCTGCAGCAATGACTGCATCAGTTGACAATCTAAGTTTTAAAACACCTATTAAATTAGGCAATGTAATTTGTATCGAAGCCATTGTTACACGCGCGTTCAATACCTCCATGGAAATTCATTTAAAAGTGTGGAATCAGAATATGATTACACAAACGAGAGTTATGAGCAACGAAGCCTTTTTTACATTTGTTGCATTAGATGAAAACAAGAGACCTAAACAAGTTCCAGCAGTAATTCCAGAATCAGAGGAAGAGATAAAATATTACGAAAGTGCTTTAAGAAGAAGACAAATGAGGCTTATTTTATCTGGTAAAATGAAGCCAGAAGATGCTCCAGAATTGAAAGCGATTTTCATGCAAGACTAGATGAATAAAAAATGCTAATTTAAGAAGCCTACGCTTGCTCCTTTAATGCATGGTGCTTTCCCTTTAACATGTAATCTTTGCTTTGCTCAATAGCGTCCATTACCTGCGCTAATATTTCGTCAACCGAAGCATTATAATCAATTTTCAAAGGTGCTTTAAATCTTATGGTTAGCGGGGTACCTACTTTTTTGAATGTCAATCCTTTTTTGGTGAAGGCTCTCCAAAATCCATTAATTACAACAGGTACTACAATTGGTTGATTATTCTTAATAATATGAGCAGTGCCTTTTCTTCCTGGCGCAAATGGCTTGGTAGTTCCCTGCGGAAAAGTAATCACCCAACTTTTTGAAAGTGCTTGATCAATTTTTTGTGTATCTACCACATCTCTATCTCTTTTTACATCCTGCCCTTCGGCTCTCCATGTTCTTTTCACCGTTAACGCACCACCCAATTTAAACAACCTAGTCAGCCAACTGCTATTCATGGTTTCTTCGGCTGCTACAAAATAAACGTTGGTAAATGGATTCAATAAATAATAGGGAATTCCCAGCCTATTAAACTTGCGCCACTTCACGGCACAAAATATATGTACAAATGCAATTACATCTCCAAAATAGGTTTGATGATTGCTTACAAATAACACATTTTTTTTAGGCAAATCAGCTAAATTTTCAGACCCCTCAATCTCCACTTTATTAAACAACGCTAGGCCTGGATATGTAAACAAACCTACTATGCCATAGATGACAGAACGAAAAATACGTATGTTTTTTAATCGATCTAAAATTGACATTTTAAGAAAATTGTTTGGAGGGCAAGATACTACAAATATTGTATCTTTAGGCAATGAAAAAGACTGCCGTTATATTCGATATTGATGGGTTGTTAATTAATAGTGAGCCTTTGTGGAACAAAGCTGCAACAGAAATTTTTAGACAATATGGCATCAGTTTAACAGAGCAGCAATATGCTACAACAACAGGACTTAGATCAAAAGAATTTGTTGCATATTGGCTACAACAGTTTAATGTACCTGCAAGCCAAAATGAAATTGTAGAAAAAAAAGTAGTAGATCTTGCATTACAAATAATTGATCAAGATGCGACATTGATGCCAGGTGTTGAACATATTTTTGAATTTTTCTTGCAAAGAGATTTTAAAATGGGTTTAGCTACTTCTTCACCAGTGCAGCTTATTGAATGGGTTAAAGATAAATTAGGTATCAGAAGTTATATTCATGCTAGTAGTTCGGCACAACATTTACCTTTTGCAAAACCACATCCTCAAGTATATTTAGATTGCGCAGCAGCAATGCATACCAATCCACTTTCTTGTATCTGTTTTGAAGATTCATTTTACGGAATGATTGCTGCAAAAGCAGCAAGAATGACCTGTGTTGTGGTACCATCTGCAGATCATATTAAACTAGAACATTGGGGAGCAGCTGATTTAAAACTATCTTCTTTGCAAAACTTTGGGGCCTTGCATTTCAATATGCTCAATAATTAATCTAAATTACAGGTCTCATGAAACTCGCAACTGAAGTTATAGGTAAGGAATTAGCACTTTTTGAAAATCATTTCAAAGATGCTGTAAAAAGTAGGGTTGCACTATTGGATAGAATCATGCAATACATTGTAAAACGCAAGGGAAAGCAAATGCGCCCTATGTTTGTTTTACTTTCTGCTAAATTACATGGAGAAATTACAGATGCTTCCTACCGAGCAGCAAGCTTGGTGGAACTTTTACATACCGCTACCCTAGTTCACGACGATGTTGTAGATGACGCATTAGAACGTCGTGGCATGTTTTCAATCAATGCATTATGGAAAAATAAAATTGCGGTATTAGTAGGCGACTATTTATTATCAAAAGGACTTTTACTTTCATTGGAAAATAAAGACTTTGATATTCTTACTATTTTATCCAACGCGGTTAAAAAGATGAGTGAGGGTGAATTATTGCAAATTGAAAAAACTAGAAATTTAAATTTTGATGAGTCCATTTATTATGAAATCATCAATGGAAAAACAGCAAGTCTTTTATCATCTAGCTGTGGAGCAGGAGCTGCATCGGTTACAAAGGATATAGAAATAATTGAAAAGATGCGCTTATTTGGAGAAATGGTTGGAATGGCTTTTCAAATTAAAGATGACTTATTTGACTACGGAGATATTGCAGTTGGCAAACCTACCGGCAACGACATTAAGGAAAAGAAATTAACCCTTCCTTTAATTCATGTGCTACAAAAAGTAGATGCCTCTTTAAAAAAAGAGATTATCTACATTGTAAAAAACAATAACAACGATAAGAAAAAAGTGAAGTTTGTTATTGATAATGTAATTAAACATGGAGGGATTGAATATGCAACACAAAAGATGTACGAATACCGTGACAAGGCATTAGAAATTCTTAATTCGTTTCAACCTAGTCCTGCAAGAGCAGCTTTAGAAGAACTAGTTCGTTACACAACAGACCGTGCATATTAATGGAAAAAAGATGGAATATTATTGCAGCAGATCCTGCTAAAGTGCAATCCTTACAAGCTGCATTAAAAATTCATCCCATTTTATGTGAGCTTTTGGTTCAAAGAGGGATTACCGATTTTGATGCTGCGAAAAATTTTTTCAGACCTAATTTAAGTCACTTGCATGATCCCTGGTTAATGAAGGATATGCGAAAAGCGGTTGACAGAATTGACATTGCTATCAAGTCAAATCAAAAAATATTGGTGTATGGCGATTACGATGTAGATGGAACCACTTCGGTTGCTACCTTATATCAATTTTTAAGACAATTAACTGAAAACCTTGACTACTATATACCACATAGATACAAAGAAGGTTATGGGGTTTCAAAAATTGGAATTGATTTTGCTAAAGAAAATGGATTTGATTTAATTATTTCCGTTGACTGTGGGATTAAATCCACCGAGCTCATAGCATACGCGAAAGAACTGGGTATGGATTTTATTATTTGCGATCACCATTTACCTGATGAAATTTTACCACCCGCTGTTGCTATTTTAAATGCAAAACAAAAAGATTGCAACTACCCATACAAAGAACTTTGTGGCTGTGGCGTCGCCTTTAAATTAATTACGGCATTAGCGCAAACCTATCAATTACCCGAAGAAAGTTATTTACAATATTTGGACTTAGTCGCAACTGCAATTGCTGCAGACATTGTCCCTATTACTGATGAAAATAGAACCATGGCATTTTTTGGTGTCCAAAAAGTGAATGAAAATCCATCTCCAGGATTAAAAGCCTTAATGGAATTAGCAAAGCAGTCAGGTCCTATGCGCATTACGAATTTAGTATTTGCAGTGGCGCCAAGAATCAATGCTGCTGGACGAATGGATGATGCCAAAAAAGCGGTACAACTATTTATAGAAAAAGATTATAACAAAGCATTAGAAATAGGTGCTTTGTTACAACAGGATAATTTAGATCGAAGAGAAGCAGATACTACAATTACGGAAGAAGCACTTGAACAAATTGAACAAGATCCTTTACACCATACCAAAAAATCCTCTGTTGTTTTTCAAGCACATTGGCATAAAGGCGTAGTAGGAATTGTTGCAAGTAGATTAATTGAAAAACATTACAAGCCAACAGTGGTACTTACCCAAAGTGGCGATGTTATTACTGGAAGCGCTCGTAGTGTAAATGGATTTAATTTATATGAAGCCCTGCATGCTTGTCGTGCTCATTTGCTAGGATATGGAGGCCACTTTGCTGCCGCAGGAATGACCATGGCAGTAGATGCATTAGAAGATTTTAAAATTGCATTTGAAGCTGCTGTTGCCGAACGTATTACCGAAGCACAATTAACCCCAGAGATAAGTATTAACGCATCCTTACCATTGGATGATATCAGTATGCAGTTTTTTCAAATCATTTCTCAAATGGAACCTTTTGGCCCAGATAATATGCGCCCTGTATTTATTGCAAAAGGAGTTTATGATACCGGTTATACCAAACTTGCAAAAGAACAACATATTAGCTTTAATGTAACACAAGGCAAGACAAATGTCCGTGGCATTGGCTATAATATGCCAGAACACATGAAGCTGGTAAAATCTGGGAAGCCATTCGACATTGTATTTTATTTACAAATAAATGAATGGCAAGGAAATCAATCCGTACAAATGCAGGTAATAGATATAAAACCTAGTATTTAACATACAGTTAATAATTATCTGAAATAAATTTTAACATACACAAAAAAAGTGACCCCAAAACGAGGTCACTTTTTTTATGAAGCTTTAATTTAAACGCTGTAATTTCTATTTCAATAAATCTACACTACGATTAATGAAATTTGTAAGCTCTGCTCCCGTTAATAAGCCTTGAGATAATAAAGCCAGGTCTGCTAAATTACGCGCTTGCTTTTGTTGCTTATCGGCGTCTGCTTCTTTCAACAAACTTTGATAGATAGGGTGATTACCGTTAATTGTTAAATGAACTTCATCTGGCATTTGCGCATAAAAAGCAGTCATTCCTCCACCACCCATGCTAGCCATATCTTTCATACGACGCATAAACTCTGGTCTTGTAGCAATTACTGGTGAAACATCTGAACTTAATCCTTTTACTTCAACCGTTAAAGTGATATCAGGCACTTGGAATTCAAATAATTTCTTTGCTTGCTCAACTTCCTCTTTGCTTAAAACAGAATCAACATTTTCTTGCTTGTCAATTAAGTTATCTACTACATCCGCATCCACACGTACAAATTGAACACCCTCCCACTTCATCTCCACATTATTAATGAACGCGGCATCCACCATGGTTTCTAGTTTCACCACTTTGTAACCCTTGCCTACTGCTGCTTGAATAAATGCATCTTGTTGAATTGGGTTAGTAGTATATAAAAGAACATGCTTTCCGTCTTTATTTTTTTGACTCGCTTCTGTTGCAGTCTTATACTCATCAATGGTATAAAACTTACCTTTTTCAGCTGCATCTTCTAAAATCAAAAACTTATTTCCTTTTTCTAAAAACTTGTCATCAGTGATCATACCATATTTCACAAATAATCCCAAGCTCTCCCACTTATCTTCAAATGACTTACGATCATTGTTAAAGATTTCCTCTAATTTATCGGCCACTTTTTTAGTAATATGTGCGTTGATTTTTTTAACATTAGGATCTCCTTGTAAATAACTACGGCTTACATTTAATGGAATGTCTGGACTATCAATTACACCATGCAATAACATTAAAAACTCTGGAACAATATCTTTAACCTCGTCCGTTACAAATACTTGATTGCAATACAATTGAATTTTATCTTTTTGTATTTCAAAGCTTTGCTTGATTTTAGGGAAATATAAAATACCCGTTAGGTTAAAAGGATAATCCACATTTAGATGAATCCAGAACAATGGTGTTTCACCAAATGGATATAATTCCTTGTAAAAATTTTCGTAATCTTCTTTTGTCAACTCCGATGGCTTACGCACCCACAATGGATTGGTATTATTGATTGGCTTTGCTTCTTCAATAGCATCCTCCACTTCACCTTCTTTTTTAGCCTCAGGCTTCGCAGCATTTGCGTCCGTAAAATAAATGGCAACCGGCAAGAATTTACAAAAACGCTCCAAGATACCTTTTACGCGATGTGCTTCTAAAAACTCAGCACTTTCATCATTCACATGCAAAACAATCTTAGTACCTCTTTGGCTATAATCCACTTCGTATAATTCATATTCTGTGCTACCGTCGCAGCTCCAAAAAACGCCCGGTGCCCCTGTATGACTTTTACTATAAATGTCTACTTTGTTACTCACCATAAATGAGCTATAAAATCCCAACCCAAAGTGACCAATAATACTAGCGTCTTTATACTTATTTACAAATTCCTCTGCTCCACTAAATGCAACCTGATTGATGTATTTGTCAACTTCCTCACCTGACATCCCCACCCCATTATCAATAATTGAAATAGTCTTTTCTTTCGCATCTAATACTACTTCCACTTTCAATTCACCCAACTCACCCTTTGCTTCTCCCTTACCATGTAAGGTTTTTAATTTCTGAGCAGCATCTACTGCATTGCTCACCAACTCACGTAAAAAGATTTCATGATCACTGTAAAGGAACTTTTTGATGATCGGGAAAATGTTTTCCGTCTGTACACGTATTTGACCTTTTTGCATAATTATTCAATTTGCAAATACTAATGCAATAAGAGTACCAAATGCAGTTTTCTGCCAAGCTGGCAACTAATTATTTAATTTGGAGGCCGTTTGAGGTAAATTTTGCAGCCAAGCAGCGCCTGTACAGCGTTTTCCCGTTAATAAAATGTCATTTGTGTCCCTTAAAATGAGTTGCTTTTCGGTGTTAAAAACCGAGTAAACGCCAATCACAATTCCATTACCTGTTGGGGTTTTAATACCTGCAAAATCAGCATAGCCTCCAGTTCTTAAATAAATCGTGCCGCCTGTGCAAAACTTCAAGCTTCTGCTAATACCTAATTTATTCTTTTTGTCCGCATAGGTTTGTGCCGTATCAGCTCCGCTAAATTCAACAGCATTAATTTGAATAAGACGCCCCTGCAAACTATCACCTAAATTTTTATAGCCAACCACCAGTGGATGTATACTATTGTTTTCACTTTCTATTTTAATAAATTTCGAAAATAGCGGGGAAGGAATTCCAGAAGTAACCAAACTGCCCGAACTGGTATCCACTGCTCCAACCAATTGCACCATTCTTCGATAATCCGTTAGTAATAATTGTTGCGTATTGATTTTTATTTTACTGCCTATCGGGTAAGTTTGGTACAGGGATAGTCCATCTAATTGGACAACCAATCCCCCAGTATTATCCTGAATATAAATGGCTTTGTAAATATTATCATGTTCATCATTGGCAACCACCAAGCCCTCAATAAACAAGGGTTGTGCTATATATTCCACCATGCCCATGCTATGTAGTTTTCTAAAGTTTTTTATAGACATAACGGAGTCACCAAAATTCGGATTTGTGTCCGCGCGCTCAGTTTGTTTAAAGCAGGAGGACATTAGCAATATTGTTAAAGACAGTGTAATTAAAACAGCGACGATATATTTTCCAGATTTCATATCAGAGGTTTTGATGAAAAAATTAATTGGTAATTAAACTTTATTGAAAAGAAAATTGAAAATGTAGGTTGTAAGTTGCTCCTTGATCTATTAAATATTTTGGAGCATACTTATTCATGTCGAAATGCAAATAATCAAACCTATTTTGCTCATAGGCAATGAGTGGGAGAAAATGATTCAATACATTATTAACACTCAAGCCAAGTCTACATGTATTGGATCGTGACGCTTTTTTAATTTGAAAAGATTTAAAAATAGACGCATTCAAAAAACTATTGTCTGGCAAATAGTGAGCAGCCGAAATCACACCCCAACTAATAGCATCAATTTTATGTTGTACCAAATCGCTTCTTCTGAATACATCAATAGATAAAGGTCGATGCTGAGCCACTAACAAGGCAATGTTTAATTGCAGCGAACTAAACGGTTGATATTTTACTGCTAGGGCCTGCACAAAACCAGGGCTATTTGAGGAAACCATTTGTTTTAAATGAAGCAATCCGGATTCTAATAAATGTAAATCATTAACAAATAATAACTGATAGGACGGGTCAGTTTCATAATTACCCTGCTGAAAAGTGGAGGCCAAACTCAAAGTGATATTGGGCAACAAATTCAACTCAATACTTGCTTCTATTCCTGAATATAATTCATTAATATTTCCAGCAATGCCATACACAAAGGATGCATATCCATCATGATAAAACATTTTTTGAAGTGACTGATTGGAGATGCGCTTCCAATAAATACTCGTCATTATTTTTAACGCGGGGGCATGATATTCGATTCCTAAATCCACGCCATAATGAATTAAAATCTGCTTATACGGTGAAGCAATTGAAGTCATTTCAGGATTGATAAACATTTGCTCAAAGCCTGGAGCCACCCATTTGCCAAATAAGACAGAATTAATAGAAACACGACCATTTAAACGATAACTTATTCCTTCTTTAAAATCCCAGGATGGCGCAAGCATTAAATCCGAAGTCCCTTTTGAATTCTCCTTGAACAATCCGTTTTCATTATAGCCCACCCTATTCAAACCTTCTATTCCATAACCCAATGCGAGTCTTGTTGTTAACACTGCCCACTCTTTTTCAAATTGGATCCATGGTTTAAATTGAAAAGCGTGCATTGTATAATCAGCCCCCCATCGACCACCTTGTATCACTTTTCGATTGGGATGTTCTATATCATTTTGAAAACTTGACTCAACCCCATCATCGTTTATCCAACTATTATAATTATAAAAAAAACTGCCGCCTAGTAAATCCTTAATGTTATTAAAATAATGTATTTGATCAACAGCATAATAAGCACCCAACTGATATCCGAAAGTATTATGAACACGATTAGAAAAAAGGAATGCACCATGTAACATTAATAGTTTTTCATTTTGTTGGTTCACGATATAAAAAGCTCTTTTATCCGCGGTGCCTTTATTGATTTGCTCCAATTTGTCAAATTGAATTTGCAGATTCTCTGGATGCTGCAGATCCCATTGCATTAACGACATCCGCATGGCACTATCTTTAATATAACTGGGTAAATACCTATAATAATCTGGCCTTGGATCTGCCGATTTTGTCCACTCCAAACTAGATTGTGATTGCAAGCCTACAATTAAAGCATTTGAAATAGCAAGGGTCTTGTATTCACTCCATTTTTTTTGATATTTGATCGTAAAAATGGGGGCGTTGGTTTGTTTCGTGTTTGGAAAATACAATTGATGATGATACCATCCCCAACTTGGATTGTAATTTCGATTTTGACTCAGTAAAAACATTTCATTTACCGTGGTTGCAGCTTTTCCTTGATCTGCAAGATTCCAAATAAGTGAAAAGGAAAGGCGCCTATTATTTGCAAAACTTTTTTGAACAACAACAACTCCACCAACTGAATTATGATAGCCATTGGGAAATAAGCCTACTGGAGATTGCTGAAACGTAGCACCAGCTGCATATTGCCATTTATTTTCTTTAAACTCGGAATTATAATGCACCTGAATTCGATTGGAGAAAATGGCATTCGAAAAACCCGTTCCAAAAGTCAACAACTTTTTATTTTGACGAATATCTGTATTTAAAAATCGTGCGTCATCTTTTGAAATATATCCCAATTCACTAAATGCATTACTTATTAAGGATTGACTTACTTGAATTTCGGTTTGCAGTCCACTATATAAATCATATAACCTCCAATTTTTTAAAGGAGACTCCCAATTAATTCCATCTATTATTGTTCCTGATTCTTTATTTCCCCTCAAACTCCAACCAATATGTCTTCCATAATATTGAGCAATAGTATGCAATACATTAGGTGTCGCATTTAATATCGGCGGATTCATCTCCATCCTGAGCCTCCAATCAATGAATGTATTATATGCTTGTTCTTCATTGAAATCTTCTGCTTTATTTTGAGCAGATAGATGATTGACGCAAAGCCCAAATAATAAAAATAAAACCTTATGCATCTAAATAAATTGAAACTCGAAGTTGCTTCATATTCATTGTCCTTATTCTTCGGAAAATACCTTCCACAAAAGAATTACAAAATCTATGTTTGATTGAAAAAAAATGAAAAAATCAATCATCCTAAATATTGCTATTTTACTCATTACTATATTTTCAAGCAGTAAAATCAATGCACAAAAAATTATCATTTCATTTTACAACTGTGAAAATTTCTATGACACCATCAATCAGGCAAACGTAATAGATGAGGACTTTTTACCCAATAGCGAAAAAAAGTATACGCAGGATTTGTATACAACAAAATCAAAAAATTTAGCAGCTGTTATTTACAATTTAGGCAGACTTGAAAATGCCAATGGTATTGCCTTAATGGGTTTGGCAGAAATAGAAAACAAAATAGTATTGAATCAATTAATCAATGAAAATAGTATTAAAAAATACCATTATAAATTCATTCACTTTGATTCGAAAGATCCAAGAGGTGTTGATGTTGCACTTCTTTATAATCCCACCTTATTTACACCTTATCAATACAAGCCATTTAGCCTTACTGATGAAAAACATTTTAATCATGCTGCAACCAGAGATATATTATTGGTGAAAGGTCTTTTAATTAACAAGTGGATTTATATTCTTGTAAATCACTGGCCCAGCCGAAGAGGCGTTGGAAACAGTTCCGTTAAAAAAAGAATTTGGGCGAGTAAGGTTTGTAAAAAAATAATGGATAGCCTTGAAAAAATGGATCCAGAAACAAGGATAATTGTAATGGGTGATTTTAATGACAACCCCAATAACCGAAGTATTAAAATACTCAAAATGAGCAACCCCTTTATGAAACTATATAAAAAAGGTTTTGGTAGCATTGCCTATAATGACAGCTGGAACCTTTTTGACCAAATCTTACTTAGCTCCAATTGGCTATCAAATTCTAAGCTTAACAAGAATAATTTCAACTTAACTAACTATAAACCAATTATTTATAAAGAAAATGAAATGCTCGAATGGGCTGGGAAATATCGGGGCTATCCCAAAAGGACATTCAATGGCAATGAATTTAGGGGTGGCTATAGCGATCATTTCCCTGTAGCACTCATTTTTACTACAAATTCTGCCCAAAATCCACTTTAATTTCCTACCTTTGCCCTCCCAAATCAGTTTTGGCTGATTCGCTCTGGTAAAGAGTGTCCACTGGGAAAAACCAATTATTTAACCAAAAAATTCAAGTAATGAACAATTACGAATTAATGGTGATTTTCACACCGGTATTATCTGAAGATGATTTTAAATCAGCTCAGAAAAAATACCAAGACTTCATCAAAGAAAATGGTGGAGACACTGTAGCCTCAAATCCTTGGGGTTTAAAATCACTTGCTTATCCAATCGATAAGAAAACTACTGGTATCTACTGGGTACTAGAATTCACTGGTCCTTCTGACCTAAATGAAAAATTGAAAGTTCAATTTTTACGTGACGAGCAAATTATGCGTCACATGATTACTAAACTTGACAAGTACGCAGTTGAGTATAACCACATTAAGAGAAACGGCGGTTTCCCTGTTCACAAAGCACAAGAGGCTTAATTAAATTTTTACCAACATGGCAAAGAATGAAATCAAATACCTTACAGCGATCAAACAGGAAAAACCAAAGAAGAAATTCTGTCGTTTTAAGAAGTATGGTATCAAGTATGTAGATTACAAAGACATCGAGTTTTTAAAGAAGTTTTTAAATGAGCAAGGTAAAATGTTACCTCGTCGTTTAAGCGGAAACTCTTTAAAGTATCAACGTAAAGTAGCTGACGCTATTAAAAAATCTCGTCAGATGGCGTTGTTACCTTATGTAACAGATTTATTGAAATAGAAAATAATTAGTCAACCATCCCTAATCTCGCGGTAACCAATAAAAATACCAAGGCGAGTGACAGCAGTAAAATGCTGGGCTCTTGGGAACTAAAACAAACACAATGCAAGTAATATTAATTAAAGACGTAGACAATTTAGGTGGTAAGGATGAGTTAGTAAACGTGAAGAACGGATACGCTCGTAACTTCTTATTCCCAACTAAGCATGCGGTAGAAGCAAATTCATCTAACTTAAAGCAACTAGAAGAGCGTTTGAAAGCAAAGGCTAAGAAAGAAGCTGCAATGTTAGCTGAAATCACTAAAGTAATTGCTACTTTAACTGCTAGCCCTGTTAAATTGACTGCAAAAGTTGGTGCTAACAACAAAATCTTTGGTTCAATCACATCTTTACAAGTAACGAAAGCAATTCGTGAGCAAAAAGGATATGAAATTGATAGAAGAAGAATTGCTGTTGCAGATGATATCAAAGAATTAGGTGCTTACAAAGCAACTATCGACTTTGGTAACGGTCAAACAACTGAAATAGACATTGAAATCGCTCCTGAAGCATAATTTCATCCAGGATTAACTTATTCGATTTAGTAATCTAAATCAAGCTTTAAGCCCTTTCTAAACCATTAGAAAGGGCTTTTTGTTAGTTTAAGCGCCTAAATTGGTTAAAATTGTCGAAATTGGGAGTGAAAAGTGGCTTTTAAAAAGAATATTGTTGTTTGTGAACTATTATTGCCTATCTTCGGTAACGCTAATGGAAAGCAATGTCGCCTACATTAGTTTTTAGATCACTTAATTTTAAAGAACATGAACATTTATGTTGGAAATCTTAGCTGGAACATGACTAGCGAAGATCTTGAAGCACTTTTTACTCCATTTGGAGCAGTTGCAAGTGCAAAAATTGTAACAGACAAATTTAACAACAACAGAAGCAAGGGTTTCGGTTTTGTTGAAATGGCTAACGATGACGAAGCTAAAGCAGCTATCGCTCAATTACACGACACTGAAGTATTAGGTCGTAACATCGTTGTAAACGAATCAACTCCACGTCCAGAAGGTGAAAGAAGTTTCACTAAGAAGCCTTACGGCGGTGGTGGAAATCGTGGCGGTGGTGGTTTCAACCGCGGTGGTACTGGCGGTGGATACAACCGTGATCGCGGTGGTAATGGCGGTGGTGAATATAACAGATATTAATCAACCTCGTTGCAATACAAAGCGCTCTCAATTTGAGAGCGCTTTTTTTATGTCTATATTTTTGTTTTCATACAATTACTATCTGAACTATAAAACTTAGTTGTAAATTGTATTCAAATAAAAAATAATGGCAAATAAGCTAAAACCTAACCCCATTGTAGGTTGTATGAGATGGGGTGTATGGGGTGAAAACTTTACAACAAAGCAATTCGAGCAAATAATAGATCAGTGTTTAAGTATTGGTTTAAACGTTTTTGATCATGCTGACATATATGGGCATTACACAACAGAAGCTGATTTTGGAAATGCACTAAAAGGGAATACAAGCCTTCGTGACAAAATACAAATCATTACAAAGTGTGGTATAAATATGTTGACGCCCAATAGGCCGGATCATCAAATCAAATCTTATGATACCAGTGCTAGCCATATCATAAAATCAGTCGAGCAATCATTGCAAAATTTTCATACCGACTATATTGATACCCTACTTATACATCGTCCTGATATTTTAATGGATGTAGAAGAAATAGCCAATACTATCACAACACTAAAGCAATCCGGTAAAGTAAAATCATTTGGAGTTTCGAATTTTACAACTGGACAAGTGGGATTATTAAATAAATATATAACGGTAGAACATCATCAAGTAGAAATTTCTGTAACACAATTAAATTCTTTTGATAATGGTGTATTGGATCAGTGTCAATTAAATAATATTCAATCACAGTCTTGGTCGCCAATGGGCAATGGATTGTTAACTGAAAAAAATGAAAAGCATTCACGCATACTTGCAACAGCCACAGCGCTTTCTAGTAATTACAATTGCAGTATAAACCAAATATTATTGGCATTTCTGTATGCTCATCCTAGTAATATTGTTCCAGTAATTGGTACTACAAAGTTTGAAAGAATTATAGAAGCTAAACAAGCAAAGGAAATAGTACTTAAAAAAGAAGATTTTTATAAATTATGGAGTGCCTCTATAGGTAATGAAGTAGCTTAAAAAAAATGGAATAAAAATGTAATGCCTGGCAATTGCTGGGCATTGTTGTTTCAGTAAAGTATGGACAAAAAAAATCCCCATCAAATAAATGATGAGGATTCTTTAATAAATAAGGCAGCTACCTACTCTCCCAGGAAAACCCAAGTACCATCGGCCATGGGGGACTTAACTTCTCTGTTCGGAATGGGAAGAGGTGAACACCCCCGGCAAAACCACCTTAAGACGGTAATTTTATCGGTGTCTAAAACTAATTAGACGGATAAAACAATAATTTACATATTGGAATTGAAATCAGGAACAGAAAAAAAAGATAAAGCTTACGGGCAATTAGTACTACTCGACTTTGCTATTACTAGCTTTACATCTATAGCCTATCAACGTCATAGTCTTTGACGACCCTTAAAAGTAAACTCATCTTGTGGAAGGTTTCACGCTTAGATGCTTTCAGCGTTTATCCTGGCCGTACATAGCTACTCTGCATTACACCTGGCGGCATAACAGATACACCAGCGGTACGTACGCTCCGGTCCTCTCGTACTAAGAGCATGTCCACTCAATTTACTAACGCCCACCACAGATAGGGACCGAACTGTCTTGCGACGTTCTGAACCCAGTTCACGTGCCACTTTAATCGGCGAACA
>TBL_comb48_EPIDRAFT_1001446_pt1 | contig 17574 bp, 3 predicted proteins | sample TroBogEpilimnion_37_FD_10681 | JGI IMG/M metagenome (IMG submission 10681)
TTTCCTACAGTGTGACCGACGGTACGAATACCGCCAGCTCTGCTGTGACGCTGACTTATGGAAACCTGCTGCCCGCCACGGTCACTTTGAGCAACCTCACGCAGACATATGACGGCACGGCCAAGGTGGCGACAGCGACCACGAGTCCATCAGGACTCAGCGTGAGTCTTACCTACAACGGCTCCGCAAGCGCGCCGACCAATGCTGGCAGCTACAGTGTGACGGGTGTGGTCGTCAGCGGGGTTTACAGCGGTCAAAGCTCCGACACCTTGGTGATCGCACAGGCACCTGCCACAGTGGCCCTGGCCGGACTGACGCAGCTCTATGACGGCAACCCGAAATCCGTCACAGCCACGACGAGCCCTTCTGGCCTCAATGTGACGCTTTCATACTTCGACAGCGGTGGAAATGCACTGGCGTCGGCACCGACCACGGCGGGCATTTATTCGGTCGTGGGTGCCATTAATGAGACCAACTACGCGGGCTCCACCCGTGGCACGCTGCAGATTTACGGCGCGCCGGTGGCCTCCCCGAGTGCGGTTGGTGCCACGTATGGCACACCGGCCACCGTGGACTTGCTGACACTGGCCAGTGACCCTGTCACGTCCCGTTCGAAACTCCGGTTCAACCTTGGGACGGTGACGGGCGGCACTGCGACGTTGAATGCGGACGGGCATACCGTCACGTTCACGCCGACAACTGTCGGCACGGCATCCTTCTCCTACACGGTGACCAACACCGCACCCGATGCGCGCACGCTGCTCAACTACAGCTTCCAGGAGACTTTGACTGGAACCGTTTGCACCGACGTTTCGGGCAATGGCCGTGACGGTACCTTCATCGACATGATCGGTGCCGGCGTAGCCACCTATACTGCCGATTACCCCGCCACTTTGTACCCGCAACTGACCCAGGCCTGCAACCTCTATCAGAATGGGAACACAGACGCGACCAAACTGGTGGCGGGGCTTGCCGGTGTCTCGGTCATCAATTTCCAAACCGCCGACTGGACGGCCGCAGGATGGTTCAAACGAAGCAGTGCCATCGATGAGGACATCGTCTTCCATCTGGGGGCAGGGATTGGGAATGGCGCGACCAATGATTTTACTCTGGCGTTCTCAGGCACCAGCGACGCGCTGGCGCTTAAAAACTGGAACACCACTTCCACATCCTCCACGCCGGATGTGAACATTGCCACCACGGCCACCTCCGGGGCCTGGCATCATTTCGCGATCGTGCGCAGCGGCACGACTCTCACGCTGTATGTGGATGGAGTGAGCATTGGCAGCAACTCGGCCTTCGCCCTCACCTTTGATCCCACGACTGCAAGCGTCGCCACCTTTGGCGCTGCTGCTGGCAGCGCCTCGACCTATCTGCGTGCGCTCAATGGCTCCATGGCTGACCTTGCCATCTTCAACGCCGCGCTGACGGCTGCGGATGTCACCAGACTCTATTCAGCGCCTACGGCCAATCTCGGCGGTCAAAGTGCTGGCAACACGGTGACCCTCACGGTCAGCCCCACCGTTCCTGGCGCGCCAACTGGCGTGACCGCGACCGCTGGAAATGCACAGGCTACCGTGAGCTTCACCGCTCCGGCAAGCAATGGCGGGGCGGCCATCAGCAGCTACACGGTCACCGCCAGCCCAGGTGGTGCTACGGGTACGGGGGCGGGCTCTCCAGTCACGGTGACGGGCCTTACCAACGGGTCCGCTTATTCATTCACCGTGACCGCGACAAACACCACCGGCACCGGCAGCGCATCCAGCCCGTCCACCGCTGTGACGCCGATCGCGCAGGCCACCGTGACCTTGGGCGGCCTGCTGCAGGCTTACGATGGATACGCGAAGGCAGCGACGGCGACTACCAACCCCTCCGGATTGAATGTGACCTACACCTACAATGGCACGCCGACGGCACCGAGTGCGATAGGAACGTACACCGTGATTGGCACCATCAGCGATGCGCGATACGGAGGCTCCGCCACGGGAACTCTTATCATCACAGATGACGTGGCAACCCTCGTCACATCAGGCACATGGATATGTCCAGCTAACGTGACTTCCATCCAGGTGGAATGCTGGGGGGGCGGCGGCGCTGGCGGCAGCGGATTGAAGAATACATCGAGCGCATTTGCCGGCGGTGGTGCCGGTGGAGCCTATTCCAGAGTCAATGCCTTGAGCGTGACGCCAAACACCAGCTACACCGTCAGCATTGGCGCTGGTGGCGTCAGCCTGATCACTCCTGATCTCGCGACCGCGCCTGGTGGTGATTCATCCTTCAGCTTTGGTGCATCCACGCTGTGTCTTGCCAAGGGGGGCGCAGGCGGGCAGACAATTGTAAATTCTGGGGCCGGTACGCGGACGGGTCTGGCTGGCGCGGGCAGCAGCACCGGCTGCATTGGCGATACCTTCTTTGCCGGTGGCAGTGGTTATGCCGGCCAGGGCAGCAGCGGCTTGCCTACCGCCAGTTCTGGTGGCGGTGGCGGCGGCAGCGGCGGAACAAGCAGCGCAGGTCTCAGCGCCACAGATGCCCCTGGAGCTGCGGCCGTGGCCGGTGGCGGCGTGGGCGGAGCCGGCAAATCCGGCGGCAATGGGAATGGGACCGCTGGCGGCCTTCCCGGCGGTGGCGGGGGCGGTGCCAGAGGATCCAGTACTGGCACCCAGGCAACCGGCGGCAACGGCAGTGCCGGTCAGATCGTGGTGACTGTGAAAAAGTTTCTCGCCGCGATGACGCTTGCGAACCTTGCGCAAACTTTCGATGGCACGCCGAAGGCTGCCACCGCCAGCACTTTTCCGAGCGGGCTCGTTGTGACCTATACCTACAACGGCTCCGCTTCAGCGCCGACTGCGGCGGGCAGCTACACCGTCGTTGCCACGGTCACCGATGCCAGTTACACCGGCAGCGCGAGCGGCACGCTCGTCATCGCAGCTCCCATCACCAGTTGGCGTCAGCTTTACTTCGGTACGACAGCCAGTGCCGGCAACGCTGCTGACAGCGCTGATCCTGATGGCGACGGTCTGACGAATGTGCAGGAATACACCTTTGGCACCAATCCTTCGTCCGCTAACACCGCCGCGCTGCTCAGCGCCACACGTTCAGGTGCTAACATCACGCTCACGTTCACCGCATTGCAGTCCACCGGCACCGGCTACACGGGGCTCACGCGGCACTACGCCATCGAGAGCACGACGGATCTCACGAGCGCTGCGTCGTGGTCTGCCGTCACGGGCTACGCTGACATCGCCGTCAGCAATCAGACCGTGACGGCAACCGTTGCCGCTGCAGGTGCGCGCAGCTTCTTCCGGTTGAAAGCGTGGCTGCAATGAGGCTGATTCGTCATCACAAGCTCACGCAGGCATGTCATTGGAGTGAGTCGTTTACGCCATGCCATCCCACCCGCCCATGAAGCGTCTTCTTCCATTTCTCCTCATAGCGATAATCGGCGCGACCAGCGGCTGGTTTGGCGGGCGCTATTTTCCCCACACTGCGCAACCAGACGACCAGGGCACCGCACACACGTTGAAGAGCAACCAGTGTCCGATGCACCCGTGGGTAAAGTCGGACAAGCCTGGTGACTGCACGATCTGCGGCATGGATCTGGTGGCGATCCATGAGGGTGGAACAACAACAACGCACGCTGCGGATGGCGTCGTGATGCTGCCGCCGGGCAGTCCGAATGTGATCGCCGTTCAGGTGAGCGAGGTGAAACGGCAGCGCCTCGCCCACACCCTGCGGGTTGCGGGAATGATGGGAGAGGATGAGTCGCGTCATGGTGTGATCAGCGCACCGGTCGAGGGCCGCATTGACGGGCTGTCAATGAATCACGAGGGGCAGCCGGTGGCACGAGGTCAGCCCATCGCGACCCTCTTCAGCCGCACTTTGCTGAATGCCGCAGACGAATATAAAAATGCGCTGACACAAGGGGGCGCGACCCTGCTGCAAGCACGGCAGAAGCTGGAACGATACGGGCTGGTGGCCGAGCAGATCAACTCCATCCCTGACCGTCAGCCCGACGATGTTTATTTTGGTGTGCTGTCTCCGCTCAGCGGCATCATCGTAAAGAGTTATGTCAACGAGGGGCAGTATGTGAAGGAGGGTGACAGGCTCTTCGAACTCGCTGACTTCACGCACATGTGGTGCCTATTCACGGTGTATGAGCAGGATCTGCCCCTGGTGCATGAGCGGCAGATCGTGACGGTGCGCACCGCCTCGCTGCCGGGGCAGGAGTTCAAAGGGTTCGTGGGTTTCATCAGCCCGAATTTCGAAGAAGCCACACGTGCCACGCGGGTGCGGGTGGTGATTGAGAATCCTGAACGACGGCTCAGAAACAACACCTTTGTCGAAGGCGTGATCGAACTGGATGCGCCTAAAGTCCTCGCCGTCCCGAGCAGCGCCGTGTTATTGGCTGGCGGCTCTTCGTATGTCTATGTTGAAGCCGCCGGTGGCTCCTACCAGCAGCGTGCTGTGAAGCTTGGCCGCGCAGGTGATGCGCTGCGGGAAGTCCTCGATGGACTCAGGGAAGGGGAGCGCGTGGTCACCAGCGCAGGCCTGCTGATTGATAGCCAGGCGCAGATCAACGACCTCGACCTGTCTGCTAAGACTGAGGGTGCTGCGGCTGCGGAACCTACAAATCCGACGGCACTGCGCGAGTTCATGCGTGCTGTGGCAGGACTCAATGCCGCGCTTGCCAGCGATGATCTCGCTGCGGCCAATACTGCGTTGAAGCTGCTGCCAGCGCCGCCTGCGGGTCTGATCACCAGCGCTGCTCCCGGCTCCAGCACCAACCTCCAACAACTGCGCAAAGCCTTTCTGCCCTGGAGCCAGGAGGTGGCTGCGCTCGCCATTAAAATGCAGGCCGCTTTGCCCGAAGTGCATGTCTTCAGGTGCCCGATGACAAAACAACTCTGGCCGGGCGCCCCCGCCAATGCCGGATGGATTCAGCTTGGAACGGCACTGCAAAATCCTTACTGGGGGAAGGAAATGCTGGAATGCGGCGTTGAGGTTAAGTGAGGGGGCGGCCAAGGCAATGCCCACAGAGAAAGTGTGTCACTTCAATGCATGAGCCGCAATGACGCGGTAATATCTTGACGGTTTGCTGACAAATCAGGGCGAGGATGCTCATAAAGCGCTGACATGCAGCTAATCTAATGAAGAAGTATGAAAGTGTCCGTCTCCCAGTTTCTGCCGCTATTTTTTGCTTTGCCGTTCTGCACCTTGGCACACACCCCGGTTGCTGCGCCAGGACAGGCAGGCAAGACTGTTTTTACGGAGGAACTGCGCCAGCACATCCTGGACGATTACTTGCAGTCTGCTGCCGCTATCAAGGAGAAGCCCAAGACTCCGGTGCCTTTGCCTGAAAAGCTACGCCGCCCGGTCACGGTGGCCTCTACCGCTGGAGGAGCGCCCTCGTGGCTGCACAGCATCATGATGGCCTCCATCGCGCCTTTGGTTTCGGCACCGTCAGGCAATGGAGCGCTCATGGCAGCTTCGTTTGCGCCGTTTAAGCCCAAAGTGCGCTACTACTGGGACTCCACCACGTTTTACGAGGAGTCGGACAACATGCCGGACAACATGCCCAACCGTATGTATGGCATCACTTCATGGCAGCAGCAGGTGCCTTTGCCGGTGGCTTATTTCGCGAGCGGGACAAATCCCGAGTCCACCACGACCTCACTCGGCTATGGGCAGCCAAACTACTGGCGGCTGCCGCTGGTGCCCACGGTTGCGACTTCGCCGACGCTGATCTTCACCCCAGGATCGACGAACAACAACTTTCAGCGCGGCGCGGTGGCGCTCGCCTCTAACGGCATTGCCATTTTCAATCCGGCGAACAACACAGGCCGTGTCTCCTATGAAATCGGCGAACTGGACTACTATGGTGGCCACTGCGGCCAAGCGGACGATTATCATTACCACATCATTCCGATGCATCTCTCTACCCGTTTTGGTGGGCCATTGAGCGATGACAAGCCGATAGCCTGGGCGCTGGATGGCTTCCCCATCTATGGCTACGTGGAGCCTGATAGCAGCGTCCGTCAGACGCTGGATGCTATTGGCGGTCATGACCACGGCAATGGCTGGGGCTACCATTATCACGCAGTCGGCAGCAACACAGTGGACGCCACGCATCCGTATGGTACGCCGCAGACGCCCTACATGATGACGTCCTTCAAAGGTACCGTGGTAAATTTCGGTGGGCAGGTCGATGGCCAGCCTGAAATCACGCCCATCCGCCAGTCAGGCACAGGCGGATACACAGCACAGCCGGTGAATGGGGCGCTATTCAATGCGAACGCTTACAAAAACCCAGTGGCGCTCACCACCGATGGTTCGGGCAACTTGATAGAAGACACCTCTGCTGGAGCCGTGGCTTCGCAAGACAATTACCGCCTGCGTGCGACCATCAACGGCACCGACTATGACGAGTGCTGGAAGATCAACCGCAACGCGAATCCCAAAACGCTGACGATTACTTGGCGTCTGCCTGGAGCGACGACCACGACTACCTACACGCCCAGCGTGACCAGCAACGCCGGAGCGCGTCTGACCACTTATCCCCTGGCCGGTTGGAGCGAGGTTAAGCTGCCTGATACCGGTGAGACCCTTGCGGTGCCGGGCGCGCCTTTTGGCGAGGACTCTGACTACATCATCAATCCGCCTTCACTGACGGACAACGGCAACGGCACCATCACGGACAATGTGACCGGCTTGATGTGGCAGAAGACTGACGCCGGGGAATCGACCTGGGCCACTGCTGTGACCAATGCCCCCTTGCAATTGACCGCTGGCTACACCGACTGGCGGTTACCCACTCCGGCGGAGCTTTTCAGTATCCTCAATCATAACAACAACCCTGCACTGGACCAGACGAAGTTCCCCAACACCAACAGCGCTGACTACTGGTGGACGAGCGACATCTACGGCAACGATGCTACCCATGTGTGGTGTACGAATGCTGGCGGCGGTCTTGGCCCCAAACCGATCACCGAGACGATCAGTGCAGGTGGTTCGCTGCGTTACAACACCCGCTACGTGCGCGGAGGCAAACCGAACAACGGCCACAACTACGTCAACAACAACGATGGCACGATTACTGACACGGACACCAGTCTCATGTGGACGCAACTGCCTGCCGCGCCGATGAGTTGGCAGTCGGGCATCAATTACGCGGAAAACCTCACCTCGGGTGGTTACAGCGACTGGCGTCTGCCGACGGTCAAAGAGCTACAAACGCTCACGGATTACACGCTGGCCACCGCAGCCAGCACGACCGGCATCAAGCCCTCGATGAACCGTACGATGTTTGCCAAGACATTGACGAATTGCACGACCACAGCGGGCGGCACCACCATCACTTGCAACGATACCACGGGACTCATTCCCGGCATGGTGCTGGTGGACACGGTCAACGCCGGCAATACTTATCTCCCCGGTGCTACGCCACCTGTTGTCGCTAGCGTGACCAATTCGACCACCTTTACGGTGACGAGCGGCACGGGTATTTTGGCAAGCACAGCCCAGACCTACAAAGCCATGGTGCCTCCGACCGCTTATTGGACATCCAGTGTCGTGAAATCAGGAACTCTGACTCAGGCATGGTTGGTGGAGATGGGCATCAACAATTCCGTCCCAGCGCAGAGCGGACCCACGCGCAATGCGCAGGGTATCATCAGCTATGAGGTGTTTGCATCCACCTATCCCGTCTTTGCCGTGCGCACCACGAGTGCCACGACCCAGATCGCTGTGGCACAGGGCACGAATACGCTGACGGATGGGGTGAGCACCGTTGGCTATACCGGAACCGGCACAAAAACTTTCACCATCACCAACAACGGCGTCACTTCGCTCACTTTGAGCGGGGTCACCATTGATGGCGCGAATGCGTCGAACTTCTTGCTGGTGGGAGAACCTGCGAATCCAACGACATTGGCCGCAGGAGGCACAGTGACTTTTGGCGTGATGTTCAGCAACGCGAGTGCGGGAACCTCCTATGGAGCCGCGCTGCACATTGCCAGTAGCGACACCGCCGTCGGTACGGCCTTTGACATTACCCTAACAGGCAACGTGCCGGTGATTGGCACGCCCACGACGAATCCGACCAGCATTGTCAACACGGACACCCCCTATGTGACCACGACGATCACGCCACCCACGGGCGTCACCGTTTCTCAGGTGCAGCTTTCGTACAGCTTGGGCGGGCAATCTTCCAGCCAGGTCTTCAATGAAACGATGACCGCACTACCTTACAGCCAGCCTTGGCAGGGGAATGGAGCGTTGAATGCTTGGACCACCGTCTCTGGCGGCACAGGCCAGACCAGCCAGAACGGCAGCGGCAGCAATCATTCGACTCCCTTGAGCTTGACCGGCTGTACCACCACGAGCGGCAGCGCTACAGTGACCTGCGCTAGCACGACGGGCCTGTGGCCGGGCATGCTCGTCGCAGGCACCAATGTTCCCACAGGCGCGGCAGTCAGCAGCATCACAAACGCCACGACCTTTGTGCTGAGTGCCAATGCTACGGGCAGCGGTTCTTCCCTGACGCTGAGTGCCGGTGGCCTCACGCTGAGCGGCTGCTCCATCACCAGCGGCAGCGCTACGGTGACGTGCCCGAGTACCGCAGGCCTTGTGGGAGCGACAACTCTGAGCCTCACCAGCGGTGCCACCACCAGTGGTAGTGCCAATGTGACCTGCACCAGCACTGCGGGGTTGCAGGCCGGCATGTCAGTCAGCGGCACCGGCATTCCTGCGAATACCCAGGTGAAATCCGTGGTCAGCGGGACGCAGTTCACGATGAGTTCCAATGCTACGGCAAGCAATTCGGGACTCACCATCACCGCCACCTTGTCTGGTATGGTGATTGCCGGCACGGGCATTCCTAACAATACGACGGTCTTGGCGGTTACTAGTTCCACCCAATTCACGCTCAGCGGCAATGCATCCGCCACGAATGCCAGTGCTACCCTCACGGCTGCGGGATGCGGACTCCAGATTAGCAAAGGCAGCTCTCTTTATACTGACAACATGGTCACTACGACCAATGCCATCCCTGCCTCGGGTTTGTCGGGTTCGCTGCAATTCTATGTGCAGTCACAGAATTTCAGCGCAGGCAATGGTTGGGCGATGCAACTCTCCCCAGATGGCGGCACAACCTGGAACACCCGCGTGAGCGAATCCTATGGCTCCACGACGGTGAATCTCTCCGGCTGCAATCTTACCAGCGGTAGTTCCACCATCTCCTGCACCAGCACCACGGGATTGACCGCTGGCATGAGCGTGGGTAGTCCCAGCCTTGTGCTGGCCAATTGCGCCACCACCAATGGCAGCGCGAACGTGACTTGCACCAGCACTACGGGCCTGACCGCAGGTATGGTGATTGTGGGTACGGGCATTCCGAATAATGCTACTGTCAGCTCCGTCACCGACACGACGCACTTTGTTCTCAGCGTGAACGCCACCGCGACCAATACGGCGCAAACCTTCTCGGCCATTTCAGGCGTCATGCTGACCAGCGTGAGCACCACCTCTGGCAGCACTACGGTGACATGTGCCAGCACGACTGGTCTCGTCGTTGGTATGTCCCTCACGGGAGCCAACAGTGTTCCCGTCAACGCCTACGTGAGCGCCATCACCAACAGCACCACGTTTGTCCTCAGTGCCGCCGCGACAAGCACGACCACCGGCCAGGGACTTGTCGCGACATACCTCGCTGCGGCTGCCACGATCACCTCGGTCACTGATTCGACGCATTTCGTCGTGAGCAGCGCACCCAATCTCACCATGTCCGCCATTGCTCTGGCCGGGACGACTGCAAACCACGGTTATCAAGCCTATAGCTATACCTTGCAGCCGACCGAACTGGTCAATACGCTGAAGATGCGCTTTCAATACAGCGGCTACAATCCGCCTGCGCCTCTTAAGGCACCGGTCTTCAACGTGGATGACATTTCCATCTCCACCACGCCGGGCTTCACGCTCACGATGTATGATGACGGTGCTCATGGCGACGGTACTGCTGGCGATGGCGTGTATGGTGTGCAACTCCCAGCGTTCGCGTCGGGCACTGTGATCAGCTACTCCATCAAAGTCACGGACAGCAGCAGTACAGTGACGATGCTGTCCAATGCAGGCACTTACACCGTCTCGCTGCCGCTGGCTGTCACGACGAGTTCTCTGCCCAATGCTCTCACCAGCGCCAATTACACGCAGTCGCTCGTGGCCACGGGTGGCTCTGGCTCCGGCTATAGTTGGAGCGTGACGAGCGGAGCGCTGCCACCAGGAGTGGCGCTGGGCACAAACGGGACCTTCAGCGGTTCCCCGACGGCGGTGGGTTCCTATAACTTCACTGCCAGCGTGACCGACAGCGCGGGACACACCGCATCCAAGGCGCTCTCCATAACGACCAGCACTCCGCCCAACATCCTCATCATCCTGACGGATGACCAAGGTTGGGCGGATATCGGCTACCATACCTATCCAGGGCGCGTCCACATAGATACGCCGAACATGGACAGCTTCGCGACTTCCGGCATTCGCATGGAGCGCTTTTATCCTACAGCGGTATGCAGTGTGACGCGTGCCTGTTTGCACACAGGACGCAACACCATCCGCACCGGCGTGAACAACACTCGCGGTCTTGATCTGAGCGAGCACATCATGCCGCAAACCTTCAATGCCGCCGGTTATCAGACCTTCATCACTGGCAAGTGGCACTGCGGCGGACCGGAAAACAACATCTGCTATAAGACCATCAACGGCCAAACCGTGCGCGTGATCCAGGAAGGCGATCAGTATCGACCATTCAATCGTGGCTGGAAACTGCACTACGGCGAGTATGGCGTCATTGATGCCTTCACTCACTATTCTTCCTCGCTTCTGAATCCGATCTCACAGCCCACATGGCTGATGCCAGACTGGTGGCTGAACGGCGTGCAGTATGCCGATGGTGACGCCACCCAGCACACAGACGCCGAAAGCCATGGCGGCTACGCCACGGACCTGCTCGCGGACAAAGCGGTGTCCATCATCACGAATGCCAATGGAGATCGTGATCCCACGAAACCGCTGCTTCTCTATCTTCCCTTCAGTCAGGTGCATGGGCCGGTTTCTGCGCCGCCATCCTATCTGGCGAAATATGGCAATGCTTCGGATCCCACGCACTACATCGCCGATGTGCCAACGCGCACCATTGCCGCCTCCGTGGATTGCCTGGACGTCGCCATGGGTCGCGTGCTTGCGGCACTCGACAGTCAGAACATGACCAACAACACGTTCGTCCTATTCATGAGCGACAACGGCGGTGAAAATGCCACCGGAGGCTGTGATCTACCCCTGCGCGGTGCGAAGACAGAACCCTACGAAGGCGGTGTGCGCACGCCTTGTGGCCTGCGTTTCCCTGGCAAACTCGCCGGTGGTTTGCAGGTGACCAATTGCGTCACCACTGCGGGAACTACCGTTACTTGCGGCACCACGGCGGGCCTCTACGCTGGTATGGCGCTGGCTGGCACCGGGTTGGCTTATGGTACCACGGTCGCCTCGGTCACGGATGCCACCCATTTCGTCCTGAGTGCAGCGCCTACGACGCCGAGCACGCCTTCGAGCATCACACTTACTGCAGGTGTCATCAGCAACATGTACCTCTGGGTGGGCGACATCTTCCCCACGATCTGTGCCGCGTCTGGAGTCACACCGCAAAACACCAAGCCCTTTGATGGACTCAACATGTGGCCTGCGCTGCAAACCATCTCTGGCGCAAATCCCAATGGCACGCAGACGCGTTTTCAGACCAATCCCGATGGCTCCAAGAACGCCACCACGACGAACATCTCCCCGCTGGTCACCCTCGCGACTCCCAACGTGGCCTACAACACCTACACGGATCCGATCAGCGGCCAAACCAAGGTGTTCAAAGACATCTACAGTCCTAGCACTAGCGCGGTGATTTTGACGCATTGCGCCACCGTGGCTGGCAACACAACGGTCACATGCGACAGCACGGCTGGACTTACCACGGGCGGTTCGGTTTACGGCGTTGGCATCAAAGGGGCAGCGACGGTCGTTTCTATCACTGACGCCACTCACTTCGTCATGAGCGATCCGCCAAACGTGGCTTACGCTAGCATCACGCTCAATGTGGGTTTCCCGACCAACCAGCTCTTCAACATCGAAGACGACCCCAATGAGACCACCGACTACCTGCTGGCGTTCAACCAAACGGCGCTGGGTCTGACTCAGACGCAGATCACGCAGTTCAATGCCATCGCCGCAGCGATGCAGACCTCCATCAGCATCACGCCCGCCGTTTACCCACCCTATGTCGGACCGACGCTCATTACTAACACCGCCACCCAGGGCAGCACCATTCAGCTTTACGCGCCTTTCACGTCCTACTCGAAGAACGCGCCCACGATCAACTGGCGCAAAAACGGCGTGAACCTCACGGATGGCACGACCACAAGCGGTTCCACCGTCAGCGGGTCAATTGCTTTTACGGTGAATACCACTTCTCCCGATCCTGGTTACGGTAATCCGTCCGTTCCCACGAATGGAGCTTACACCACAGTTCTCACGATCACCAATGTCACCAGCAATGATGCAGGCAGCTATGACCTCGTGGTTAATAACGTGGACACCAGCCAGACGCCTAATGTGACAAACACGGTCACCAGTCCAGCTGGCACACTCACGGTGGTGGTGGGAAGTCCGGCGCTGACCACGCTGCCAGTCTATACGAAAGGTGCGAGTCAGACCATTTCCTGGACTGCCATCACGAATGCCACCAGCTACACGGTGCAGGCGGCTACGGATGTGAACTTCACTGCCATCATCGCGTCCCAAACGGGCAGCACCACCAGCGCCACATTTGGCAGCCTGACCAGCGGCACGCAGTATTGGTTCCGTGCCACCGCTACCGATGGCATCACCACTTCGGCTTACAGCAATACGGTCACCTCCACGCAGGACGCGGTTAATCCCGTGGTGGCAATCACCACGCCTGCCGATGGTGCTACAAGCTCTCAAACCACGGTGAATGTGCAGGGCACCTCCGCAGATGCGCTTTCCGGTATCGCCTCCGTATCGGTCAACGGTGTGGCGGCTACTACGGCAGACGGTTATGCGCATTGGTCAGCCTCCATCCCTCTGACTGTGGGGGGAAATACTGTGACCGCTACAGCCACCGACGCAGCAGGAAATACCAGCGCTGCTTCCATCACCATCAGCCTTTCACCCGTCACTCCGGTGATCTCTGCTGTCACTACCGGGCCGACTTCGCCCACCTACATGGATTCCGTTTATGTGGTCGCCCGCGTTCAAGCCGGTCAGGCACCCATTTCGCAGGTGAGGCTCTCTTACAATACCGCCACGCCTGTGAGCACGACCATCTGGCGCGAGGTCTTTAGCAACGCGACGTCAAACAGTTGGAGCGGCACCGGCGCGCTCAATTCGTGGACGACCGTCGGCGGTGGCAACGTGCGCCTAGCCTCAGGCAGTTCGAACCACACCACACCGCTCAGTATTTCTGGCGCTGCTACGACCAGCGGCAGCACTATGGTGACTTGCTCCAGCACCGCTGGCCTATGGATCGGCATGCAAATCACCGGACCTAATATTCCCGGTAGCATCAGTGGAGCGGCCACGGGCAACACCACCGTAAGCGCAGTCACTAATGCCACCACTTTCGTTCTCTCGCAGGCCGCTACTGGCTCGGGTACCGGAATGAGTCTGACCGCCGCCGGTGCGACCCTGACCAATGCCATTACCACCAATGCCAGCGCCATCGTCACCTGCGACAGCACCGTCGGTCTCATCAATGGCATGTCTCTCTCCGGCACCGGTCTGCCCACCAATGCCAGCGTTTTATCAGTGACGAATAGCACTACCTTTGTAATGAACACCAATGCCACCGCTTCGGGGACTGGCCTCACAATCACGGCTTCCGGCACTGCGGCGGAATTCAACGGCGGTAGCACCAGCCTCACTGGCTCCATGATTACCACGTCCAACGCGCTCAACACCACCGGCACTGCGGGCTATGTTGAGTTTTATGTGCAGACGCGTGATCTAGCTGCGCCGAGTGCCCCTGTGAATGTATCCGGCGTCGTCACTTCAGGCAGCGCTGTGGTGACGGGTTCGACCACCGCCTCGCTCGGAGTCGGTATGCTGGTGCAGGGGACTGGCATTGCCTCAGGTGCTAGCATCGTCAGCATTGACTCCGCTAGCCAATTCACCATGAGCGCCGCTGCGACCAATTCTGCTACCGGCACGTCCACCGCCATTGCGGCCACGAACAACAACCAGTGGACCTTCCAGGTTTCTCCAGACGGAGGTGCCACTTGGAGCACCCGCTTGAGCGAGGATTGGAACAGCAAAGTGCTGAGCCTGACGAATGTGGTGACCAATTCCGCTGGCAGCACCAGCGGCAGTACGACCGTGACCTGCGCGAGCACCAGCGGGCTAGTCACCGGACGCACCGTCATCGGGCCGAATGTTTACCTCACGGGCAGTACGACCAGCGGCAACGCAGCGGTGACGACGACCTCCACCTCCACGCTTGCAGTCGGCATGTTCCTCACAGGAGCCAGCGGTATTCCCAACAGCACGCGCATTCTCAGCATTGATTCCGCTACGCAGTTCACCATGAGCGCCAATGCCACCGCGACGAATGCCAGCAATGCAATCGCCGCGACCTATTTCGCCCCAAGCACCACGGTGAGTTCCATCACCAACGGCACCACCTTCGTCCTCAGTTCTCCCGCCTACGTCAACACCAGCGCAGCCTCCATCAGCGCCAACACCACCACGCTCAATCACGCCTTCCAGCTCTTCCACTATGACCTTGCGGGCGCGGAACTTGGGGTGAATACGAAGCTGCGCTGGCAGTTTGCGGGTTACGTTCCCACCTCTCCCACTGCCAAGCCCGGCGTTGATGTGGACGACATCATCGTCGCTACCACCGCTCCGCCAGCCAATATCGTGCTGACGATGTACGATGACGGCCTGCATGGAGATGGTGCCGCGAACGATGGCTACTACGGCGTGCTGCTGCCAGCGCAAAACGGCGGAACCACCGTGAACTTCACCATCACCGCCACGGACACCGCCAGCGGGGTGACGATCAATCCAGCATCCGGAAGCTTCACTTATACCGTGAACTCTTCACTGACCGACTCCACGATCAAAGGCGCTGAATTTCTCGGCATGCCCACAGACACCAGCATGACGCTGAACGTGATCGCCAGCACAGACCAGCAGGCCTTCGTCGAATACGGCACCACTTCTGGCAGTTACACCATGGCCACCACACCGGCCCTTTTCTCCGTGGATCTCGCGCATCCAGAGTTCTACAACCCGATCGAAATCACGCTCACCGGATTGCAGCCTGACACCGAGTACTACTACCGCTTCCGCTGCAAAAGCCCCAGCGCTACGTTCTACAATGCACGCGGCGAGCGCAGTTTCCACACCGCAAGACCTCGTGGCAGGCCGTTTGTCTTCACGATCACAGCAGATCCTCACCTGGATGTGAACACCGACCAGAGTCTGCTTGATCGTGCCATGTCCAACATCGCCGCTGATAGCCCCGACTTTCACATCGACCTCGGCGACATCTTCATGACCGACAAGATGGAGCAACCTCTCGCCAACGGCATTCCGGCCATCTGGGGTGGCGAGCTTTCAACCGGCCAATTAAACCAGAGCCTCCTGAACAATCGCGCCATCCTCTTGCGCAATCAGTTCGAACTGTTCTGCCACAGCGTCCCTTACTTCTTCACGCTGGGCAACCACGAGGCGGAGTACGGCTACCTTTTCAGCGCCGCCACCGACAAGCTGAACAACATACCCGCATGGGATCTGCTGGCACGAAAGTCTTACTTCCCCACCCCTGTGCCCAGCTCCTTCTATGGTGGGAATCCGACGCCCATGAATTACACTGGCGGTACTTTGGGCCTCTTGGAGGACTACTATGCCTGGGAATGGGGAGATGCCCTCTACATTGTCCTCGATCCCTTCTGGAACACCACGACCAACCCCAGCCAAACCAACGACGCCTGGAACTGGTCGCTCGGTCAGACGCAGTACAACTGGCTGCGTGACACCCTGAAAAACAGCAGCGCCAAATACAAGTTTGTCTTCACCCACCACATCGTTGGCGGCACCACCACCCTCGCAGACGGTGTCACCCCCAATGTCGCCGCACGCGGCGGCATTGAGGTCGCCGGCTTCTATGAATGGGGAGGCCTGAATGCGGATGGTACCACCAATGGCTTTGCGGCGCACCGCCCCGGTTGGGATATGCCCATCCACCAACTGCTGGTGCAGAACAAAGTCAGCGCCGTCTTCCATGGCCATGACCATCTCTATGGCTACCAGACGCTCAATGGCCTTGTTTACCTAGAGTGCCCACAGCCTGGAACGGCGAACTACGTCACGCTAGGCAGCGCCGCAGACGGCAAATACACCCAAAGCCTGAGTAGCCTTCTGCTCGCAGACTCCGGCCACATCCGCGTCACCGTGACCTCGGGCCAGGTCATTGCCGACTACGTACGCGCCTACCGTCCGCAGGATGAGACCACCTCAAGGCACAATAGAGATGTCAGCAACAGCTTCACGCTACGCCCCACGGTATTCCCTCCCATCGAAATGCTGGCCGCAGCACCGGGGCAGGTGATTCTGCGCTGGAACGCCGTGCCCAACAAGCCCTACCAGATTCAATACAGCACCGATCTGGTTACCTGGCAGAACATCACCACCACACCTCTGACCTTCACCAACACCAGCACCAACGCTACCTACACCGACACCCTGCCAGCCCGCGTGAATGGTCAACGAGCCTTCTATCGGGTGAGCTACACGCCTTGATGGCAGAGAAAGTGGTCGAGCGACATTCTCCAGCCCCTTACAAACTCTTGTCTATCAGCAGCGAGGCTGAACGACGTGGGTTGGGGTGGTAGCCATTCATGGCTGCACGGATGCGCTTGGCGCGATCCACGCAGGCCTCGGCCTTTTGAAAATCTCCCGCCGCTTTGTACACGGCCCCTAGATTGATGAAGGTCTGCGACAAATCAGCCGGGTCCATCTGTCCGTCATTCAGGTTCTGCCGGATGGCGAGTGCCCGCTCATGCATGGCCTGCGCACGGTCCACGTCCATGCTGCTGTAGTAAAGCACACCGAGGTTGTTGTACACGGAGGCCACACGCGAACTCTGCTCGCCGTCGGTTCGCTGAAAGGTTTCCAGCGCCTCGCAATAATAACCCTCGGCTTTTTCAAACTTCCGCAACTGTTTGAAAATCATGGCCAGATTGTTTTTGATCGTCGCCACCTTGTCACTCTCTTCCAGGCCATTGTTAGCGCTGATGCTAAGTGCGAGTTCGTAGAACTCAGCCGCTTTATCCATGCGTCCCCAGCGATCATAAAGATGCGCCAGCAAGGAGTAGATGCCGGTCAGTAGATCGGGGTATAAAACGCGGTTAAAAAGTGCGGCGGGTTCGCCGGGTGGCGTGGTGGTTTAAAAGTGCAGCATCTCTGGTTTAACCAGGAGGATGTTCACGAATATGGAGCAATGGAACGAGATACGAC
>TBL_comb48_EPIDRAFT_1001452_pt1 | contig 17512 bp, 16 predicted proteins | sample TroBogEpilimnion_37_FD_10681 | JGI IMG/M metagenome (IMG submission 10681)
CGGCACCGTGCCAGTGCCCTTGTACGCGTTGAAATTCGCGTCCGCAGAGGTGTAATTGTCGGTTTCGGTGAAGGGATTGAACGTGATGCTGCCGACGCTGTAGGTCTCAGACGGCGCGTCCGGCTTGAGATCCCAGGTATCGAGCTGGCTCGGGCCACCGCAGAGCAGCAGAAAGATGCAGCGCTTCTTCGAAGCCACCGCTTTGCCAGCGTCGTCCAGTTTGTCCTTCCCGACGACCAGTCCTGGAATAGCGAGGTTCAGAGCACCGATACCACCGGCTTGAAGGAACCGGCGGCGCGAGGTCGGGAGGATATTCATAAACAGTGGCTGTTAGAGGCAGATAGAATGTTGCCATAGACAACATGCCCCGTGCAGACCCCGGGACTGGATCATTACGGCACCACGCGCCGAGATTTCTCATCGCCGGCATGAATGGCCAAAGATGAAACTTGGCGCTGCCAGTACAGAAGCCCCCGCTACTTCTTATCCTGCCGGAACGCGAGGCATTCGTACAGCACGCGGTCGGGCTGGTAGGTGGAGGTGGTGCGGAGGAGGAGGTGGATGCCTTGGTGCTCGCTATGGCCGTGCTGGGCGAGGTCGTCCTTCAAGGCTTCGTGGGATTCGAGGATTTCGACGAGTTCGCGGTCCTGACCTAGCACGATGGGCTTGCCTGAGGGGAGGCAGAGGATGCTGAGGGCGCTGGCGGTGCGCAGGAGGTCGGCAGGAAGTGCGGTGCCTGCATCGGCGATGTTGGCGTGCTTCTCTTCGAGCTTAATCATGCGCGCCCGCACTTCGGGCGTCATGGCTTCGAGCGCGAGATTGACGGCATCCAGCAGGCGGTGCCGCACCTCGGTGAGGTCGGCCATGCCAGTGAGGTTTTGCAGATCGCTCTGCGTCTGGATGGCTTTGGCGAGTGCGGAGATTTCCTTGAGGTACGCGTTCTTTTGGAGATCGGGCACGAAGTACATCACCAGCAAATGCACAGGCGCGGTGTCGGGAGCGCCGTAGTCGATACCCTTCTGGCTCCAGCCAACGGAGCAGACCAGCTCGCCGAGATGTCCGCTGCGTGCGTGCGGGCAGGCCCAGCCTTTGCCGATGGCCGTGTTGTGCGCCTGCTCGCGGGAGAGCACGCTTTCGATGATGCCGCCATCCACGCCGATGTCGGGAATCGCTTCGATGAGCGTGGCGAGGTATTCCAGCGATTTGGTCTTGTCGGTGTCCGGCAATTCGATGAGCCGTCCTTGCTGAAGTGCGGTGAGCAGGCTTTTCATAATCAGTCAGTACCAAATTTGCCGATGAACCAGCGCTTCACGTTGTGTGTGATCACCGCGTAGCAGAGCAGGAAGCCGAGAATCCACCACCAGTAGCTCAGCGGCAGCGGCACTAGCTCGAAGTAGGCCCCCACTGGCAGATAGGGCAGCGCTGCGCCAGCGATCATCACGAGCGCGGTGGTGAAGAGCATGAACGGGCTGGCCATGCTCTGGATAAACGGAATGCGATTGGTGCGGATGATGTGGACGATGAGTGTCTGCGTGAGAATGGACTCGACGAACCAGCCGGTGTGGAAGAGCTTCTCGTAATACTCTTTGTCCGCTGCCGAGGTTCCCTCTTGGGCAAAGTGATGGCAGTTGAAGAAGTACAACATGAGGAAAAACGTGGCGTAGTCGAAGATGGAACTCATGGGACCGATCCAGATCATGAAGCGGCGGATGTTTTCGATGTTCCACTTGCGCGGTGTTTTGAGGTATTCCTCATCCACATTGTCTGCGGGAATGCCGACCTGCGAGGCATCGTAGAGCAGGTTGTTCAGCAGCACCTGAATGGGGGCCATGGGCAGGAAAGGCAGGAAGTAACTGCCCCCGACAACGCTGAACATGTTGCCGTAATTGGAACTCGCGCCCATGCGGATGTATTTGACGATGTTGCCAAAGACCTTGCGACCTTCAAGAATACCATCGCCGAGTACGATGAGGTCTTTCTCCAGCAGGATGATGTCTGCGGATTCTTTGGCCACGTCCACGGCAGTATCGACCGAGATGCCCACATCCGCCACGCGCATGGAGGGCGCGTCATTGATGCCATCGCCCATGTAGCCGACGACATGCCCACGCTTTTGCAGTGCGGTGATGAGGCTCTCTTTCTGCGCAGGGGAGAGCCGCGCAAACACATCGTGCTTCTCCGCGAGGTCGCCAAGTTGGTCTTCGTTCAGACCGACGAGCTTGTCGCCGGTGATGATCTCGCCGGCATTGAGTTCGACATCTTTGCAAATCTTGCGCGTGACCAGCGCATTGTCGCCGGTGAGGATTTTGGTAGCGACGCCGAACTGCTTGAGCGAGGCGATGGCCTTGGCGGCGGAGCCTTTGGGTGGATCGAGAAAGGCGATGTAGCCCAGCAGGATCAGCTCCGCTTCATCTGCCACGGAGAAGGTCTGCGTCGTCTTCGGAAACTCACGGTAAGCGATGCCCAGGACGCGATAGCCGTCGTTGCTGAGGTCCTCGTATTCTTCCAGCAGGTCATCCTTGATCAGATCGATCATGAGATGAATCTCGCCGTCCACTTGGTAGTGGGTGCAGGCCTTGTAGATGTCTTCCACCGCGCCTTTGCAGATGAGCACATGGTCGCCTTCGTACTCCACCACCACGGACATGCGCTTGCGCTGAAAATCGAAGGGAATCTCATCCACCTTGCGGCAGCCGCGTTCGACGTCGAATTCGCTGTGGGAAAGGATCGAACGGTCGAGGACATTGCGCAGCCCGGTCTGGTAAAAGCTGTTCATGTAGGCGTAGCGCAGCACGTCCTCGCTATCGCGCCCGGTCACATCGACCGCCTTTTCTAAGATCACTTTGTCCTGCGTAAGTGTGCCGGTTTTGTCCGTGCAGAGAATGTCGATGGCACCGAAGTTTTGGATCGCGTTGAGGCGCTTGACGATGACTTTTTTGCGCGACATCGCGATGGCCCCTTTGGACAGGTTCACGGTCACAATCATCGGCAGCATTTCCGGCGTCAGGCCCACGGCCACAGACAGCGCAAACAGCAACGCCTCGGCCCAATCATGCTTGGTGAGGCCCACGATGAGGAAGACCACGCTGACCATCACGATCATGAAGCGGATCATGAGCCAGGTGAAGGCGGCGATGCCACGATCAAAGCTCGTCTCCACACGCTCGCCAGAGAGCTTCTCCGCGATGCTGCCAAAGTGCGTTTTGATGCCGGTGTTCACCACCACGCCACGCGCGGTGCCGCTGAGCACGTTGCTGCCTTGAAAGCAGGCGTTTTGCAGTTCGATGACCCCGCGCCCGGTGATGTCCGCTGCCGCAGCGTGTTTCTCCACAGGCATGGACTCGCCCGTGAGCGAGGACTGGCTGACAAAGAAATCCTTGGCACTGATGAGCCGCAGGTCTGCGGGAATCAGCGCGCCCGCTTGCAGCACCACGATGTCGCCGGGGACGATCTCGGCGATGGGCAGGTCCGCCTCCTTGCCGCCGCGCATGAGCAGGCAGTCGATCTGCACCATCTCGCGCAGTTTTTCCACCGCCTTGCTGGAACGGCGCTCCTGCACGTAGGCCAGCACCACGCTGAGAAAGACCATGACACCGACCACGACTGCGGAGCGCACATCATTCATCAGCAGTGAGACCACGCAGATGATGAGCAACTGGATCACGAGGGGGTTGCGGCAGCGCTGCAACAGTTCCTTCAGCATGCCCGCCTGCTTGCGAGTGTTCAGTATGTTGCGACCATGCACCGCGCGCGCGGCTTGCACCTGCGCCTCCGTGAGTCCCTGGTCCCCGACTTCGTAGCGCCGCAGCGCCTCCTCAGGGGGGAGGCGGCAGATTTCGAGCAACTTCTGCTCGTGCTCAGAGATCACATTCACCGCCGCCTGCGCCGCCTTGCGGAACGCAGCATGCTGGATTTTGCCTGGAGGAGGATGGTTAAACATGGTGCCGTGACCGAACAAGACGGTGACACGCTGAGACGAGTCTGCTAGGCGTCATTTGAGAATTAAACGACAGGTAAGAACGCGCAGGTTGCCTTTTGTTTTTAATGAGATGGCCACTCATAGCATTCCGTTTACCAGAGTTACTGGTCCAGCGGTTGGGTGCGCAAGTCAGGGTAGAACTTTGACAGGTGTCACTCGGGATGGGTCTCCGCCGGCAGCACCGAGAGCACAAAATCGTAAATGCGGCGGGCGGCAGCGAGGGCGTCTTGAGTTTGCTGCGTCGTTGGCATTGGCGCTTCATCATCCGCAGGGTAACGGAATTCCGTAGCAAGGGGCGTGATTTCATCCGCAACCTGTTGAAAGTGGGAGAATTCGGCGTGTTTGGCCGCAGCCAATTCGACCAGCTTTCCAACATCATGGGTTTTGGGAATCGCCAGACCTTCGCTCACCAAATAAGACTTCACCGCCTTCTCCGCAGCCTGTTGGCAATGATAGACGACGGTGTCTAGCAAGTCGCTACGATGAGCAGCAGTAAACTCCGCATTGGCGAGATCATTGCGAGCACGCGTCAGCCATGCCTGAACAGTCGGATAAAGCTCAGCGCCCATACAGCAACCTCCCCTCGCTAAGAATCTTGAAGGTCAGCGTCGGTTTAAGCGACTTCACGCGGTCCACTTCGTCCCGCGTTTTCACGATCACGTCCTTGGGTAGCCCCAACCCACTCAAGGCTCGATGAGCCTCCTGCGCACGGCCTAGAGAGTTTACATCGCTCGATGAAACAATGACGAACAAATCCAGATCGCTGTCCGCCGTCGGCTCGCCCCAGGCATAGGAGCCAAAGAGCCACACCTGTTCTGGTTGAAACTCCGCCACCAGCAGCCGCGCGGCTTCCGCGATGACAGGCTCTGCCTTCTCGCGCAGCGAGTTCGCAGTGGCGGTGCTGTCTGCGGTGGTGACCATGGGTGAAAAGCTAGCCCTTAAAATACCCCTGCAACTCCCCCGCAAAATGCTCCAGGGCATTCTTGATGGGCAGTGGCACGCCGCCACCGAGGGCGCAGAGGGAGGTCTGCTCCATGGTGTCGAGGAGGTCGGTGATGAGTTCGCGGTCGATCTTGTAGCTGCTGTCGGCGCGGGCTTTGGCGATGAGTTCTTTGCCACGGGTGCTGCCGAGGCGGCAGGGGAAGCATTTGCCGCAGCTTTCGTCCGCCGTGAACTGGAACATGTGCTGGATGTATTCGATCATCGGCATCGACTCGGGGATGCTGACCACACCGGCGTGGCCGAGGAGGAAGCCCGCCTTTTTGAAGCTCTCGAAATCCACGGTGAGCTGGCCGATGTGGGAGAGCGGGACGATGCCGCCGAGCGGGCCGCCGATCTGCACGGCCTTGATCTGGCTTTTGAATCCGCCTGCGAGGTCGATGACCGTTTGCAGCGGCGTGCCCATGGCGACTTCATAGATGCCGGGCTTCACGAAATGGGAGTCGAGCGAGAGGAGCTTGGGGCCGGTGGACTGCGGCGTGCCAATCTGCGCATAGCCTTTGCCACCCAGGGTGAGGATGGTGCGGATGTTGGCGAAGGTTTCGACGTTGTTGACGATGGTCGGCTTGCGGAAGAGGCCTTCGATGGTGGGGAATGGCGGGCGCGTGCGCACTTCGGGGCGCTGGCCTTCAAGGCTGGCGAGCAGGGCGGTTTCCTCGCCGCAGATGTAGGCACCCGCGCCTTTGATGGACTTCAGCATGAAGTTGAATCCGGTGCCCAGGATGTTCTGCCCCAGCAGGCCCGCAGAGCGTAGGTCGGCGATGGCTTGGTTGATGATCGTGACGGAATCGGGGTACTCCGCGCGGATGTAGAGGATGCCGTTTTCCGCACCTGCGAACCAACCCGCGACCATCATGCCGAGCAGGACGCTGTGCGGCTGCTTCTCCATGAGGTATTTGTCGATGTAGGCTCCGGGGTCGCCTTCGTCCGCATTGCAGACGATGTACTTCACCGCGCCTGCGGCGGCACGGCAGCTCGACCATTTGAAGTGCAGCGGGAAACCTGCACCGCCACGACCACGCAGGCCGCTGTCCTTTAGCTCTGCGCCCAAGGCATCGCGGTCGCCTCCGGTGATGAGTGCTTTGAATGGCGCGTAGTAGGCATCGATGCCGGGGAACTCGGCGGTGAGTTGCGCGGGTTGCAGGTGCGAGACGACGGCGTAGCGATCTTCCGCGTCCCCCTGCCCTGTCTTCACGAGTTCGGCCAATGCGGCATCGCTCTGGCCGGAGTAGTTTTTGCCCTGATACTGCAACGCGCCGCCTTCATGGCAGCGGCCGAGGCAGCAGATGTGGCCGATCTCTTCGGGTTTGAAATGCGTCTCCAGCGTATGGTGCAGCTTTTCCTGTGTGCCAGCGCACAAGCAGGCGCTGCCATTGCAGACGAATACTTTCTTGCCTTCGTTTTCCTTTTTCAGGAAGTCATAGAAGGACACGGCACCGAGGGTGATGGCATCGCCAAAGAGGTGGTCTTGGCCCATCTGATGGACCACATCATTCTTCTCAGCGGTGCCCGCCTTGTCGGCGGCTTCGACCATGCGTTCAAAGACGTTTTTTTCGACACCTTTGCGGAAAGAGAGAGCGCTGAGATTTTTGGACATGCGTTGGGGGATGCAGATTAACGATCAAATCCTACGAATGCATGCGCAAAAATTCAGTTTAAACCGCTTCGACGATGATCTTTTCGCCCCGGATTTCCCGCACGCGGATGGGCGTGCCGCTTTGCACGTAATCGCCCTCGGCAATGGCTTCGATCAGCCGTCCACCAAGGTCGATGGTGCCGTAGGGGCGCAGGGCGCTGCGGGCAGTGCCGCTGTCGCCCACCTGGGCGCGGATGGCATCCCTCATCGCGGGGGCGTCGTTCAAGCTGCCCCCGGCAGAGGTTTGCAGGATGAGCGAGCGGAAGGGGCGCAGGTCTGGCAGCCAGAGGCAAAGCAGCGTGATGACCACCGCAGCCCCCGTGACGCCGAGGGCGAAATGGCGGAAGCCGGTGGCATATGCGCCGAAATTAAAACTCCCCGCACTGGCCCCACTTGGCGGCAGCACCTCCCAGCCGGACATGGCATAAACCAGCGCCACCATGATGCAGATAAAGCCCAAGACTCCCGGCACGATGGTGCCCGGTGCTGCGAGCAATTCCACGCCGATCAAGACAATGCCGATGACGAACACCGCCGCGACGACCATGGTCTCCTGCCCGGCCAGACTGCCCGCCACGTAGTGCCCAAAGAAGAACAGCGCAAAGGCCGCGACCGAAACGAAACCAGGCAGGCCAAAGCCGGGTGCCTGCATTTCGAGATACCCGCCCGCGAGGCCGATGAGGATCAAAATGGATGCATAGCGCGTGACCCAGATGGCGATCATTTCGAAGCCGGTGGGCTCGGCGGTGATGACCTCGCCCTTGAGGGATTCGAGCTGTTTGATTTCCGCGATCGTTTTGACGATGCCCTTGGCCAGCAGCGGCTTGCCATTGATCAGCATGGTCGCCTGCTCGGAGTCCAGCGTGACGATCTCGCCTTTTGGGATGATCACCTGGCCGTTGATGCTGAGGCCGCGATCCATGTCGATCATGCCTTCGATGATGCGGACATCGTGCCCCTTCTCGCGCACCACCGTGCGGGCCATGCCCATAAAGGCGGAGTTGTTCTTTGCACGCTCGGCCTGGGCCAGCGGGGTGCCATCGCCAGACACTGGCGTGGAGGCACCGATGGCGCTGGCGGGTGCCATGTAGATGGTGTCCGTCGCCATCGCGATCATGGCCCCGGCGGAAATGGCCCGCGTGTTCACAAAGGCAAAGCTGCGCGCCTTGAGGCTTTGCAGATCCTTCATCATCAGGCTGATGGTGTCCCAGGCGAGACCACCGGGCGTGTCGAGTTCAAAGATCACCGCCTCCGCGCCGTCGTTGTTGCAGCGGGTGAGCGTGCGCTTCATGAACTCAAAGCGTGCGGGGAGGATCAGATCATCCTGGCCCACGGGAATGACTATGACCTTGCCCTTGTAGCTTTGGGTGTGGGAGAAGGGCGGCATTTGCGTCTCCGGCTTGGCTTCGTCTTTGGGGGATGCGGGTGCTGGCTTGGCCGCTGCCACTTTGGCCTGACGTTGGTCATACCAGGCAGCGTTCAAGGTGATCAGTTTCCCTGCTGGCGCAGCCGCTTTGGATAGTGCCTCCACATCGGCTACGATTGCACGCGCTAGCAGCGGTTTGCCATCCACCGACTGCACGGCGGTGTCGGCATCCAGCAGGAGAAGCTCGCCTTTTTCTGCGAGTTTCAGAGTTCCGAGCACGAGGCCCTTGTCGCGATCCACAAAGGCTTCGCCGATTTCTGGGCGGTGACTCTTCAGTTTGCACAGGCTACGCGCACCGGCCTTCAAGACCGCCAGCGCCTCGGCCAGCAGCGTGTCCTGCGCTTTCGTGGAGAGTTTGTCATCCGCAGGCACCTTCGGCGGAGCGGCACCGATGCGGGAGCCTGGAGCCATCCAGATGTCATCGCAAGCCAGCGCCAGCAACGCTCCACCGCCAATGGCAGCGGTGTTCACGTAGGCCTGCGTTTTGATCTTCAAACGGGCGACTTCCTCCGCCAGCGGTAGCGCGGCCTGGGCATTGCTCTGCGTGACGTTGATGTCGAGAATCAAACCTGACGCCCCCTGCTGAATGGCTTCATCCATCCACAGCCGCAGCTCACGCCAGCGCCGTGCATCCTCGATGTCTGAATCGGTGACAGCCACACGGGCCCACTGGCCGGTCAGGGGTGCGGCTGAGCCAGTGGCGGCCAGCACGCATAAGCAGGCCAGCAGAAGAAGGCGGGGAATTTGCATGCGCAAGATTACGAGTGTGCGGACCGCGCGCAACCGGCACTGCGTCAGTCCTTTTTGCCAAAGAGGAAGCGCCAGGCATACATGAAGATCAAGGCACCGCCCACGGCGGTGGCGATGCCGACGAGGCTGAACTGCCCCATCACCCCCCAGCCAATGAGGTGGCCCAACTTGCCGCCGATGATGCTGCCAATGATGCCCAACAGCACCGTGGTGATGGGATTGATACCCTGTTTGCCAGGCATGATGAGCTTGGCGATGATTCCCGACACAAGCCCGAGCGCTGACCAGATGAGAAGTCCTTGGAGTGACATAAGGCTGCCATGCTAGCGAGTCAGGCCACCCATGGTCAATTCCAATCGGAAGGGTTCTTTGCAACGTGTTTGCGGGGCTTCTACTTGGTAGCAGGAAGTGCTGTGACTGGTTTCGGCAATGCGCCGGGCACGTTCGCAAAATCAAAACCTCGCACGGCTTCTGCGGCCAGAGTGGAAAGGCGATGGTGCAGTTGATAAACCTCGGCGCGTGTGTCCTTGCCGTCTGCGCCGTAGCGATTGCAGAGGAAGATCACGAAGGTGCGCGAGAACGGATCGATCCACAGCATCTGCCCGGTCCATCCGGTGTGACCGTAACTCCCTATGGGAAACAGCGCACCACGCGCGAGCGTGTAAGCGTGCGGTGGCAGGCGGTAGGGCGTGGCGATGTCCCAGCCGAGTCCGCGCCGCACCGGCAGGTTTTTCGCATCTGGCGAGCGCAGGTCTGGCGGGGTCTGCACGCTCGTCATGAGCTTGATGGTTTCGGGCTTGAGCAAACGCAGGCCTTCGCTTTCACCATGGTGCAGCATCACGCGAGCAAATCGTGCAAGGTCCGCCGTGGTGGTGAAAAGCGATGCGTGCCCCGCGACCCCGCCGATGCGCCGCGCGATGAAGTCATCCACCTGTCCGCGCTCAGGGGCGCTTGAGGGTGCGACACGTCGTAGCGTTTCGCCGGTTGGCCGAAACAGAGTGTCGCGCATGTGCAGCGGTTGGTAAATCTCGGCAGTGCAAAAGGCATCGAGCTTCTGGCCCGTCACGCGCTCGATCACCATGCCCAGCACGATGCTGCCGACGCTGCTGTAGGAGAACGCAGTGCCTGGCTCGAACATTGGTTTCTCCCGACACGCCTGCGCATAGGCTTCCTCAGGACTGTAGCTGAAGGGTTCTTTGCTGCCGTTCAGATTCACCTGCAAACCCGAGCTGTGCAGCAGCAGATGCCGGAGGGTGATCTTCTCGCGCCCATCGCCAGTGAACTCACGCAAGTGCTTCGACACCGGATCATCGAGCGTCATCAAGCCGCGCTCCACACAAAGCATCGCAGCACTCGCTGTGGCGACGACCTTGGTGATGGAGGCCACGTCAAAGATCGTCTCCTCCGTCATCGGCTCCGGCACTGGAGTCAAAGCACGCTGCCCATAAGCCTTGTGATACGCCACGCCGTCGCGCTCGACCCAAAGCGTCGCGCCCACGATTTGGGAATTCGTGATCGCCTCCCCAATCTCCGCATCCAACGCAGCGAGCTTCTCAGGGTGGAAGACCTCCTGGGCGGTGGCTCCTCGGGCCTTGAGCGGTTCATTGACGAACGCGATTGCCAGGACGAGGGCGATGGCAGGATGGTAAAGTCTCATGGTCGATTGACACTTACGCCCATTTCGTTGGGGTCTTGCTCGGTGGGTAAGCGGACGCGAGCGCTTCGAAGACGATGCTTTTGCTCAAGACGCAAACGCGTGCGCAAGGCGCAAACGCGTGCGGCAAGCTTAGGCGCGACGCCGCTTTCGCAGGCCGGACGGCAGGCTGGGGACTGAGAGCGCGCTGAACCCCGCGAAAGCGGTGTCGTCGATGCAGGCTTGCGCCTTGCATCTGTGCCACCGCAGTCCAAGACGCTGTCGCGTTCGCGCAGGCCAAAAAGTCTGGAGGCAAATGATGCGAGATGTGGATGCTAAAAAGCGCTCCTCCAGAAAGTTTTGAGGATGACACAACTGAGGATCACAAGCATCAGGAGCCCAAGCGACTGAAAAATTAAGTCCGCCAAAGGATTGCTCGAGTATTCATAGACCAAATCTCCATCCTTCCTGAAACGTGAGATGTCTAGTTGATCTACGTTCGAGGCCTTTAGCCATCCCTCGCTTACAACATCCGTGTTATTCGGCGCAACGATGAGCATTGGCTTCCCATCAAGCGAGTTAGCTTTAATTAGCAGGACCACATATCTTTTGCCAGGTAACTCAGTCCATACAGGTGAAGGCTTGCCAAAGCTTTTGGTCAATTGGGATGCCCGAACCCATCCTATGTCGCTGCCTAAACCAAAACGAACCGCTTCAATAGCCTTGATGACACTAAAAACTGAACATGCTACAGCCATCCCCCCGGCGATAATGATTGCCAGAACAGCTGAAACGATTCGGTCCTTTTTCATCAGTCTGGGAAGTGGCATTTACTGAGACCTATTCCTTCTTCCCCTCCTGCTTCCAGGCCTTCCAGCCGCCTTTGAGCACAAAGGCGTTCTCGATGGGCAGTGTCATTTTGAGGCGTTCGAGGATCTTGCGGCTGGCATCGCATTTCGCGGCGTTGCAATAAATGATGATGGGCTTGGTGTTGCTCTGGAAGGTGTCGAGGAGCACAAAGAGCTGATCTTCAAAATGCTGCTCGTTCAGCAAGACCGCGCCTGGAATGTGCTCGGCGTCATACTGCTCTTGAATGCGGGCATCGATCCACAGCACCTTGTCCTGCCAGCGGTCATGGATGACCTTCATGGACACCTCGTCATCGCGCAGCGGTTCCTGCACCAGGTAGAGCGCCGGGGCGCGAGGGTGCCAGAGATGGGTGGCCCAGGCTGCCGAGGCGGCGAGGAGGAAAAGGAAGATGGCCTGACGCAGCGCGGAAAGCATAGAGCGGCCAGATCAGGGCTTGGTCGCAGCGGTGGCGGCGGCAGGTTGCGGCTCCGGCTTGTTGGTGATGCTGAAAAAGGCGAGTTGGTAGCGGTATTTGGCGATGGAGCTGTTCGTCTCGATCTTCAACGCGCCCATGGTGATGTCCGCAGTGCTCTTGGGCTTCACGGTGATGAGATACTCCCGCCCTTCCTTGATCTCCTTCCAGTCAAACTCCACATTTTGACGAGTGGGCGTGATCTTGAGGATCTTCATCGGCTCGTCTCCGGTGAATTTGACGAGGCAGGCCTTGGCCTTCGTTTCATCGCCGATCCACCACTGGAGATTCTTGGGCATGATGTCCACGACGGCGGGGACATCGAGGATGAAATTGACCTGCCAGTCGGGCTGCTTGGGGTTGTCGGTGTTGACGGTGACGAATTTTTCGTGCTTCCCGACGAAGGTGGAAACCTTGAACGAGGCGTGGCCGGTGCCGACTTCTCCGGGCGCGTATTCGGCCTTGTCCAGTGTGGCGCTCAGGCAACTGCAGGCGCTTTCGAGGCCGAGGATTTTGACCGTCTTGTCGCCGTTGTTGCGGAACTTGAAGGTGGTCTCCACCTCCTCGTCTTCCGGCTTCGGTTTGAGTTCTATCGCAGGCACATCGAGCGTGAGTTCGGCATGCACGGAGGCGGCGAACGCGAACAGGAGGAGGGTAAGGCGGGTGGCTGGCATCTAGGAATTATAACACTTTTTCGCACCAAATCTACCGCTGCGAGCGAATGAGCTGCTGAACTTCATCATGATTGCCGATGAAAAAGAACACCAATTCAGGCGGTGTGGCGATGAAAACGAAGGCCAGCCGCTCGTCGAGGCCCACTCGAAATTCGAAGATGTCTTTCGTGAGTCGGCGAATGCTGATGCCGGAGTGCAGGTACGGGCGGCCCCAGGCGGCAAGCACGGCATTCATCGCCTCACCGATCACCTTGCGGTCGGGTTTGGATCGCTGCCGCAGTTGGTCCAGGAGATCAGCGGTGACTCTTGCCCGCAACGAGGGCTTCGATGTCTCCGGTGAACTCGCGGAGCTTTCCGGCTTTCCGCTCTTTTTCGATTTTGCCATGAACGTTCTTGGCGAAGTCGGCCAGTACGCCCTCGGTCGCGCCATACTCGCGTCTGGCGTAGTCGGTGGCCTCCACTTCCACTGGGCGCAGTGCGATGATTTTTCCGTCCACGACGATGCCGATGTCGTCGCCTTTGAGTGCGCGACGCAGCAGGCTGGAGAGGTTTAAGCGTGCGCTCGTGGGCGTCAGCGTGGTCATGGCCATGGGGTAATGTGGCGCGATTTGCGCGGATTTGCGAGCAGGAATTCAGCGCGCTAGAGCATCACCTCCAATCTTGACGCCAGGCGCATGCCCGCGCACCCTGCCCACCTATGCGATTCGCGATTTGCAACGAAACCTACCAGAACTGGACCTTCGAAAAAATGTGTGAGGATGCCGCAGCGGCGGGCTATCACGCCATTGAGCTGGCCCCCTTCACGCTCAAGGAAGATCCGCGCGAACTCACTGTGGAGGAGGCGCTGACGCTGTGCGCCAAAGCCAAATCCTTCGGCCTGGAAATCCTGGGGCTGCACTGGCTACTGACGAAGCCGACGTGGTTTCACATCACCACACCCGATGCGCTCCAGCGCAAGGAAACCGCGAAGTTTGGCCGGCACCTCGCCCAATTCTGCGGCGCGACGGGTGGCCGCATCATGGTCTGGGGCAGCCCCAAGGCGCGCAATGTACTGCCGGAATGGAACTATGAGGACGCCTTCAAACGCGCTGCCGACTGCGTGCGCGAAGTGGCGGAGGAATGCGGAAAGTACGGCGTGGTCATCGCCATGGAGCCGCTGGGCCGCAAGGAAACGAACTTCCTCAACACCGCCGAAGAAACCATCCGCCTCTGCAAGCTGGTGGACCACCCCTCCTGCAAGCTGCACCTCGATGTGAAGGCCATGAGCGATGAGTCCAAGCCCATCCCGGACATCATCCGCGACAGCAAGGAGTGGACCGTCCACTTCCACACCAATGACCCCAACCTGCGCGGCCCCGGCCAGGGCGAGGTCAAGTATGAGCCGATCATCGCCGCCCTGCGCGAAACGAAGTACGACGGCTACCTTTCAGTCGAAGTATTCGATTACACCCCCGATGCGCCCACGATTGCACGGCAGAGTATCCAATACCTAAAGCAGGTGATGGGGCTGTAGTTTGATACTGCGGCGCAGCACAAACCTTTAAAGTAGCCCCGGCTCACTATGACCGTTAGCCTTTGAGCGGTGGAAGTCGCCGTCTTGGTGTTTTTCCAAATTCCATATCCAATTAATCCAGGGCAGCCAAAAGCCGCTCTCCCTCTCCCCGCCCCTGAGTGACGATGACATTGCCTGTTTCCTTCGGAGAGAGGGTTGGGGTGAGGGGAAAACGAGCATCCTGCGCCTGCATGGGATGTCCCCTCACCCAGCCTCTCCCCAAAGGACGTCTTGGACTTAGCCATTTCCTCGGTGGGGAGAGGGGGGCGCTTTGTGGCCGCACGCTTGATGAAGCTGCAAACTACCAAGTCATTGAGACTGCTGCGCATCTCCGATCTTGGAAGGCCCTCCTCCAAATGAAAGTTTGCGCTGCGCTGACAGAAAAAACGGGATGACCTCTCGGCCACCCGGTTCTGAGCTTGAAACTCTAAGCGCGTTACTTCGCTTCTTCCTTCGGCTTGTCAGGAGCGGGAGCGGCTTCAGGAGCCTTGGGGGCGTCTCCTTCGGCGGGAGGACGGCGGAAGCCGCCTTCGCCAGCAGGACGACCACCTTCACCAGGGCGATTCATGCCGCCAGGTCCACCCTGGCCACCACGGCCACGGAAGGCCTCGCGCATTTTTTCGACGCCCTTGATGTACTCATCTTCGGAGATGGAGCCATTGCCGTCAGCATCCAAGCGTTTGAAGGTTTCTTTGGGGTCGCCAAACATGCCGCCACCACGACGGCCACCGCCTTCACCTTCAGGGCGAGCGCCCTGACCGGGGGACCCTGGAGGGCCACCTTCGGCACCTGGGGGACGACGGAAGCCGCCGCCTTCACCGCCAGGCGGACGCCCACCCTGACCACCACGGCCCATCATTTGCACCATCTTGCCGATTTCATCCTGATCGACGACGCCGTCACCATTGGCATCCATGCGGCTGAAGCGCTCTTCGCTCTCCTTCTGGCCCATCGCAGTGAATTCTTCTTTGCTGATCTTGCCGTCGCCGTTGGTGTCGGCGCGTTTGACGAATGCAGCGATGCGTTCGGCGGGATCACCGCCAGGAGGTGGGCCGCCTTGGGGACCACCAGGAGGAGGTCCGCCCGGTTGGCCAGCAGGCGGTGGGCCGCCGGGAGGGCCGCCATTAGGTGGTGGGCCTTTGGGGGCGTCCTGGGCGCTGGAGAGGCAGGTCAGGCTCAGGATGCTGAACCCGTAGAGGAATGTTTTTTTGAGTTTCATGAGGTGCGTGTAGTTGGTTAGCGAAGCACGACGGCTCAAACAGGCCCGTGTTGATTTGGTTGCAAAGTTTGCCGAAAAATTATGCCAACTCCGTGAGCAGCGCCTGATTCAAGCGCACACCAGCCACGAAGTTCTCGATGGGGAAGTTCTCATTCGGCGCATGCGCCTGGCAGTCTGGCAGCGCGAGTCCGAGCAGCAGTGTGTCGGCATTCAGCACGTCTTTAAACGCCTGCACGATGGGGATGCTGCCGCCTTCACGAATGAGCGCGGTCTTGTCGCCAAACACTTTTTTCAGCGCACGCTGCGCGGCGGTGCCGAGAGCGGAGTGGGGGTCCATCAGGTAAGGCATGCCGGTGTGGCCGGGCTTGATCTCTAGCCGCACGCCTTTGGGCAAATGAGCGCGCAGATGTGCAGCGGCACGCTCAAGCACCACGTCAGGATGCTGATCCGGCACGAGGCGGAAGGAGAGCTTCACAAACGCTTCGCGCGCGATCACCGTCTTGGAGCCTTCCCCCTGATAACCACCGCCGATGCCGTTCACCTCCGCCGTGGGTCGTGCCCAGCGGCGCTCGCGCTCGGTGTAGCCCGGCTCGCCAAACAGCGCAGGAGAGCCGGTGAGTTCGAGGATCTCAGCATCGCCATCGCCGAGTTCCGCCCAGGCCTTGCGTTCCCAGTCAGCCACGGGGCGCACGCCGTCGTAGAAGCCGTCAATCATCACGCGCCCTTCGGCATCGTGCAGCGTCGCTGTGAGGCGTGCGATGGCAGTGACGGGATTGGCGATGGCTCCGCCGAAGATGCCGCTGTGCAGATCAATCGCCGGGCCATGAATCTTCGCCTCCATGCAGGCGATGCCACGCAGTCCATACGTAAACGTGCCCACACCAGGAGCTACCATGCCGGTGTCCGAGATGGCCACCACATCGCATTTCAAAGCATCGCGATGCTGCTCCAAAAAGGGCTCCAAATTCGGGCTGCCGATTTCCTCTTCGCCCTCAAACAGCAGCGTCAGATTCACCGGCAGATCGGCGTGCTGCGCCAGCGTTTCCGCGAGGCCCTGCATGTGCGCCATGAGCTGGCCTTTGTTGTCGGTGGCCCCACGACAATAGATGCGGCCATCACGGATCGTCGGCTCAAAGGCAGGCGACTTCCACTCGCCCAGCGGCTCCGCAGGCTGCACGTCGTAATGCGCATACAGCAGCACCGTGCGCCGTCCGGCGATGTGCTTGTTTTTGGCCACCAGCACCGGATGCCCTGGGGTGTCGTGAAGATCGCCCGTCAGTCCCATTTCACGCACCTTGCCCAGCAGCCACTCCGCGCAGGCCCGCACATCAGCACGCCGCGTGGAGTCGGTGGAAACGGAAGGAAAGCGCAGGCAGGTGAGGAGATTGTCGAGGCCGGGAGGGTTCATGGGAGAGAATGACGAATGTAGAATGAACGAATGCCGAATGAATGCCGAAGCTCAAATGACGCAAGTGGGCATGGCCATGAACCCAGAATAAAAAGGTAGAAAGATTGGGGGTAGAAAAATTCTCCCCATCTTTGATTCTGAAATCTTTCCACCCCTAATTTTTCGAACTCAATTCCCACCGAACTGCCGCAAAACGCCGAATCCCGAATTCGTCATTCAAGGTCGTTAAGTTTAGATTTTAAACGCGAATGGCCACGAATGCAGAGGAATTCTGAACTCTGAAATTCGTGAAAAATTCGCGGCTATTCGTGTTCATTCGCGTTGTGAAAAATACACCTTCGCGGTCTATTTTGCTTAACTTAATGACATTGATTCGTCATTCGGCATTTCCTGCCACTCAATGCTTCACCTCGCCTTCCGGCCCGAAGGTCGGAGGGCGAAAGAAAAGGACCAACAGGACGATGCCCGCTAGCGCCATGCCGGTCGGCACCAGGAAGAGCTTGTGGTAGTCCACCACGCCGTCCGTGGTGTAGCTGGCCACGAGTTGGGGGAAGATCTTGCTCGCCACCACCATGCCGATGCCGAGGATGAGGAGGTTAAACAAGCCTTGCGCGCTGGAGCGGATGTCCTTCGGGAAGACCGCGTCCACAAAGATGTACACCGTCACAAAGAAGAACGCGTAACAGATGCCGTGCAGCAACTGCACCGCGATGATGAGCCACTGATTGTCCGGCGTGCCGAAGAAGGCAAAGATGCTGAAGCGCGCCGCGTGGCCGATGATCCCGATGATGAGCGTCGTCTTCCAACCGATTTTCTTGAGCACCGTGCCGAGGACCAGCATCGTCACGATCTCCGCCACCTGGCCGATGCTGCTGACCACCATGCTCATGTTGGCCGAGATGCCGACCTTTTGCA
>TBL_comb48_EPIDRAFT_1001453_pt1 | contig 17511 bp, 20 predicted proteins | sample TroBogEpilimnion_37_FD_10681 | JGI IMG/M metagenome (IMG submission 10681)
TCAGAAGCTGCTGAAAAAGCTGATAAAGCTGCAGCAGAACAACAGCTACAACAGGCTGCAGCGGTGGCACAGTTATATGCTACTGCTCAGGCTATACAAAAAATTGATAGCGCTACATTTGTATTTAAACAAGACGATGCAGACGCTTCTAAAAATAAGCTTAAGAGTAACTTTAAAGGCAATGTAATAAACATTATTATACCGAATGGAGAAAACGTTACTGTTAACTATGTTTATCAGGGTGGCAAAGTATCAGCTAAGAATGGTACTGGCACCGGGGTAATAATGAATATCGAGCAGAGGTGATTAACTCACCTCTACACTGCACTTACGAGTCTCTTCAATATTAACCTTAACAAGCTTAACATTAGTACCAGCAAGTTGCTGAGGTCCAATAACGTTGACTAAGTGCTGACCTAAGTTTTCTGCAGTTGGGTTAAAAGGCACTACAACAACACCTTCTGGGTTTAAGTTTTTTAATGTATCTGTAAACGGATCGTTTTCCCAAACCAAGAACTTATGATCCCATTGCTGCTCTAACCATATAACAAACTTGTCTTTAATAACAGAAAAGTCCATAACTCGACCAACAGTATCTAACTGTTCTGCTTCTACTGTGAGGTGTATACGGTAGTTATGACCGTGAAGATTTTCACACTTACCGCCTTGACCACACACTCTGTGTCCAACTGATAGGTCGTGATACCTGGTACAAGTAATTTTATTGTTCATATTAATCTCTTGGTAGATATTTTATTAAAGCTGCTATTACTAGAGCAACTATTACTAATGCTGTTATATAAGAAACGACCATATTATTCTTTAGTTAAGAAGAGGTACATATATGTACCAGTTAATACTTGAAAAGTACCAGCGGTAGACATCCAATCGTTGTTAGTGACAATGCCTTTAAAACCAAAATATATACCAAATGGTATATTGATTAAAATAATGACTGACGCAAACCCAATAATAATGTGTTTAAGTTTATCTGAAAATGTCATAATACAGGTATTATCGTACCTATCGAGATAAAGTCAAGTACTTTATAGAGAGGTATTGTCTGGATTAGCACCAGGCCTAGTAGTAGCATCAGGGTGAGGTATCCAACCCTCATTTAATGCTAGTGCACTAATTTCCTCGTCTGTCATATTAGTAGTATCTGTATCTGGTAACTGATCAAACCAATCTGTAAGGATCATTGGAAACACACTTATACTCTTACCTCTGCGTTGATCGTATTGTTTGTAAAACGATTTAAAATCTCTCCATAATGTAATCTTATTACTTGTTCTGCGGTGAGGGGCGTCTACTGCAACTAAATAATCAATCAACCTTTCCATACTAGCTAACTCATCTGTTGTCCATAGTAGCTTGTCTTTATTATTTTCATACCAAGCTTGTAGTTTATTCCTACAGTAATCTTTAATATGCCCGGGTAGCGCTAATGGGCTTTGAAAACTAGGAAATCTTAATATATTTAAACTTAATAATAGCTGTTTATACTGATTAGGCTTTTTTGTACTTGCTACTAGTTCCTTTAAACCGTACATCTCATCAAGAAAATCAGTAATACCAAACAAACAAAGACTATTGATAGTCATCATTACGTTTAGGTTCTTGTACTTACCTTCAGTAATTAACCGTGTTAAGTTACCTTTCCAGTAATCATATTTTAAACCGTCTCTAATGTATTCTGCTTGCGCACCAACCGATTCACAGCTAGTATATACTTGAAAATCTTTTATATTGTTCGACTTAGCTATCAGCTTACTAATAAGCTCTTCTTTAGCCATTAGGTTGCTGTTAATAGATAATCTCATATCAAGTTGCTGGGCTTCAAACTTATCTATTAACTTCCATGTTTCATTGCTTAAAAGAGGCTCCCCGCCTGTAACTCGTAACTCTTCCAAGCTTTTATTTAAACCCGCGTCCCACCACTTCCAAAACGATTGTAAATATGGGTTGTTTTCAGCATCATTTTTGTATGTGTCAGCCCAAGAACCGTCCAACTTAAATGTACCAGAACCATCACTTACTAGGTTTTTATAAGGACCGTTATTTCTTACATCTTTTCCCCATGTAGTTGAAAAACTTGAGTTACAATATGAACAAGCTAGATTACACGTTCTATCAAAACTAATCTCTAACGTCTTAAGATCTACGTTAGCGTCCCAAGGCATTGAAGCAAGTTTTTGTACATCTGCTTCTTCATATATAATAGTTTTAAACACTCTATCGCTAACTTTATCTTTACCTATATCTTCTACTCTCCAACAGTACTCACACTCAGCTGGGCGCTTGCCTTCAAGCATCATTTTACGCATTAGTTTTTTATGCGAAGTGTTGTGTATAGCTGTAAAGTTATCTTTTAGCTCTTCTAACGGTATATCATGTGCTGGTGGATGGTGACAGCTTGTAGTAGTTCCATTACCGAGCCATATAGTAGCGTTATACCATTTTGCTGCACAAAAACTAGAGCTGATAGTGTTAACTACCCTATCTCTATATTCAATCAATGACTCTCCTGGTTTTCTGGTGTACATGTAAATCTATTTATTGGTTAATCGTAAATATACAAGTGAAACACACATATAAGATACTGTTAACCGGGCTTGCTATCCTCATCGGGCTTGTAGTTTTAAGAGTTAAAGATCCGTATCCGATAGAAGTATTGAGATTAAAAGGGGTAGACTACTATCAAAGACAACAAAAGAAAGTAGAAAGTAATAATATAGTCGTAGTAGAAATAGACGAGGCGACGTTAGACAAGTTTGGCCAATGGCCGGTGTCCAGAGCAGTATTGAGCGAAGGTTTGGAAAAAGCATTTAATAATGGTGCGCAGTTAGTAGTTATGCCTATTCTATTTTCAGAGAAAGATAGATTAGGCGGTGATGCTATATTTAATACCACTTTACAAAAATATCCAGTCATTACCGCCCAATCAGCCTCACAAAAAGGTAAAGGACAACCAGTACCGAGAGGTTTAGCAGCAATAGGAGGAGATCTAGGTGATTGGTTATATACGTATCCTGCTGCTATTGGACCCACTAAAGAGATAGGTCAATCATCAGGTGGTGTGGGCATGTTACTAACAACCCCCGAAATAGACTCTGTCACAAGGCGTTTACCATTAGTAGTACAGGTAAAGAAAGAAACCTACCCCACTATACCTTTAGAAGCGCTGAGAATGTTCGGCGGAGAGGAATCTTATCAAGCTAAAGTAGACCAAGCAGGTGTACAGGCGATTAGAGTAAAAGGCACACCGCCTATAACTACTGATGCTAATGGTAGGGTATGGATAAACTTTAAGTACACATTTAAGAGTACTTCATTTGTAAATACTGATTGGTCTATCGTTAAAGATAAGATAGTATTCATTGCTTTAACCGCAGAAGGCCTAAATAATACTGTAGCTACTCCTGTTGGTATTTCACAAGGATATGAGGTATCTGCTCAAACCTTGCAAATGTTGATAGATAGCAGCAGATTACAAAGACCCTCAACATTCGACTTATATGAGCTTACAGGTGGTATTATACTTGCTATTATTCTTATTGTTGCTGCTTGTTATTTGGGGTATATCCTAAATGGTATACTAATCACAGCATTCTTATGTGTACCTTATTTTATTGGATTACGCTTATTTGCTAATTACGGATATCTTACGGATTATACCTGGCCTACCTTAGCAGTACTGTTACCCTGGGTGGGTGCTATATTCTTTAGATTCGTAATGGAGTTTAAGTTAAAACAACAAATAAAGAAACAGTTCGGAACTTATTTAAGTGCAGCATTAGTAGAAAAGCTACAAAAGAATCCAGGTCTGTTAAAGCTTGGTGGAGATGAAAGAGAGTTATCTATTATGTTTACTGATGTAAGAGGCTTTACCACTATATCAGAGCATTATGGTAAAGATGTACAAGGCTTAACAACAATAATGAATCGTTATATGACTGCTATGACTCAAGCCATATTAGATAACGACGGTACCCTCGACAAATATATTGGTGACGCACAAATGGCTTTCTGGAACGCTCCTTTAGATGATCCAGATCATGCTCGTAATGCTGTTAAGACTGCTATGCAAATGCTAAAGAGACTTGACACGTTTAATGAAGAAATAACTAAAGAAGGTATACCAGCATTTGGAATGGGTTTAGGTATCAATACAGCCTCAGTAGTAGTAGGCAATATGGGTAGTACACAACGCTTTGACTACACGTGCTTAGGAGACGGGGTTAACCTAGCTTCTCGTTTAGAGGGTCAGTCTAAACCTTATGGTGTTAGAATTATTATCGGTCCTTTAACATACAACCATGTTAAGGATGATTATCAATGCTTTGAACTTGACTGTATAGCAGTTAAAGGTAAAAAAGAAGGTGTTAAGATTTATTCTATATTAGAGAACAACTTAACTGTAAACGTTAACGAAGTTATAAAAATGCACGAAGCGTTCTTAATAAACTATAGAGCACAGAAATGGGACGAAGCTATAGCATTAATTAATGCTTTAAAGAAGCACAATCCAGAACTCAAAAAGTACTACGAGGCTATGCTAGAGAGAATAAAAGAGCTCCAAGGAGCTAACCTTGGAGCTGATTGGGACGGAGTTTATAGAGCTACGTCGAAATAACTTAGTAACCTAAAAGGTACTTACGGCGCTTTGTTGGGCCTTCTGCTTTATAACCTACAGGGGTTAATGTAACAGCTTGTGCACCACCACCACGACTACCTGCAGAAGGTACTGTAAATTCAAAACAAGAATAATCATGCTTTTGTAAATACATTTTGTGAGCTACTGGAGACGAAAATGTTACTGTAGCAGAACCTGGGTTAGCATAACCTGAACCTGTGTTGGTGATTTGTACACCAATAATGTTACCATTACCTAAGATAGGTACACCGGTTGTGCGGTTTGTACCAGACTGAGGGGCTGAGAAAGTACAAGTTACTGCACCATCATTACCTGGACCCCAATAACCTAATCCACCATTCGTGATTACAACACCGCTAATGCTTTGTGTGTAAGTGCCACCTGCTAGATATGATACTGTACCTGTTGCTGTAGTGCATTGATAAGCACCGTCAACAAATATGGAACCTGTACCAGATGAAAGACCTTCTACACCAGTGTTATTAGCTGTATTAACATATGTTAAAGCAAAATTCGCTTGTGCACTACCAGTACCAGATAAACTGTTTACTGGGTTAGGTATTACATTGAATAATATAGCACCGCGTCCATCACTGATGTTACAATCAACACCTTGATAGGAGCTAGCGTTATTACCGACTTGATTTTGTGTGACTTGAGAGTTAAAATAAGTAGCCATGGTATTTAAAAAATTAGTATCCTAATAGTCTTTTACGTACATCGTTCTCGCTTGATACTGTACGACCTACAGGTGTTAATGTAACTTTTTGTGTGGTGAATGCAGCATCAGCTGATACCGAGAACACGAAAGATTGTTTATCTGCTAAATGTAGATATAAGTTTGTGTTCAACTGTTTACCGTCAACTACACCAGTACCAGATAGAGTATGAACTCCATTCAAGCCAGTCGTGTCGTTCCAGAAAATATTAATCCAGGAACCAGAAAGTGCTGTGGTTGGGGCATTATATACTAATGTTTGGCTGATATTAGCTTTAGCAGTATCAAAACCCACACCGGTATTGTTATTCTGCCCTACTTTTAATTCTTGATTGAAGTACATATATGTATTATTTAGTAATAATACAGCTCAAAATCCTACATCATTGTACTTACCAAGCATATTACCCATAGGTTCATCTTCTTCTTTAGCTACTTGTGATTGTTGATTTAACATATTTGCAGCTGCTTGCTTGACATTACCGTCTGTAGAATCTACTAATGAAAGTAGTAGAGCGTTAAAAGCAGCAGATAAGTCCTTGCTTTCCAAGGGGTTATTACTTTGAGCATCAATCAGTCCCTTTACCTTAGCCAATAAACTAGCAGTATCGTTGCTCTCTTTAACGAGAATAGAGTGATATTTTTCTAGAAGAAGTTTGTCCGAACGCATCTATATACTTATCTATTACGGGTGCTCATTTTTGCACATATAATAGAAGTCTGCCATTTCAGGGAATGTTTCAACAAAGTTTGTACCTCTACGGCGATCACACTCGTCTATATATCTATGAAACCCTTGACGTAAGGAAGCCAGGTCAGCAGTTCTTCCTGCACCTGTTTGGATGGCTTTTTTCATTACCTCAAGCACTCTTTCCATATCATGTATAGACAAAGGCGTGAAACCTGCTTTGACCAATCTATCGTACTTGCCGTACACCTCTGGGTTTTCAGCTGCTTTTTCATGTGGACCTCTAACTTGAGCGTTTTCTTTCATGTATTCCACACACTCTTCCATGTATTTTATATAATCTTCTGTCAATACCCACCCCGCTAAAAACTCTGGATCCCTCATAAAGGGTATGCTTAGTAGAACTGGCTGCCAACGGTTTTTAGGATCTGCATGTTTTACGATTAAGTCATATGCATCTTTTAAAAAGTCTTTAAACGAGCTTACAGACAGAGCATTATACGTGCACATATAACATGTATATAATTCTGGACAGGAACCTATAATACGGTCAACATTTTCTAACCAATATTTGTAATTAAGACCGTAACGAATGTACTCCCCTTTTGCACCTTGACCTTCACCGCTTGTAAACAGCGTTACTCTCTTTACAGATTTGGTATCATATAACCTGTTAATACTTTCAATAAGTTTATCTATATGTACTTTAGGCGCGCCTAAATTAGAGTTAATACTAAACACTAAATTTGGTTGAGGGTGTTCAATAATATAATCTATTAGTTTAAACGTATTTTTACTTAAAAGTGGTTCACCTCCAGTTACTCTCAATTCTCTAAGCTCTCCACTTGCTAAGATATCAGGAAACCATTTCCAAAATGCCTGGACATAAGGATTGTTTTCTTCTTCCCCATCAAAGGGTAGCTTTTTTTCTCGTGCTAATATACCTAAACTATTTAAACCTGTAAATCTACCTGCATCGATTGGACCGTGTTCTTTTATTTCTTTTACCCATGTGCTAGAATAAGAAGGAGAGCAGTACAAACATTTAAAGTTACATGCATTAGAAAAATCTAGTTCTATATATTTTGGTATAATATCAACATCCCAAGGCATCTGTGGTACCGTGTCTATACGGTCATCATTCCAATCATCTGCACTTTTCTTAACTCTATCACTATACACACTATCATCGTTTAAATCTTCTACTCGCCAGCAAAAATTACACTCCTGAGGGCGTTCTCCGTTAAGCATCATCTTACGAGTGTTCTTTTTTTCAATCGTATTATGTAGAGCGGATGGATTATTCTTTAACTCTTCTACAGGTATTTTATGCGCGTTGCAATGGTGACAGCTATGTGTAGTACCATTGTTCAAATGTATAGTTACTTGGTTCCACTTAGCTAAACAAAAACTAGTACTAACTTTATTAAGTTTTTCCTTAGTGCTTTTTAGGTATTGATCTATGCCTTGTACGAGAGCCATATAATGATTTACTTAATGTTATTTATAATCAAATAGTTTCCCTCACTGCTATAAATCTACCATTCATATAAGTTCTTTCATTTTTTACTTCTATTTTATAAAATATAGTATCGTATTTAAGTACAGATTCTATTATATCCTGATCGACTTCTATTGTATCAAATGAGTAGAAAGTCCTTAACGCATCAACCACTTTTTCTATTGTAAGTTTTACTAGTTTTTCCCCATCTTCTTGTGTTTCTGCTTTCGGAGCATTATAAAAGTAAAATTTAATTTCTAGTGGGGCGCCCGGTTCTGCGTTACTATCACTAAAACTGAATGACTCGCCAGGTACAATAAATTTAGGCTTCATTTTTTTTTCTATACATTTATCTATCAGCTGTTTACCTGCCTCTCCGTCTAAGTAGCTAATACTTGTTCCGGTACTACGTTCAATAACTACTATACAGTTTTCTAAGTAGTACGTGTTTAATACGCCTCTTATACGGCTTGGACCAGCGTATCTAAACGCAGCTGTAGGCGAAACTCTAAATTTATTATATGATAAGAAACCTTCATAATCGAAGTATTCTTTATTATTAAAACTAGCTTGAAGTTCTTTTGTGTTGATCGGTTCTTTCATGTTTTAAGGATAGTTGTTTTTGCAAAAATAATAAAAATCTGTCATTTCTGGAAATACAGTTAAAAAACTAGTATTGCGTCTTGAATCACACTCATCAATAAACTGATGGAACGCTCTACGTAAACTACCTACATTACCGATTATGCGTCCTATATCGTTTATAATAGCATTCTTCATTACTTCCAACACTCGTTCCATTTCTTGTGCACATAGCTCTGGAAACCCCGGCGCCACAACTTTATAACCTAATGGCATATTTTCATCCGNTTCTACTATACGAATTCGTTCATTCATATATACTACACACTCTTCCATATATTTTAAATAATCCTCTGTGAGNGACCATGCACTTAAAAACTCCGGCTGTCTTAAATACGGAATACTAATAACTAAAGGTTGGTTTCTGGTTTCAGAGTTTGTATGTTTTAATATTAGCTTATAGCTATCAGCTAAAAAGTCTTTAAATGATGTAACAGACAGTATATTATAAGTACACATAAACACTATCTCTACAGTAGGGCATTCAGTCATAATACGATCTACGTTTTCGTACCAAGTATTATAATTTAAACCGTGACGTATGTACTCACCTTTAGCTCCATGACCTTCTCCACTTGTGTATACAGTTATACGTTTCGCTGATTTGGTTTCAGCGATTTTATTTAAATACTTTATAAGCTTATCTATATACATTTTAGGGGCACCTAAATTTGTGTTAACACTAAACAGCATTTCAGGCTGAGAATGTTCAATAAAATAATCCATTAACTTAAATGTGTTTTTACTAAGCAAAGGCTCTCCACCTGTAACTCTTAACTCTTTTAACTCTCCACTGGTCATTACACCAGGAAACCACTCCCAAAAAGCTTTAATATAAGGATTGTTATCCTCATCTTCAATAGGAATACGTTGCTCTAAACCTAATACTCTTAACGAATTATTAATAAACGCTCCTGCGTGTATAGGACCATGTTCTCTTATTTCTTTAGTCCAAGTAGAAGAGTATGCTGGTGTGCAGTATAAACACTTAAAATTACATGCATTAGAGAAGTCTAGTTCAAGAGATTTCGGTATAATATCAACATTCCAAGGCATACTAGGTACAGTATCTATACGATTATCATTCCAAGACACTGCGCTCTTTCTTACCCTATCGCTAAACAAATTAGAATTATTTAAATCTTCTACTCGCCAGCAAAAATTGCACTCGTCAGGTCGTTTACCCTCTAACATCATCTTACGCTTTTCTTTTTTCTGTAGAGTATTGTGTAGAGCGGATGGATTATTTTTTAACTCCTCTAACGGTATCTTGTGAGGTGGGCAGTGATGACAACTGTGTGTAGTGCCGTTGGTAAGGTGTATGGTTACTTGATTCCACTTAGCTAAGCAAAAACTAGTACTTGTAGCATCAAGCTTATCTTTAACAGCTTGAAGCTTTTGTACCGCTTCAGTAGGTTGCTCTGCTTTCGTTGTGGGCATATTATAACTTACTGGACAAATTAGCTTATCAATTGTTTTTACATAGATTGTAGAATAAGTTAGCTATATTAGTCATATATGGTAGACCGGCATGAGTACCATCTCGAGCTTTATCTTTACTAATTTGAATTTTTTCTAGTTTGTTGTTTACAAAAGAACTGTTGTCATCTAAAAACATACTAATCAACTCTTTATCTAGCTTGTAGAGCGGATGATCCCATGTATACCAAAACCATTTTATATTTTTAGATTTTAATGTTTCTTTTAAAAGTATAAAAGAAGTAACTGCATCAAAAAAACAATGCATACTTGAGGAGTAGTTAAAAAAAGACCTCTCCTTACCATACCTATCACTATTAATAGTGGGATGTTCTTCATAGGAAGCTTTATACAGTCTTTTGTAATATAGAACATTATCTACATTACCTGCATACTCCATTCGAAAAATTGTAGGCAAAAACACAACAACTAAATCTGGGAGTTCGTTACCCTGTAAAGTTGTTATAACTTGATAACACACTCGAGCTATAGTGCTTATCCCGCCCCCACCCATGCCATAGTTCTTTACATTCCATTTACCTAGTTTATTTGCTAATATGTAAGGCCAGGTATGCTCTTCCGGCAAACTTACACCAAACGTATAACTACAACCAAAAGCATATAAAGATTGAGTGCGTTCTGGTATATAGCTAGAATATAGCCTAAAACCGTTATTGTTAAAAGAGTAAGTTATTTTAGTATTTAAATATTCAGGTGTTACAGGGCTGCCTTCAAAAGATAGTCGCTCAGTCTGCATATTCTTATAGAATATTTTATCGGTAAACCCTTCAGGTAAAGTGTTTCTAGCCCAGACATTTGAAAGCATTGTTTCATGAAATATTTTATTTTCTTCAACAGCTTGTATTTTTTCAGATGTAAGCTCGGCGCACTTATTGATTAAATCAATATAGTTTAACTCTTCTTTATAGTCTTTCATTGTGTAGTGCCGCAAACCTTTTTGCAGTAAACTGCATTGCTTCAACCCTGTTACTTGGTAATACTGACAGAGTACCATTGTCGAGTATAGTATTAGTATCTAAGTACTTTTTTAATGCTGTATTACTAAGTTTTTGATAATCTTTCGAACAAGAAAACCAGTACCACTTAATACCTCTATTTTCACACATTATTTTAATAATATTAAAAAACCGCAAACTATAAAAAAACGTATCTAGCATAGATGTATAGGTACGATATTTTGCAAGCGTGGCTAGATCAGTATCAAAAGTGTCAAACAACAAACTATATTTTACCGGTGTATTACCGATATTACCTATATATTCTGTGCGAAGTATATCTGGAAATAAGAAATATACAGCATCGGGATACTCTTGAGGTGGTGTAGAGGTTATTATTTGATAAAATATTCTACAAATTTCTTGTAGTGAGCTGTTTTGTTTACCAAAGTTAAAACCCCGCCATTCTGATCCTAGTTCTTTTGCTAATAAATACGGCCAAGTCTGTTCGTCGGGTAAATCTGAAGCTATAGTTTGTTCGCACCCGAAGCAGTACACTTTCTTAGTTTTTTTCTCGTGTGTAGAGTATTCTCGGAACTTTTCATTAGGAAGAGTCTTAGTCCAAAACTTACTATAAAAGTCTATATTATTTGTTAAAACCTCTACAAACTGTTTACGTTCTTCAACTACATTCTCCATATATTTTTAATTTAGTATGACTAAACTCCTTAATATGTAAAGTATTGTTAAGTAAAGGTTTACCCTTAATGTTTAAGCTTGTATTAAGTAACACAGGGCACCCTGTCTTGGCGTACCATTTAGTGAGTACTTGATGCATGAAAGGGGTATTGACATCTACTGTTTGAACACGAGAACTGTTATCTACATGCACTACACCTGGATACAAATCAGGACGTTTACATGTATGAGTATACTGCATGTACGGGTAAGAATCGTTTTTACCTTTATTATAAAATATTTCGTTAAAATGTTCTTTAAGCACTATCGGCGCAAAAGGTCTGAACCTCTCTCTACCCTTTATTTCGTTAACTATATCTTTAATGTTGTATACTCTAGGATCAGCTAATATTGAACGATGACCAAAAGCTCTCGGACCGAACTCAGCCTTACCGTATATCACCCCTGCCATCTTGTTAGTGTCAAGATAGTTAACTAAATCATCTATGTCTATATTAGTCTTTGCATCATGACCTAGATACATATTATTTAGTTCTACAGGTTTGCCCAAATATGCTAACGCTGCTCCCAAAGATGAACCAGAATCTCCTGGGTTAGGAAATATGTGCATTTCATCTACTAACTCTAAAAGAAAGCTGTTAGCGGTACAGTTAAGTGCACACCCACCAGAAAATACTAGTTTTTTGTATCCTGTTTTAGCTAGATATTCTTTAGCTATATCCACCACAATATCTTCATACACTTTTTGCGCCGCTAATGCTATGTCAAATTTATTAGCTTCGATCTCTTCCTTAGGGAACAAACCCTTACACCCTCTACGTAAATCTAATACTAGATTACAATCTTCATCAAATAAGTTTTCTAAAAAGTATTGATAATATTTTTTATAGTTACCTGTGCCATAAGAGGCCATACCCATCATGATATACTCTTCTTCTTGAGCCTTCAAACCTAATAAATCAGTTATTGAAGAATAAAACAATCCTAATGAGTTAGGGTAGTTACGAGAATGTATACATTTGTATTGACTGTTATCGACGTTCCATACTGACAGAGTCTTGAACTCTCCTACTGAATCCACTACTAATCCTAATGTTTTATCCGTGTTGAACGGTGCAGTGTATAGAGATGCACATAAATGCGAAACGTGATGATCTACGTACTGGATTGGAGCGTTAACACCGAACATATTAAAAGTGTTTTTTACGCTGTAAGGAGCCCAGCGTTTATCTATTAATAACCGTCTTAAAAATTTCTTATATGGTTTTTCATACCACACAATAACATCAGGTTCGCCGTATTCTAAACAATCTGCAATCAACTCTATATTAAAGTTAGGATCGTTTTTAACTCGACTATAGCGTTCAGCAGAAGACGCAAACACAAGCTTACCATCTTTTATAACTGCAATTGCAGCATCATGAGATAGCCCAGATGCTCCCCATATGATCTGGTTTTTAGCCATGTTAAATTATTTGTTCTGGTGATAGCTTTTTAAGCATTAAAAGCTTTTGATCGCCAAGTATTTCATATCTACCGGCATATAAACGTTGTATAAACATTAACATTTCTTTATAATGAACTGCTAAGCCACCAAGTAAGTTAATTTTATGCTCTGCATCGTAGTTGTTGATTACCAAGATGCCGTCATCTTTTAAGAGCATGCTAAAAGCTAATGTAATAATGTTAAGCGCTTCTAAGCTATTTGTAGTATAGTTGTAGTTAATAATATTAAACTTATTCCAGCCTACTTCTTTGGTAACGAGTTCACATATACTTTGCTGTACATTGCCTTTTATTTTTACAACTTTATGAGAGTTACCACTATAAACTAAGTTAGCGTCAAACTTTTTTTCTGTTTCTTTTTGCCACCAACTATCAATACTGTAAACCCTCGACTTAGGATGCTTAATTAAGTTTTCAGCGAACCAAATAGTACTAGGACCTTCTCCAGCACCTATATCTAGTACGCTTGTGCGGTTATGTATAAAGCTCTCTTTATAGGGTTCATCTAGTACAGAATTCCACGTAGGAAGATTCTTAGTAAATGTGTCTAAAGTATACGTAGGTGTAGGCATATTATTGTGGAATTCCTTTTAGTATTGTACCGTCTTCTCGTCTATCAAAGAAGTACTTTTGTATCATCTTTAACCAAGTATCTGGTACGTTCTTTAATTCAAGTATACCTTTACCGTTAATAAAGATCTGTTTAGATGGATTATACCAAGTCATTAAAAAAGCTCTATCAACATAACTACGGTTAAATATATCACCGTGCCATTCGTGGAAGCAGTTACCTTGTGCATAGGTAACTAACTTTTTAGCACCTTTACCTTCGCCAGAACCTATAGGCTTACCTGCAGCCCAGTCAATAATATTACCAAGCCACTTATAATAAGGTGCAAAATCAGGACAGTTATTTAAACCTAAACCAATTTCAGAGTGTACAGATAAAGGCGTTTCAAATATACCGTACATAAATGCAGTATCCCCGTGACCTAATGGACAGTAAGGGTATAAACCGCCTATTTCTGGTTGCCACATATCTCTTTGTGCAGCTATACCAAAACCTGGGTGTCCAGTCCAACGTTCATTATTAGGTGGAAACTTACACATTGCCGGTAGCTCCTTACCTACTGTACCCACTTCTGTTGTCCAATAGCAATGCTCAAATACTTGGCATACTTTATGAGTATCTAAAGCAAATGAGGTTTCATCATACCATGAGTTATTATCTAAGAATACATCATGATCAAACCAAGCAATCTTAGTATATTTTTCAGGTACTAACTTTTCTGCTAAGTTTAACAAACATTCTTTTTGAAACAGGATATTGTATTGGTTACCTTTAATGCGTAACCAATTATCGTTACCTTCTGTACTAAAATGATCTGATAAGGATACTTCTACCCCATATACCGGAATCTGTAACGATTCCATATAACGTAAAAATCTATTTAAGTTAGCAACTGGTCTTTTATAGCCTGACCAGTTAAAATGGCTTGTAATAACAGCCATATCATTCCGGTGACGTAATGTAGGTTTCTTTTTTCTCCAGTTTTTAAGAAACTTTACGTCAATGGTTTCCAATGATTTAGCTTGATCACTAAACTTAGCTTCTAACTTTACAAAATGTAAAGATTCAATCATGTTATGGTGATCAATATCAATTTCATGCCACATACACGCTACTTGACCGCGNACCTTTTGTATAGGTATATTTTTTAGAATTAACATTCTATACAAATCTAAACCTTCATAACGAGAACCAATAAAGTTCTCATCCATACCACCTTCATCTAAAAAGCGTTGTTTTCTATATACAAAAGAATGATCCCCGTACACTGTTTCAAACTCACCAAGCGGGTCGAGATAGTCTATCGTAACCTTTTCTTTATTTAAAATTTTATTTGTAGTTTCTTCGTCAATCATTTTGCATTGACTGTAGGGTAGAATAAAGTCATACACTGGATCAAACCAAGCAAACAAATCATTCCATTTTGTTATAGCATTAGGAGAGTTAACCCATACCCATTCAGTGTCAATATGAAACTGAGTAATATAGTTGATTAAAGCTGTGCGGTGAAACTCCTTATCAACACCTTCATCAAACTTTTTAGGCCACATTACATATTTTACCCTTGGAAGGCCTTTAATTATTTCAGAAATACCTGATGGTATTGGATCGTCTACTTGTTCAGCAAGTATAACTTTACATTCCGTTGCTGCTATATAAGGTAGTATATGTATAAGGTTTTTAAGAGCAGAGCCCTTAAGCTTATAAAACGGTATTACAAAAGTAAAATCTTTTTTATTAACTCTTTCTACCTGCTCGGGTTCGGCAGGCTGTAATAACTCAAGCTCAAAACTACTATAGCTATTATCTAAAGAGGTAGGTGTTTCGTTTTTTTCTCTCATACAGGTTATATTAATTTAACCTGTTTCAGGAAAATATCAATAGCTAAACCTTAATTATAACCAGAAGCTTGGAATATATATCTAAGATCTCCACCGTTACCTTTAGATGTATCTTTAGACAAAAAATAACCACTAGTAGTAAAAGAAATAAGATCTAACCCAGTACCGTTAACACCATTGTAACGACCGTTTAGATCCTGGGATCCTACGTAGAAACCTGTTGCAGCGGCGTCAGGGCCCGGACGTGCACCAGTACCGTGCGGTTTAAAAATTGAGTCTAGATCTCCTCTACCCGAGATTACGAAATTTGATGCCATATTTGTATATATTTATAAGGTTAAGATGCAGTATAGGTACTATATTTTACGTAATTTGGCCAACCTGGTTTAACAGGGTTATAATATGCAGAAATACCTATTATATTACCTGCTGATAAAGTACCAGCTGCTAAGTTAACAGATGCACTTACACCTACAACCACTGTATAAACTGCACCAGGTGTACCCCCTGTAGCATTAATAGTAATAGGGGTATAATCACCAGCATTTAAATAAGCTGCGCTAACGTTACCACTACCATCATACAAAAACGCTAGTTGGTTACATACTAGTTTGCCAACCTGATTTACTGGTACTGCTGATAAGCTCATTATGTATACTTATCCTATTAGTACCAAATCTACATCAACTTTGCTTACTATTTTGTAGTTTTTTACCCTCTGCAGAAACATAGTTTTTCTTTACGTTTTCTATAGAGCCGTGCTTGGTAATAAGCTTACGAATATATGCTAAAGACGTGTATTTGTTGGTTTTATTTGTAACTGGACAAGTAAGATACAAAGGTAGAGGAAATCCACGAGTTTCTTCTTTTTGTGCTTTTGTTGCTGCTCGCTTTGCCGATGGAGCGCGGCGTTTCTTTTCTACTTGCTGTGTATTGGATTGATTGATTGTGTCGTCCATAATAAGTGATTTATTAAGGTAGCTTAAAAGTTCAATTTAAAAACAACGTTCGCATTCATATTTTGAGAGGTTATCTCAGCTTTAGGGTAAAACGCAAATACAGTTCTAGATATATGTTCTACAAGGGCTTGAGATCTTCCCCATACTTCTAAACCCTGACCAGGCTTATTTTTATTAAGTTTAGAATAGTTACACCATAGTAATAAATCCGGACCATCTTTTTTGAACTTTACATCTACACCGTTAGTCTTTAAAACATGCACCATATCTGGATTCGGAAAATTCTTGGAATCGTATTTTGATGCTTGTTCAGGTTTATCGTTTTTAGGCTTCATACTAACACTTATAATATATATTAATTAAATCCAGCAGCATGTAATGCTTTTAATCCTTTATTCTTATCAATAATATCCATTCTGACGGATTCAGAGTTATTAGGTCTGTAATCATACCAATATAACCAACCATCTGCAATTACCTCAGTTTTAAGTAAAGGTTTTAAAGCTTGTGAGTAAAATTTATCTTCGCCGTAATACAAGTCAGGGAAAGGACATTTCAATGCTAACTCTCTTTTAACTGGGTTAATATGGTTAGTAGGCTTAACAACTATGTTGTTATGTATTTCACTCCATTGTTTATCCCCATAACGCATCGAGCATTCAAAGTACTTTAAATCTTGTAGATTAGAAGTCTGAAAACCTCTTATACCGACAGTGTCTGGATTATCTTTTAACGCTTCAAGTACATTGCGTACATAATAACGACTGATGTGATCATCATCGTCAATAAAAACAATATAATCACCTGTAGCTGTTTGTTTTAAGATCTCTCTCTTAGCACCAATAGTAAGTTGACCACTATCACAATAAGGTATAAACTGAACATCGGGTGTAAGCTGTCTGTTTATTTTTACATAAAGTTTATCAAAAAACGCTTTACGCGAATTAAGCGTGCATACTAATATAGAAAGCTTAGGCATGTGATTTAATGTCGTCTATAATATCATCTATCATTGTATGTGTTAAACCTTCTTCTTTATTGCCATAAAAAGCAGGTATTTGAATATAACCACTTCTACCGAATCTTTTAATAAAGGTTATCTTTTCAAAGTTATCTTTAACGTCTAAATCATCAATAAGAAAATTTCTACCATGTGCTACACCTACAGGTGTGTTGTATTTTGGTTTCTCTATGAACTTTCTATCAAATATTCTATCTTCTGTAAAACCAAAGTTAAAAGCTTTGTTCATTGCTATAGCATAGTCTTTAGTAGCTCTTGTAAGCATATAAAGCT
>TBL_comb48_EPIDRAFT_1001467_pt1 | contig 17394 bp, 10 predicted proteins | sample TroBogEpilimnion_37_FD_10681 | JGI IMG/M metagenome (IMG submission 10681)
AGCAACCCCGCCACTAACACTTCAGCATTCAACTACGAATATTTTGTTTATTTAAAAGTAGGTTTGTCATCTCGCAATTGATTCGAGGAAGGGGTACCGCATCGTCAATGCTTCGCAACTCGTTGTGGATATAGCGGTTAATAGGCCGCCCTTCAAATCAGCCCTACCAACACGTAAAAATACTTAAAATAGGTAGTGTTAGAGCTAATAAGCTGCCCTACAAATTAGTCTTATTTAATGCTTGGTATTCGCACGCCAAGCTCTTTACAAATTGAAAAAAAAGATAAGGGTTTGCTCAAGGGGTCGCCCAAAAGCCCCCGTGTTAGGAAGGGGAGGCCTAACAAGCCTTACTTTGAAAAGTAATTTTGACTCACGAGGGAAGTTCCTAAGGGAGGGGGGGGTTGCTTCGCGAAGACTCCAGCCTTATATTTTCAGATATCTCCCAAAAATGAGAGTTTCTGCGCATAGGCCAACCCCCTTAGATGCGAAGCAACAAGCAACTCATAAACACAAAACAGGGTAGGTTTAAAGATCCTTAATACACAAAATGATATGCGAAGGGATTGTTTGTTAGGCCTCCCCATCCTAACCTAGCAACTAACAGCTACCTATTTTAAATATTCTTGTGGGATTGTTTGTTAGGGTGCCCTAACAAACAACCAATTCAAGGTTGTTTCGCATCTTGTTTTGCTGATATTCAGGCATTGTTGGGCCCCCCTTCCTAAGAAGCCTGAATCATCTGGGATGGGGAGGCCTAACAAGCATCTACCAAAACTCGATACTTCACAACCCCCAACTACGCGGGTTAGGCTAGGTTGCTTCGCATCCTGCCCTAACAGTATCCCAAGCAACCTGCAATGAAGGGACCTAAAAGAAAGGGTACCCCATCCACAATTACTTTTAAAGGCTATTCTATCCCTTAACCACCAAAACCCAAGAATATTAAAACAAAAAGAGGCTGGAAAGTCGCCCTGCCATAACTGCTGGGACGGTTGTTTGGCATCCAACTCCCTGGTGATAGGGTTGCTTATTAGTTAGGGCGGTCCTAGCAAACAATTAGCCCTAACAAAATAATAGTTTCAATTTTATACTATTCGCGAAGGAAAACACGGGGGGCCAAAAACCCCCCGTGTTAGGGCTCCCTTCCCCTGATCGTACTATGTTTGTTCAAGCGAGAACAAGGGCGATTTTAAAATTTCCATTCTTTTGGGATTGTTAGGGAAGGGCTGATAGAGCGCCCTAACAAACCTAACAGCTCACTGTTATTTCTTTCAGCCTTGGGGTGTATTGTGCTTGTTGTTTTTCTTGACTTATATTCTTAGGCTTCAAGATTATTTAATGCTTGGTAGCGGCAGTTTAACAATTTTCTGTTTAGGTAACTAATTTAGTGGTGTTCTTCAAGTGCTTCTCCAATATAGGCACCGGCTAGGGTTGCGAAAATTAAAGCTTGAATCGCACTTGTAAATAAACCAAGAAAAATTAAAGGGATTGGAATCACAAGAGGAACTAATGTAATTAAAACGGCTACAACTAATTCATCAGCTAAAATATTCCCAAAAAGTCGGAAACTTAATGAAAGCGGTTTTGTAAAATCTTCTAAAACGTTAATAGGGAATAAAATTGGTGTTGGAAGAATATAGCGACCAAAATAATTTAATCCTTTTTTTGTTAAACCAGCATAAAAATAAGCTACTGATGTTAATAACGCTAAAGCTACTGTTGTATTAATATCATTTGTTGGAGCTCCCAATTCACCATTTGGAATTTCAAAAATACGCCAAGGAACTAAAGCCCCCGACCAATTTGAGACAAAAATGAATAAAAATAATGTCGATAAATATGGAACCCAACGACGCGAATCTGAACCATGAATTTGAGTGGCAGATAAATCACGCATATACTCCATAAAAAATTCAATGAAGTTTTGACCACCTGAATCAGGTAATGGTTTTAAGTCACGAGTTGTTACTAAACCAACTACAAGAATAATCGCAAAAACAATCCATGTATTTACTAAAACTTGACCGTGAACTTGAAAACCCCCTAGGGACCAATACCAATGCTGTCCGATCTCTACAGCTGCAATGTCAAATAGCATATTTTATTTTTTCAAAAGAATTCTAGGTTTAGTGGCTAGGATTCTGGGTTCTTTTTTTAAAAAAGAAAATTGGAGCACAGAATAGCAGCCATTTTAATCCTTTGAACTCTGTATTTATTTATACTCAGATTCTCTGGTTAGGAAGGATAGGCCCCCCTTCCCTTCCCTACAATTCTAACAAACAGCCTTAACTCACAAGTTAGTTAGGTATGCTGGATTGTTAGGGCTGATAGGGGGGCCTAACGAGCCCTCTCATTTAAAAGTAGTTGCGACCTAACACGTTGAACGTTGGTGCTGGTTAGGCCCCCCTTCCTCACCTTTTTAGGAATGAAGGGGGCAGAAAAGGTTGAAGAAGACTAGTTCTACAACTCGTAGGACATATCTCGGTCAGAGAAGCGAGGAGAATCTGACTCACTTTGTTTAGGCTACGCGCCTTCATTTATTATTTAAACAAAGGGCCCCAGAATTGGAAAATAGTTGGGGTCTCTTCTTTGATTCGAGGCGGGACTCGGCATCCCTGAATTGTTGTTGCTTTTCATCTAGCATTTTAACTTAAGAGCGGCCCATAATCCTGATAGTGGTCTCTTCTTTGGTGTAAGGAAGGCTAGGGCCGATGCGAAGCAACCCTAACAACCAAGCATCGCGACCTCTCAGACTATCAACGGGCAGAATAATACTATTTGCCAGGTCAAACCAATAAATTAGAATTTTATCGACCTTGAGTTACTACTTGTAGACGTGCTCGTGCTCTTTTAAAAGCTAAACTTGCTTCAATTTTCTCTTTGCGACCTGCGCGATCTTGCCCTTCAGAAGTTCCAGCAGCAATTGCTCGGTCTAAAGATTCTTTTGCTTCATTAAAAGCTTTTTCGGCTCCAATAGGATCAATCGATGAGCCTAATTCAGCGTCGTTAACTAAAATAGTAACTACATTATCTTTAATTAAAGCGAATCCCCCCATTAAAGCTACAGAAATCCAACCTGTGGACGAAACTGCTGGGGATTGACCAGCCCCCGAAGCACCCTTTTCAGGTCTTACAAGCATAACACCAATATCTAAACCAGTAATAAGAGGTGTATGGTTGGGTAAAACCCCCATTTGCCCCGTATTTGTTGGCAGAATAATTTCATCAGCCCCAGCGTTCCAAAAAACACGATCGGGTGCCATAATACAGACTTTTAAACTCATATTTTTTTTTCTCGATTTAATGGTCCCTTCTGCCCCCTTCATTCCTAAATAAGGTGCGTATGGTTACTTCGTATCCAAACCTTCATTGTAAAGGAGTTGGGGGAGGGGCTGCCCTAGCCATTTAAAAGAAGTTGTGAAGGGCCCCCCATCAGCTGATAGGGCGCCCTAACAGCATAACGGAATTGATTCGAGTTGGGACCGAGCATCCCTTTTTAAAATGGGGCTGCGCCTTGTTCGTTGGTTGTTAGAGCTGATGGAGGGCTTTAACAACCAACGAACAAAGCGCATCAACTAAGCAATTTTAATCTTCGTAACTCCCTTTCTCCTGTTATTGAGCTAATTTATTTGCTTTTTCTACTGCTTCTTCAATATTTCCTACTAAATAGAAAGCTTGTTCTGGAAGTGAATCTAATTCGCCAGTTAGAATTAATTTAAAGCCTTGAATAGCTTCAGCTAGACTTACATATTTCCCCGGAGAACCTGTGAAAACTTCTGCAACAAAGAATGGTTGTGACAAGAAACGTTCTACTTTACGAGCACGCGCAACTGTTAATCGGTCATCTTCTGATAATTCATCAAGACCTAAAATGGCAATAATATCTTGAAGTTCTTTGTAACGTTGTAATGTACGTTTTACCGATTGCGCAGTTTTATAGTGGTCGTCTCCAACAATCCATGGTTGAAGCATAGTACTTGTTGAATCTAATGGGTCTACAGCAGGATAAATACCTTTTGCTGCTAAATTACGTGATAATACAGTTGTAGCATCAAGGTGAGCAAAAGTAGTAGCTGGTGCTGGGTCAGTAAGGTCATCGGCAGGAACATAAACTGCTTGAATTGAAGTAATTGAACCGTCTTTTGTTGACGTAATACGTTCTTGAAGTGAACCCATTTCAGTACTTAATGTTGGTTGGTAGCCTACCGCTGAAGGCATACGACCTAGTAAAGCAGAAACTTCTGAACCGGCTTGTACAAAACGGAAAATATTATCAATAAATAATAATACGTCTTGGTTATTTACATCGCGGAAATACTCCGCCATTGTTAAAGCAGTTAAACCTACGCGCATACGTGCCCCTGGTGGTTCATTCATTTGGCCGTATACTAAAGCAACTTTGGATTCCGCCATTTTTTCTGTATTGATAACTTTCGATTCTTTCATTTCCATGTACAAATCGTTCCCTTCACGAGTTCGTTCTCCTACACCACCGAAAACAGAAACACCGCCGTGAGCTTTTGCAATATTATTGATTAGCTCCATAATTAAAACTGTTTTTCCTACCCCGGCACCACCAAATAAACCAATTTTACCACCACGACGGTATGGAGCAAGAAGGTCTACAACTTTAATACCTGTTTCAAAAATAGATAATTTTGTATCCAGGTCTACAAAAGCGGGTGCTGAACGGTGAATCGGAAGAGTTTTTGTTCCGGAAACTGGGCCTAATTCGTCAACAGGTTCCCCTAGTACATTAAAAATACGACCAAGTGTTGATTCACCTACTGGAACGCTTAAAGGTGCACCAGTATCGATGACTTTCATTCCTCTCATTAAACCATCAGTCGCACTCATAGCAACAGCACGAACAAGGTTATCACCTAAAAGTTGTTGAACTTCAGCCGTAATTTTTAAATCTTGGCCTGCTTCATTTTTTCCTGCAATTACTAATGCGTTGTAGATGTTAGGAATACTACCTGCAGGGAATGAACAGTCCATAACCGGGCCAATAATTTGTGTAATAGAACCTTCATTTTTTACTGCGTTTTTCATATTTTTTTATATTTTTTTGTACAAGTTCTCTGCAGTTAAGGGGTTAGGGCACCCCATGTCTGTGAAAAACTTTGTTTGTTAAATCCCCCCGTCAAGGTATGGGAGACCTTTCTCGGAGGAGCAAAACAGCCTTCAGCTGTTTTGCCCTTCCAAAGCAAACGAAAGGCCTAACAAACAACTAACATCAAGACCCCAAAGGTAGGGGGCAGGTTGGATGGGCCGGATATCAACCAATATCGGATCAATATCTCGAGGATCCGTTTTTGAATTTTATTTTATAATTTTTTTGTTTTAAATCAGTCGAAACTTTTTATACGGGGTTGCTAGTTTGCTTATTAACGGATAGTGATAGGATTGTTAGGCCTGATAGGGGGGCCTAACGAACCCCTACCATTTTTTTAAGTAAATTGGTCCCCTTTGTTTGGCCCTTTCATTTGGCCGATGCGAAGTAACTTTGCTTGTTAAGGTCTCCCATCACCACCTATTTTACAATAAAAGGAAGGGGTACCCCATTTCATTTCTTCCGTTGGTGCTAAGCCGTATGCGAAGCAAGTATTAAGTATGGGCTGCCAAAAAGAGATGCTACTAAGCTCTCCTACTTTTCAACTGTTTTGTCCTTCCAAAGCAAACCAGGATCATTAGCATGATAGGTCATCCTAACACGCGGTCTTATAAAATCTAGGGGTTTTTCTTAATATAACGCGATAAAAGGAAGGGGAGGAAGGAAGGGGAGGCCTAACAATCCCTTCTCGAGCGCACATTTATGTCGAAAATTTTAGTGGGGGGGGTGGGGTACCCCTTCGCCCCCCCTTAAAACTCGACTCAATTACGAAATTTGCTCACGTTCAATGGCAAGAAATAATGCTGCCATTGCAACAGCAGGAAAAACAAGTCCAACTAAAGGAACTAAAATAGAAGGAAGAAAAACATTCAGCATACTTAATTTTTTTGCGGGTAATTTAGTACTCTCAGCCGTTGATATGCTTGTTTATTAGGCCTGGTGGGGCGCCGTAGCCTCTCCACCTATTTTTCAATGAAGGGGCCAGTCCCCCCATTCTTTTTTAAACAAAGGGCCCCTTCATTCCGAAGGACGTGGCTAAGGCTTGCGTTTGTTTTGCATACTCCGAGACCACAAACCCTCATTTTTCGTTTAAAAGGAAGGGATGGGGAGGCCTAACAGGACTTCTGATAGGCTGCTCTAATTAGGATGTAAAGCAACCGGCAAAATTAGAATCCCGTTGCCATTATTCGAAATCTTTCGATTTTGGATTTCGACCAGGGTCATTTGATAAGAAACCGAATACAAAAAGAGAAACGAAAAACATAACTACAGTATATACAAGAACTTTTAAGCCAATCATTTTAACCCTCCATGAAATCCACAAGCCATTTTATTTATGTAGAGTGATAGGGATGCTGATTGTTAGGCCTCCCCATCCCTTTCCAGCCCTAACAAATATAGCCGGTCTCAATTCTTTTTATATGAAAAGCGGGGTCCTAAATTGCGAAGCATATATCCTTCGTAAACTCAGACCATGTTTCCTCGAATTGAAAAGATTTGAACGACCAGAGTATAAAACGTTTTGTTCAAAAGGGCTCCCAATAGTGGCTTTACACTTAGAAGGGTAGCTAGAAAAGGACTCAATAGCATGTGAAACATCCCGGGTTCTTTTCTTTTTTCCTTACGAGCAAGGTGGTTTGTGGGGGGGCTTTTTAGTCCCCCGGGGAAGCAAAAACGCCTAAAGCGTTTTTGCTTTCCCGATTTTCTACTTTTTAATCATATTATACCTTTTTTTTATTTTGAAAACCAAGTGTAAAAGCTTTTTTTCCAAATAAAAAGTAATCGGGTTGCCAATCATCGGGCGTTGAGAGGTGCAAAATGACTCTAGTTTGCTGAGAGGCAACTGATAAACCGCCTTAACAACTAACCTTTATTTTGAAAATTTTAACAACCCCTATATACTATAATCAAACAATAAGGGATCATAGTTCAATTGGTTAGAGCACCTCCCTGTCACGGAGGAAGTTGAGGGTTCGAGTCCCTTTGGTCTCGTTTTTAATAAAATTCAAATACTGATTACTGCTTATCGGCAAAACAGCAAAAGGGTTCAATACTTATATCTAGTAATGACCCCCATTCGTTTTTTGAAAATAGTAGGAGCAAGTTTGAAGGGCGGTCTATCATAGCAATACTGCCCTCTAGATGTTGCTAGACCAGATGCTTGGACGAAAGTAGATCATTTTAGTCTCAATAAATTATTTTAAGTTAATCTTGCTCTGATAAACCAACCTAACAAGGAATTTTTCGAAGGTTTTGGGGCCAGCGTGCTTTTTGTAGATCTACCAAGATTTAATAGGTTAGGGGAAGGGCCGGATGCGAAGCAACCCTAACAAACATTAGCCCTAATTAACCTTTTAAATGAAAGGGGCCGGGTAGTTGGCGTTCGAATTGAAAAGAGGTTACGTGAAGCTGCACAGTTTTTTGCTTAGGCTCTCTCTATATTTTAAAAAACGTTTTGGTTGCTAATCTGCTTGATAGCTTCTTAGGGGATAGAAAGGGGGGATGATTCAGACAGCATCTGTTAGTTAGGGGTTTGGTAAGAGCCCGCCATCATCCCTAACAATCCCTTCCTTTGACCCCTTTCTGCCCCCTTCATTCCTTAAAAGTTGGTATTGTTTGTTTGNTTGTTAGGCNTNNNNAGNCCTAACAAACAAACAAACAAAACCTTTTTTGAAAGTAGTTATGATAAGCCGCTCTAACCCGCTTAGTTTGGTGTTAGGATGGGGAGGCCTAACAAACATCTTAGCCCCTTAATACTACTAATTTTAAACTCAAATATCAAAGAAGAGAGCAAGTCGCTGCTAGGAAAACTGTATCGAACAATTTAACTTCTGTTTTGGTCCCTACATTTTCTTATTTTCAAGTCTACTCAAAGATATAATAAGAACAATAAAAGAATTTTGAGCTATGGTTGGCAGCGAGAATTTTTAATTATTGTTTTGCAGGGTTCCATTTTTAAATTATTACTTATAAGTAACAATTATCGATGAAAAGGAATGGGTACCCCTTCCAAACTCTTCATTCAAAATGCGGCTCACCAAAAAAATTAAAGTTAAAAAGTAGGGGGTTGCTTTGTCAAAGACTTTGGAACTTCTCCAACTCTATTTTTCATCTACTGACTACTTTAGTTTCAAGGCTTGATAGGGGGGCCTAACTAACAATCGGTCGCCAGAATTTTGAAAAGGAGACTGGGGCTCACTAGATATTCGAGCCCGATAGAACATTTCAATTCTTGTAAGAGCCGTAGTAGAAGATATTCGAGCAAACTAATACTTGTTAGGGCACCCCATCAGGCTTATCAAAAGAAAAGACCAGTTGTTTCCCACCCGGGAGAGGCCCTCTTCACGCATTTTTAAACAAATGTTCTGGCTTGTTAGGAAAGGGCGGGATGGGCGGGCCTTCCAGGCTTAACAATAACAAACAAGCTCTCTTCGCGGCCGCTAGAATTTATTTAAAAAAAGGATTGTTAGTTGTTAGGTCCCCCCTTCCCTAACCTCGTTTGTTAGGGCTGATTGTTTGTAAGGGGAATGTTAGGCTCCCCTGATAGGGCGGCCTAACTAACAATAAATCGAAGTAATAGTGAAGATTCGAGATTCAAATTTGAAATAAAAATAATAGGAGGCCAATGGCTATTAGTGAACAATCAAAACGAGCAAAAATCGTTGTAGACCGAAACCCAGTTGAAACATCGTTTGAGAAATGGGCAAAACCCGGCCATTTCTCACGCACTTTAGCAAAAGGTCCAACAACAACAACTTGGATTTGGAATTTGCACGCAGATGCCCACGACTTCGACAGCCACACAACTGACCTTGAAGATATTTCAAGAAAAGTATTCAGTGCGCATTTTGGGCAATTAGGTATTATTTTAATTTGGTTAAGTGGTATGTATTTTCATGGCGCTCGATTTTCTAACTATGAAGCATGGTTAAGTGATCCAACTCACATTAAACCTAGTGCACAAGTAGTTTGGCCAATTGTTGGTCAAGAAATTTTAAACGGTGATGTAGGTGGCGGATTCCAAGGTATTCAAATTACTTCAGGTTTCTTCCAATTATGGCGTGCAAGTGGTATTACAAGTGAACTTCAATTATATAGTACAGCAATTGGTGGTTTAATTTTAGCAGGACTTATGTTCTTTGCTGGATGGTTCCACTATCACAAAGCTGCACCGAAATTAGAGTGGTTCCAAAATGTCGAATCTATGCTAAATCACCATTTAGCAGGTCTTCTTGGGTTAGGAAGCCTAGCTTGGGCTGGTCATCAAATTCACATCAGTTTACCAATTAATGCATTACTTGATGCTGGTGTAGACCCGAAAGAAATTCCTCTTCCTCACGAATTTATTCTAAATCGTGGTTTAATGGCAGAAATTTATCCAAGTTTCGCTAAAGGCTTAGAGCCTTTCTTTACATTACAATGGAACGAATATTCTGATTTCTTGACTTTTAAAGGTGGATTAAATCCCGTAACAGGCGGTTTATGGTTAACTGATACAGCTCACCATCATTTAGCTATTGCTGTTCTTTTCATTATTGCTGGTCACCAATACCGTACAAATTGGGGTATCGGCCATAGTATTAAAGAAATTTTAGAAGCTCATAAAGGTCCGTTCACAGGTGAAGGACATAAAGGTCTTTATGAAATTTTAACAACTTCATGGCATGCACAATTAGGGCTTAATTTAGCGCTTTTTGGTTCACTTTCAATTATTGTAAGTCACCATATGTATGCAATGCCGCCATACCCGTATTTAGCGACGGATTACGGTACACAACTTTCATTATTTACTCATCACATGTGGATTGGTGGTTTCTGTGTTGTTGGTGGTGCAGCGCATGCTGCAATTTTTATGGTTCGTGATTACGATCCGACAAATAACTACAATAACGTTCTTGATCGTGTAATTCGCCACCGTGATGCTATTATTTCTCACTTAAACTGGGTATCTATTTTCTTAGGATTCCATAGCTTTGGATTATACATCCATAATGATACAATGAGCGCTTTAGGGCGACCACAAGATATGTTCAGCGATACGGCAATCCAACTTCAACCAGTTTTTGCACAATGGATTCAAAATACTCACTTCTTAGCTCCTCAATTAACAGCGCCAAATGCATTAGAAAGCACAAGTGCTACGTGGGGTGGTGATATTGTAGCTGTTGGTGGAAAAATTGCGATGATGCCAATTTCTTTAGGGACGGCTGATTTCATGGTTCACCATATTCATGCTTTTACTATTCACGTAACAGTTTTAATTCTTTTAAAAGGTGTTCTATTTGCTCGAAGCTCACGTTTAATCCCGGATAAAGCAAATTTAGGTTTTAGATTCCCTTGTGATGGTCCAGGTCGAGGAGGTACATGTCAAGTATCAGCTTGGGACCATGTATTCTTAGGTTTATTCTGGATGTATAATAGCTTATCTATTGTTATTTTCCACTTTAGCTGGAAAATGCAATCAGATGTATGGGGGACTTTAGGGTCGTCTGGCACAGTATCGCATATTACAGGTGGTAACTTTGCACAAAGTGCAAATACGATTAACGGATGGCTGCGTGATTTCTTATGGGCACAATCATCTCAAGTTATTCAATCTTACGGTTCAGCATTATCCGCGTATGGTTTAATGTTCTTAGGAGCACACTTCGTTTGGGCATTTAGTTTAATGTTCTTATTCAGTGGCCGTGGATACTGGCAAGAACTTATTGAATCAATCGTTTGGGCTCATAATAAATTACGTGTAGCTCCAGCAATTCAACCTCGTGCTTTAAGTATTACTCAAGGTCGTGCTGTTGGTGTTGCGCACTATTTATTAGGCGGTATCGCGACAACATGGTCATTCTTCTTAGCTCGTATTATTGCAGTAGGTTAATTCCGCTAGTTGCCAAGCATCCCCTATCACAACTACTTTGAAGGGGCCAGAACGAAGGGACCAAATTGACTTAAAAAAAAGCGGGGATTGTTTGTTAGGGTCCCTAACAAACAACCCTTCCTAACAAGCCCCCTAACTAGCTTGATAGGCTGCTTTAACCTTTTTTAAACAAAGGTAGTGATGGGGGGGCATATCAAACAAGCAACCCCGACTTAGTATAAAAAAAATAAATAACATCAGTAGGAGGATTCATGGCGACTAAATTCCCAAAATTTAGCCAGGGGCTAGCTCAGGACCCAACAACGCGCCGAATTTGGTTCGGTATTGCCACAGCGCATGATTTTGAAAGTCATGATGGTATGACTGAACAAAAGCTGTACCAAAAGATTTTTGCTTCTCATTTTGGTCAACTTGCTATCATTTTTCTTTGGACTTCGGGAAACTTATTCCACGTAGCATGGCAAGGAAACTTTGAACAATGGGTTCAGGATCCTCTTCATGTTCGTCCTATTGCACATGCAATTTGGGATCCTCATTTTGGGCAACCAGCAATCGAAGCTTTTACCCGTGGTGGCGCTTCAACTCCAGTAAATATTGCATATTCAGGCGTTTACCAATGGTGGTATACAATCGGTATGCGTTCAAATGTCGATTTATATTCAGGTTCAATCTTTTTACTTTTAGGAGCAGCTTTATTTTTATTTGCTGGTTGGTTACATTTACAGCCACAATTTGCTCCTTCAGTTTCTTGGTTTAAAAATGCGGAATCTCGTTTAAATCACCATTTATCAGGTCTTTTTGGCGTGAGCTCTCTTGCGTGGACTGGTCACTTAATTCACGTAGCAATTCCTGAATCACGTGGTCAACACGTGCGTTGGGATAACTTATTAACAACATTACCTCATCCATTAGGATTAACTCCATTCTTTACAGGTAATTGGGCTGCATATTCAACAAATCCAGATACAGCAAATCATATCTTTGGAACTTCAGAAGGATCAGGAACAGCTATTTTAACATTTTTAGGTGGCTTCCATCCCCAAACTCAAAGCTTATGGTTAACTGATATGGCTCACCATCATTTAGCTATCGCCGCTCTTTTCATTATTGCTGGTCACCAATACCGTACAAATTTTGGTATTGGTCATAGCATGCGTGAAATCTTAGATGCTCACGTGGCTCCATCAGGAAGACTTGGTGCAGGTCATAAAGGTTTATTTGATACTGTGAATAATTCATTGCATTTCCAACTTGGTTTAGCTTTAGCAAGTCTTGGTGTTGCATGTTCACTTGTAGCACAACACATGTATTCTCTTCCAGCTTATGCTTTCTTAGCTCAAGATTTTACAACACAAGCAGCTCTTTATACTCACCATCAATATATTGCCGGTTTTATTATGTGTGGTGCGTTTGCGCATGGAGCTATTTTCTTTATCCGTGATTATGATCCGGAACAAAATAAAGGAAACGTTCTTGCTCGAATGTTAGAACATAAAGAAGCTATCATTTCACACTTAAGTTGGGTAAGTTTATTCCTAGGTTTCCATACTTTAGGTCTTTATGTTCACAACGATGTAATGTTAGCGTTTGGTACACCCGAAAAACAAATTCTTATTGAGCCAGTATTTGCTCAATGGATTCAAGCAGCGCAAGGAAAATCTCTTTACGGCTTTGATGTTCTTCTTTCAAACCCTGGTTCTGCTGGTGAAGGTATTTGGCTTCCTGGCTGGTTAGATGCAATCAATAGCCCAGCAAACTCATTATTCTTAACAATTGGACCAGGTGATTTTTTAGTTCACCATGCGATTGCACTTGGCTTGCATACAACAACATTAATCCTTGTAAAAGGAGCTTTAGATGCTCGTGGTTCTAAATTAATGCCTGATAAAAAAGATTTCGGCTACAGTTTCCCTTGTGACGGTCCTGGACGAGGCGGTACTTGTGATATTTCGGCATGGGATGCTTTTTATCTTGCAGTTTTTTGGATGTTAAATACTATCGGTTGGGTAACGTTCTATTTCCACTTCAAGCATATTACTTTATGGCAAGGTAACCCAGCACAATTCGATGAATCAAGTACATATTTAATGGGTTGGTTACGCGATTATTTATGGTTAAATTCATCACAATTAATCAACGGATATAATCCATTTGGTATGAATTCGTTATCGGTTTATGCGTGGTTATTCTTATTTGGTCACCTTGTATATGCAACTGGTTTTATGTTCTTAATTTCATGGCGTGGTTATTGGCAAGAACTTATTGAAACATTAGCTTGGGCGCATGAAAGAACTCCATTAGCTAATTTAGTAAAATGGAGAGATAAACCAGTAGCATTAAGTATTGTTCAAGCACGTTTAGTAGGTTTAGTTCATTTTAGTGCTGGTTATGTTTTAACTTACGCGGCATTCCTATTAGCCTCAACAGCAGGTAAATTCGGATAATTTAATTATAAAACTACTCGGCCCCTTCATTGTGGCCCCAACTAGTTGCAAAGCATCGGTTGCTTTGCATCGGCCGAGTAATTGGAGCAGGGTAGTTTATGTTAAGGTAGCCTATCACACTTGCACTTTGGAAGTAAAGACCTGGCGTTTACTTTCGAAAATTGGTGGGCTAAACCGGTGGGGGTGTAAGGCCGGCCTTACACCCCCACCGGGAAGGGCCCCCCATCCTGTGGATGTCAACCCAGAACTTAAAGTATTTTTTTCCTTCAGGTAAGATGAGCGAAAAATAACTTTAATTCTTTGCTTTGGTGTTAGAGGGGTCACCTATCAGCCCTAACACCATATTTTTTCCACCAAAACCAAAGAAATGTAGCTTTTGCATTCATTAATAAAATCGGAATAGGCTTATTAGGCCTCTCCATCCTAACAAACAACTAGGTCATTGGGGAGAATCTCTATAGTCCCGGGTTTTTAAAGATCCTTTAGTTTTTTTTGAGTATGGCGGGAATTGAACCCACGACCTTAGACGTCGGAAGTCTACACTCTAATCCCCTGAGCTACATACCCAAAAAATAAAAATTTGTTCGTTTGCTCTCCTCTGTGGAGAAATCTTAAGTTTTGACCCTACTTTTTTAAGTTTATTTGGTTGAGGGGGGGTGCCCTAGGCGCACTTCTCTTACTGCCGCCCTAAAATTGAAAAGTTATTGAGGGAAGTTGGGCAAAGCTGTCGTTCATGCTTTTGGTAAAGCATACAAGCAAACCAGCCTTTTCGAGTTGTTTCGCCTAGGGAAGGACTTCCCTAGGCGAAACAACTCGAAAAGGCTGGTTTGCTTGTATGCGGCTGCTACTTATTTGAAATGTTCTTGCGAGTTAGGGGCTTTAACCATGGCGCTTTAACTCGCATCTGGCCTATGAGAGGAAACCAGAAACCATGCCTCTTACCTTGGTTTAAATATTCTTGTAGGGATTGCTTCGCACTCGAAGGCTGAGTCGTTGCGAATTTGTAGTCTCTTCTGATAGGCCACTTTATCAACCCTAACAGGATTGTTAGGCCTCCCCATCCTTCCACCACTCTTTTATTTTGAAAAGCAGGCTTGTTAGGGAAGGGCGGCCTAACAACCCATTAATTGGCCTCTTTCAATACTTGGTGGAAGGAAAGAGGATCAAAAATAGCAAATTGAGAAAGAATTTTTCTATTTAATTCGATATTTGATTTTTTTAATCGGTGAATAAACGAACTATAATTTTTTGCAACCGAATTTTGGCCGCTACCTTTTTTAACAGAAGAATCCACCCTGTTTATTGGTTGAGTTTGCGGAATTAAACGAATCCCTGAATTAATACGTCGAATCCATAATTTTCGAACTTCTCGCTTAAATTGGCGACGATCTCGATAACTTAGAGACAAAGATTTTAAGGTTCTTTGTTGTGCCGTTCGATAAAGAACGGAATGTGATCCTCGAAAGCCTTTTGTCAATTTTAAAATTCTTTTTCTTCTTTTGCGGGCTACAAAACCCCGTTTTACTCTTGTCATATACGAATCATTTTGTTTTGGATGGGGAGGCCTAACCCATAATTGAAAAGTGGGTTTATTTGTTTGTTAGGCCTCCCCTAACTAACAAGCCCTTTAGGTGTTTTTGCTGTATGCGTGGTAGGGTGGGATGATGAGTGAGCAGCCCTAATGGCAGGATATCCGGAGACGTTGACAAAGTCTTCGTCCAAGCAACCCACAATTTCAATTATGGAACACAAGAATATGTCGCCACCCTGTTTTTAATTAAATTTGGCCGATGCGCAGCAACCAACTCCCAACTACCCGGGATGCGAAGCAACCCCCAACTACTCCGCNCTTNATTTAAAGGTAGTTGGAAGGGATGGGGAGCCNTAACACATNNCATNCCTTCCCCTAACACGTTGCNAGTTGGGAAAGGATGGGGAGGCCTAACAAGCAACGTATTAGGGGAAGGGGAGCCCTAACACGTTGCAAAATTATTGCGACCCAGCATCGCCCTTTATTTAAAAAAGAATGGGGGCCCAAAATTATTGGGGCCCAGAAATTTGCTGCGCATCACCCATTTCGACGAAGTCTCTGTTGAACCAATAATAAGTAGGACCCTAAGTACAAATTATGCAAGAATATTAGAAACAACACCGGCGCCAACTGTACGCCCACCTTCACGGATAGCAAAACGCATTCCGTTCTCAATAGCAACTGGTTGAATTAATTCTACAATCATTTTGATTCGGTCACCAGGCATAACCATTGAAGATTCACTGCCGTCATCCGCTCGGAATGATTCAATTTTTCCTGTTACATCAGTAGTTCTAACATAGAATTGCGGGCGATAACCAGGGAAGAATGGGGTATGTCTGCCACCCTCTTCTTTGTTTAAAATATAAACCTGCGATTCAAATTTTGTATGTGGGGTAATTGAACCAACAGCAGATAAAACCATCCCACGTTCTACGTCAGTTTTTTGAATACCTCGAAGAAGAATACCAACGTTATCACCAGCAACACTTTCTTCTAATGTTTTTTGGAACATTTCAAGACCAGTTACTGTAGTATTCTTTGTTCCTCGTAAACCAACAAGTTCAACCGTATCACCTACACGAACTGTTCCTCGTTCTACTCGCCCTGTTGCAACTGTACCACGACCAGTAATTGAAAAAACGTCTTCAACAGCCATTAAAAAAGGTTTATCTGTTTCGCGTTGAGGAGTTGGAATATACTCATCTACTGAATCCATTAATTTATAAATTTTATCTACCCAAGGATTTCCGCCTCGTACAATATTCGGGTTTTCAGTTACAGCTTCTAATGCTAATAAAGCAGAACCNGGAATAATTGGAATTTCATCCCCAGGAAATTCATAATTTGTTAAAGTTTCTCGAACTTCCATGTCTACAAGTTCTAATAATTCCGGATCATCTACTTGATCTTCTTTATTTAAGAAAACTACAATATTCGGTACGCCTACTTGTTTTGCAAGAAGAATATGTTCTTTTGTTTGAGGCATTGGACCGTCCGCAGCTGAAACAACTAAAATAGCTCCATCCATTTGTGCGGCACCTGTGATCATATTCTTCACGTAATCTGCGTGGCCTGGGCAATCTACGTGGGCGTAATGTCGTTTCTCTGTTTCATATTCTACGTGGGCAGTATTAATTGTAATACCCCGAGCTCTTTCTTCTGGAGCTGAATCGATATCATCGTATTTTTTCCCTACTGAACCACCAATAGCAGCTAATGTCATAGTAATTGCAGCTGTTAAAGTTGTTTTTCCGTGGTCAACGTGGCCGATTGTCCCAACATTAACGTGGGGTTTTTTGCGTTCAAATTTTGCGCGAGCCATAATTACCTCTTTTTTTTATGCGATCGGTTGTTTGTTAGGGGAAGGGCGCCCTAACCTTTGATAGTAAGGCTTGATAGGCCAGATTGTTTGTTAGGCCTCCCCATACTAACAATCCTTTTTTTAAAGTAAATTGATGAGGGTACTCCTCATTCCTTGGCCTTTTCATTTGCTCCCTTGAAGGGCCCCCATCCTTCATTTAAAAGTAGTTGTGAAGGGCACCCCATCAAGGTAGTTAGGGTTTGCTTCGCATCTCAGGCCCTTTCATTTTGGGTTTGATAGTTAGGTCGCCCCATCAGCCCTAACAACCCGCTAACCCAACCACTTTGAAATGGATAAGGACTAGGGGATTGTTGGGCTGATGGGCGGCCCTAGCTCACTATCGTATGCGAAGCAAACTTTCCCCTAAAACTTCAAGGAAACTACTTTTCAGGCCCCTAGAAACAATTTGAATTTTCTTGGGAGCCAGAACCACAACCTGAATAGTTTTTTGATTTTGGTAAGTAAAACGAGCGGTCGATTGGCTAATACAAGTTGAAAAAAAAAGATTTGGGTTGCGAAGGTTGCTTTGCATCTATGCTGGATCCCAACTCGACTCAAAGGCTA
>TBL_comb48_EPIDRAFT_1001470_pt1 | contig 17382 bp, 12 predicted proteins | sample TroBogEpilimnion_37_FD_10681 | JGI IMG/M metagenome (IMG submission 10681)
ACCGCGGCATAGATCCCCCTCCAGGACCCGAGGATGGGCGGCGCGGCCTCCCTCCCGGGCTCAGTCATGGGCATGGCCCAGGGCCAGGAGGTTGGCGAAGAGGCGGGTGGCCCCGGGGACCCCGTCCGGCAGCTGGCGGAAGAAGGCCAGGCCCGTGTACACATAGGTGCCCCTCCCGTAGCTCGCCACGAGGAGGGCGCCGTCATCCTCGGCTTCGCCGGGGTCGGCCATGCCCAGCAGCGGGGTGTAGCGGGGGTCCCAGCCCTCGGCGTGGTAGAGGCTCCGGTCCTGGACCCACCCGTCGAAATCCCGTTCCGTGATGACGTTGGGCCAGTGGAACACGGGGTGTCCGGGCTGCAGGAACCGGACGGGCGCCGTCTCATCGGTGACGCGCTTCCGGCCCACCTTGAAGGGGTAGGGACCGATGGCGTCCGTGACCATGGCGGCATTGATCCCCGGGAAGCCGGTATTCACCGTGTACAGGACCACCTCGGTGCCGCCCGCGGCCACGTAGGCGTGGAGGCGGTCCTTGAGGGTCCGCAGGGCGGGGCGGGTGTTGAAGGCGCGAATGCCCAGCACGACCGCATCGAACCGCGCGAGGTCCTCCCGGGACAGGGCCTCGTCCGAGAGCAGTTCCACCTCGTAGCCGATGCGGCGCAGGGCCTGGGGGATGTCGTCACCGGCCCCCATGACGTAGCCGAGGCGGTGGCCGTTGTGCTTCAGGTCGAAGCGCTCCAGCCGGATGCTGGCTTCCGGGAGGAGGGTCTGCAGCGGGATGTGGGGGTAGTCCAGCTTCACGAGGCCGCGGGCGGGACCATATCCCGCCCCAGTGTCCACCTCCGCCTGCAGTGTGCCCGAGGCCGTCCCGGTGGGCGGCGTGATGCGGAAGGAGCGCTCCTGCTCCTCACCGGCCCGGGTCAGGGCGAAGGCGCTGTCCTCGGGCGCCACGGTCCAGCCGCCGGGCACCCGCAGGCGCAGCCGCCCGGAGACGGCCGCGGCCCCGGCGATCACTTTGAGGCGCAGGGTCTGGGGTTTGGGATCGGGGAAGATCAGCACGCTTTCGGCCAGGTTCACCAGGGCGGGCGGCACCACCACCAGGGGCCGGTAGCGCTCGCCGAGCACGGGGTCCCGGAAGCGGAACTGGACGGGTACCACCACTTCGAAGGGGCCCCCGGCGCCCCTCATCCGAGCCCGGAGGCGGAAGGGTGCGGGGGACTCAGGCAGGCCCGCCCAGGCCGCGGAGCCCGGCCCGTCCAGCCAATGAGGCTGGCCCAGCGGCGTGGCCGCAGGCACGGTGAGGGTGAAAGCCTCCTTCCAGGGCTGGTTGTCCGCCAGTGGTTTATCGAAGCTGCGGTCCGCCAGGACGGAGCTGCCTTCGGGCCTCACCGCCTCGAGGGCGAGGGCCTCCAGGCCCACGGGGCTGCCCCCCCGCACCAGCAGGGCGGCGTTCACGGTGAACGGGTCCCCGGGCGCCAGGCTCTGCCGATCCGCGATGGCTTCCACCCAGAGCCCGGAAGCGCCACGGATCACCTCCTCCAGTTCCGCGGCCTTGGCCTGCAGGAGGGGTTCGGCCTGGAGGGCCGGGGGCAGGGCCCGCAGGGCGTCCTGGACCCGGAAGAGCCGGGGCAGGGTGTCCGCGGGGCGATCCGGGCGGAAGCCCTGGCGAGCCTCGCGCAGGAGGGAGGCCACCGCCTGGGTGCCGGGGAAGCGGGACCAGCTGAGGTCGATCCCCTCGAAGAGATCGGCCTTGGCGGGACGACCCGCCAGCAGTTCGAAGCCCTCCTCCCGCTGGCCGCGCTGGGCCAGCACGCCGAAGCCCTGGCTGCGGTGCTGGCTGCGGCTTTCGGCGGCCAGTTCGCCGTAGGACCGACCGAGGAGGGGATCATAGGCTCCCACGTCCAGCATGAGGCTGCCCGGAGCGGGCCTGGGGGCGTCGTCGGCAAAGCGGAACTGGTTCCACAGCAGCCGGGTGGCCTGCCAGGGCCGGAGTCCGGCCTGGAGCTGCTCCGGGAACCGCGCGGGATCGGCGGCGGCCTTGAAGGCCTCGATGGCCAGCAGGGCCGAGGCGATGTGGTGGCCATGCCCCGCCCGGGCGTCCGGGGGGAACCGGGTGAGGACCACGTCCGGGCGGAAGCTCCGGATGGTGCGCACCACGTCGCCCAGGACCCGGTCGTGGTTCCAGATCCGCAGCGATTCCTCCGCAGTCTTCGAATAGCCGAAGTCCACCGCCGAGGTGAAGAACTGCTCGGCGCCGTCGATGCGCCGCGCCGCCAGCAGCTCCTGGGTGCGGATGGCCGCCAGGCTGTCCCCCAGCTCGGGGCCGATGAGGTTCTGGCCCCCGCCGCCCCGGGTCATGGAGAGGTAGGCGGTGCGCAGGTTCCGGCCCTTGGAAAGGGTGGCGAGCACGGCGGTGTTCTCGTCATCGGGATGGGCGGCGAGGTAGAGCACGCTGCCCAGGGTCTGGAGGCGGTCGAGCTGCTTCTGGAGCTCCGCCGCATCCCGGACGGGGACCTGCGCCCGCAGCGTGGTCAGGACCGTGGCGGCCAGCGCGAACGAGGCGATGCGGCGGAGGATCGGCATTGGATCAGGGCTTGCGGCTGGCAGGGGGGATGATGCCGTTCATGCGCAGGTACACGGCCATCTGGCCATAGTGGTCGAAGGCATGGGCGACGGTCAGCGAGGCGAGGTAGAGCCGGGTGGTGGAACCCTTGCCCCAGGGGGCCGGGATGCTGGCGGTGGCGTTGGCATCCGTGATGCCCCCGAAGGCTCTGTGGGCGAAAGTGAAGGAGTCCTTCAGATACTTGATGACCTCGGCCTTGGTCTTCAGGGCCTCGGGGCCATTCTCGCCGCCGAGGTCCACCGGGGGCTTCTCGCCCAGGATGCCCGCCGCGAACATGAAGTTGGCGGAGGCCACGTGACGCACCTGCTGGGCGAAGGTCTTCACACCCTTGAACTCGCCAGTGGTGGGGGCGAAGTCGAAGGCGGCCTCGGGCATGGCCTCGGCGGCGGGCACGAACTCGCGTTCGAGGCCGGCGAGCTGGCGCTCCAGGACCTGGCTGGTCGTGGGGGCCTTGTCTGCGGCGGCCTTCGGGGCGGCCGGGGTCTGGGCCGGGGCGAAGCTCCCGACAAGAAGAAGAGCCAATGCCATTCGGGTGGGATGCATGGGTGACTCCTTTAGTGGGAGAGCCAGCATAGCGCCACCCTGGATTACCGTTCCTGGAATCGAACCTTCCCGCCGGTCCGACACCTGCCCCAGGCGCTCAACGGCTCTCCGGCCCGGCAGGACCTTCAGGGCTGGCCGGGGCGGCCGTAGTCGCGCTGCACCTCTGCGGCCATGCGCTGGAATCGGGGGTCCCCATGGAGGGGTTCCAGGTCGGCGTCCGTGGCCAGGCCCAGGGCCCCGGCCACGGGCAGCGTGGCCCGCAGGGCCTCCTGGAGCCGGTGGATGGCCTCCTCGGGCTTGCCTTCCCTGACCTTCAGGCAGGCCAGCATGTAGAGGGTGTTGCCTAGGTCGGGATTCCTGGGGGGAAGGATCCGGCGCTCGATCTCGAGGATCTGGAGGGTGAGCCCCTCGGAGTCCTGGATGCGGCCTTCCAGGGCGTAGATGATGCTCAGGTTGTTCAGCGACGCGAGGGTCTCCGGGTGCTCCGGCCCCAGGACCCGCCGCCGGATCGCGATGACCTCCTCATCCAGCCTTTCCGCCTCGGCGTAGCGCTTCTCATCCACGAACGTGGCCGCCAGGTTGTTCATGGCGTCCAGGGTGGCGGGGTGGTCCGCTCCATGGAGCCGGCGCTGGACCTGGAGAATCTCCTCCAGGAGCTGCCGGGCCTCCGGAAAGCGCCCCTGGAACCGGTAGACGTTCCCCAGGTTGAGCTGGGACCTCAGGGTGTCCGGGTCCTCGGGCCCCAGGCTGCGGCGCAGGGAGCGGCTGACCTCAAGCCCCAGCTTTTCAGCCTCTGGGTAGCGCCCCTGGTCGATGTAGAGGGCCGTGAGGTTCTTCAGCAGCCGGAGGGTGTCGGGATCGTCGGGGCCCTTGAGCCGGCGCAAGGCCGGCAGCGCCTCGAGCAGCAGCTTTTCCGCCTCTTCGAGCCGCCCTTCGTAGACGTAGACGGTGGCCAGGTCGGACATCGTGACGAGGGTCTCTGCATGCCTGGCGCCGAAAAGGCGGCGCTGCTCCCCGAGGCTCTGTGCCAGGAGGCTCTCGGCCCTGGGGTACAGGCCCAGGCTGTGGTACACGCTGCCCATGGTGTGCATGAGCCTGGTCCGGATCTCGGGATCCTGGCCCAGGCCAGAGCTGATGTCCTGGGAGGCATTGTCGAGGATCTCCCGGGCGGTGACGCTGTTGCCACGGGCCTCGCTGGGGTCCGACACCCGGAACATGCGGGTCATGAACTCCGAGACCCGCCTGGACACCGCAGCCTCGTGGGCGATGCGCCGGGACTGGAGGGCCACGGTGAGGCTGAAGGCCACGAGCAGCACCGCGATGGTGGAGACCAGGGAGACGGCCAGGCGGTGCCGGCGCACGAACATCCGGGCCCGATACACCCCGCTCTGGGGCCTCGCCACGATGGGCTGGGAGGAGAGGAACCGCTCCACATCCTCCGAAAACGCGCCCACGCTGTCGTAGCGGCGATCCGGCTCCTTCTCCAGGCTCTTTCCGATGATGGTGGAGAGATCCTCGTTGCCGCTGCTGGAGCCTCGCAGTGAGACGTTCGGCTTCTGGGGCAGTTCCTCGCAGATGACCCGGACGCCTCGCTGAGCGCCGCCTTGCCCAGCTCGTAGGGGCGGCGCCCCGTCATCATCTCGTAGAGGATCACGCCCAGGGCGTAGACGTCGGTCCTCAGGTCGATGGCGTAGGTGTCGCCCCGGGCCTGCTCGGGGCTCATGTACTGCAGCGTTCCCATGATGACGCCGACCTCGGTGCGCATGGAGGCGACCTGACCCTCGGGCTCGAGCAGCCGGGCCAGCCCGAAATCGAGGATCTTCAGGGTCGGGCCGCCCGCGGCCGAGGTACTCGCACCGGGGACCTCCTCGTCCAGGACGATGATGTTGGCGGGCTTCAGGTCCCGGTGGATCACGCCGCGCAGGTGGGCATAGTGGACCGCCTCGCAGATGATCCGGAACATGCGCAGCCGGAGCCTCTGCTCCTTCGGCGTCATGAGGAGGGGGCGCTTGGCGAGCCACACGTCCAGGGTGTCCCCCTGCACCATCTCCATGGCGTAGAACTCCAGGCCGTCCTCGGTTTGGCCCGACTCGAAGATGGTGGCGACATTGGGGTGCTTCAGTCGCCCGAGGGTCCGGATCTCGCGGCGGAACTGCAGAGCCTGGGCTTCGCTCACGAGGTGGGGGTTCCGCATCACCTTCAGGGCCACCTTCCGGTGGGGGTGCTGCTGTTCCGCCTCGTAGACGACACCCATGCCCCCCATGCCGAGCACACGCAGGATCCGGTAGTCCCCGATGAACTTCGGCAGTTGGGCCGGGGAAGGGGCTTGTTTTCCCGCGCTCAGGGCCCGCGTGGCCTCCGCATCCGCTGGCGCCAGGGCCCGGGTGCCCTCGGGATCCGGGCCGGGCCGGGCGGCCGTCTCCTCATCCCGGTCTCTATCTGGGTTCTGGGGCGACTGTTCCATCACGGTGCCTCGTTCCTGTTTTCTTGCGGCGAGGGAATTCCAAGGGATTCCAGGGGCGTTGTGCCTGGAGAGAGCCTATCCTTGGGGCCGAAGTTCGCAATGGGTCCGGCGATGAGAGGGTTCATTTCCGAGGAGTCCACCGATGCGAGAATGGGCACATCAGCTGCTGGCAACGGCCGGGATCGAAGTCGGCGGAACCCATCCCTGGGACATCCAGGTCCACGAGCCCGCGTTCTACAACCGGGTCCTGGCTGGCCGGAACCTCGCGCTGGGGGAGTCCTACATGGAGGGCTGGTGGGACTGTCCCCGGCTGGACGAGTTTTTCGCCCGCCTCCTGCGCTCCGGAGTCGAGGGGCGCCTCCGCCTGACTCCCGGGCTGGCGTTCCGGGCCCTCGGGGCAAGGATCTTCAATTTCCAGACCAGGGCCAGGTCCCGGGAGGTCATCGACCGGCACTACGACCTGGGCAACGACCTGTTCCAGGCCATGCTGGATCCGGGCCTGAACTACAGCTGCGGCTACTGGAAGGGTGCCCGGAACCTGGAGGAAGCCCAGGCGCAGAAGCTGGACCTGGTCTGCCAGAAGCTGATGCTGAAGCCCGGCATGCGCCTCCTGGACATCGGGTGCGGCTGGGGAGCGCTGGCGAAGCATGCCGCCCAGCACTATGGCGCCAAGGTTCTGGGCATCACCCTCTCCCAGCCGCAGAAAAGTTTCGCGGAGGAATCCTGCCGGGGGCTCCCGGTGTCCTTCCAGGTGCAGGACTACCGGGAACTTCCGGACCAGTCCTTTGACCGGGTGGTGTCCATCGGCATGTTCGAGCACGTGGGGCACAAGAATGCCCGGACCTTCCTGGACATCGTGCGCCGCCGCCTCGCGGAGGAAGGGATCTTCCTCCTGCACACCATCGGCGGGAACTCGTCCCGGTCAGGAGTCGATCCCTGGATCGCCAAGTACATCTTCCCCAATGGCGAACTGCCCTCCCAGGCCCGGATCAGCGCCGCCATGGAGGGGCGCTTTCGTCATGGAGGACTGGCACGGCTTCGGCAGCGACTACGACCGGACCCTCATGGCCTGGCACGGCAACTTCACCGCGAACTGGCCGCGCCTGCAGGCCCGCTTCGACCCGCGCTTCTTCCGCATGTGGACCTACTACCTGCTCTCCTGCGCGGGCGCCTTCAGGGCCAGGAACATCCAGCTGTGGCAGATCGTCATGTCCAAGCGGGGACTGGCGTGCGGCTACCCGGTGCGGGAGCTCCGGATGGTGGCCCCATCATTGAATACGGCCTCGGCAGATGCGGTCGCGGAGTCCCGGGAGCTGGTGGGCCTTGGCCGGTGATTAATTCCGTGCCTCTTGGGATTCCTGCCGCTAGGCTCAACCTGCAAGAGCATTCGCCACTCTATTGCCCTTAGACCCGGAGGTCGGAACATGCGCGCACGTCCCTTCTTGCCCTTGATGCTGCTGGTGCCGGCCCTCTCGGCCCCGGCCCAGGTGAGCATCAGCATCGGCCTGCCCCACATGAGCATCGGCATCAACGTGCCGACCATGCCGGCGCTGGTCCCAGTGCCCGACTCCCCGGCCTACTACGCCCCGGGCATGGACACGAATTTCTTCTTCTACGACGGCATGTACTGGGTCTTCAAGGACGACAACTGGTACGCGAGCTCCTGGTACAACGGCCCCTGGTCGCCGGTCCACCCCGAGGCCGTGCCGCTGTTCGTGCTGCGGATCCCGGTGGCCTACTACCGCCGGCCCCCCGCCTACTTCCGGGGCTGGCAGCCCAACAGTCCGCCGCGATGGGGGGATCACTGGGGTGCCGACTGGTCGCGGCGCCGCGCCGGCTGGGACCAGTGGGACCGCCGCGCCGTGCCGGCGCCGGCGCCGGTGCCAAGCTACCAGAGGGGCTTCCAGGGCAAGCAGTACCCGGCTCCGGACCGCCAGCAGGCGATCCACGCCCAGAACTACCAGCACCAGCCCCAGGAACCGGTGGTGCGCGAGCATTATGCGGCGCAGGCCGAGCACAGCAAGGGCGCCGGTCGGGGAGAGCGTCCCGAGGAAGGCCCCAAGCACCACTAGGGTCAATTTCCGAAGCGGCTGCGAGCCGCGGCGGGCCCAGCCGCTCCTTCCGGGGGCGGCTGGGCCCTGTCATCCGTGGAGGATCTCCCCCAGCGCATCCGTGAGGATCCGGCACTGCTCCTCGGTGCCGACCGTGATCCTCAGGAACTGGTCGATTCGGGGCTTGCGGAAGTGGCGGACGATGATGGCCCGCTCGCGTAGCGCCGCGGCGAGGGCGGTGGCGTCCCGGGCGGGATGGCGGGCGAAGATGAAATTGGCGGCGGAGGGCAGGACCTCAAAACCGAGCCGGTTCATTTGCGCGACCAGGATCTCGCGCGTGGCGATTACTTTCCGGCAGCATGCGTCGAAATAGGCCTCGTCCTCTACCGAGGCCACCGCGCCCGCGAGGGCCAGCCGGTCGAGGGGATAGGAATTGAAGCTGTTCTTGACCCGCTCCAGGGCCTCGATGAGGGCCGGGTGGCCCACCGCGAATCCCACCCGCAGGCCCGCCAGGGACCTGCTTTTGGAGAAGGTCTGCACCACCAGGAGGTTGGGATGGCGGCTCACCAGGGGGATGGCGCTGTCCCCCCCGAAGTCCACATAGGCTTCGTCCACCACCACCACCGCGTCAGGGTTGCCGGCGAGGATGCGCTCAATGGCCTCCAGGGGCAGCAGGCAGCCCGTGGGCGCATTGGGATTGGGGAAGATGATCCCTCCGGCCCGACCCTCGGTGCCGGGCAGGTAGTCCTCAGCGGCAATCGAGAAGTCCTCCCTCAGGGGCACCAGCCTGGACCGGATCCCATACAGCCCGCAGTACACGGGGTAGAAGCTGTAGGTGATGTCCGGGAACCAGAGCGGCCGGTCCTGGTTGAGGAGCGCCATGAAGGCGTGGGCCAGGACCTCGTCGGAGCCGTTGCCGACGAACACCTGGTCCGCAGGCAGGTCGAGGTAGGTGGCCAGGGACGTTTTCAGCGCTTCGGCGTTGGGGTCGGGGTACAGCCGCAGGGAGCTGCCCGTGGCCGCCTGGATCGCTTCCAGCGCGCGGGGTGACGGGCCGTAGGGATTCTCGTTGGTGTTGAGCTTGACGAGCTGGTCCAGCTTGGGCTGCTCCCCCGGGACATAGGGGGTGAGACCGTGGACGACGGGACTCCAGTAGCGGCTCATGATCTCTTCTGTAGATATAGGCGTAGGCACGACACGGCATCGGTGGGGGCCATCCCAGGATCCAAGGATGCCGTCCGAAGGATCCAATCGCTGCAGGTCAGAGAAGGCACCTGGTCATCGTACTATGGCCAGGACCCCCAAAGCGGGCAGCACGTCCATGGGAAGGCTGGGGCGGGACTCCCAGCCTCAAGATGCGTCCTCGCCTGTTCAACCCTAGGGCGACTCCGTTCCTGATCGCGGCCGCCCTCCTGGCCTCGACGGGCGCCTCGTCAACCAGGACAGCAAGGTCAGCAAGCAGATCCACGCGGGAAAAACCCCGGGAAGTGGATCGGCCCGGGCAACCGAAGGGCCGGTGCGAAGCCCCCCGCACCCGGGGCAGGGGTGGGGTGCTCTACACTGGTGGGGCTTGCAAGGATTCCAGGTGACGAACAAGTACAACGATTTCCGGGTCACCATGAGCGGCACCACGCCGGGTCGGGTCTCCACGGCCCAGGGGAAGGGGGCGGTCGCCTCTGCGTCCCGGCAGGCTTCGGAACTGGCCATCCAGGTGCTCCAGGACGGCGGCAACGCCTTCGACGCGGCCTTTGCCACGGCCTTTTCTCTCTGCATCTACCAGCCTCAGGCGGGCAATCTCGGCGGCGGGGGTTACCTCCTGTTCCAGGAAAAGGGGGGCCGACCCCAGGTCTTCAACTACCGGGAGCAGGCCCCCCGGGGTGCCGCGCGGGAGGCCTTCCTGCTGCCCGATGGTTCCCCGGATCCGGACAAGACGGCCTTCGGACCCGCCTCCGTCTGTGTGCCCGGAACCGTCAAGGCCTTCTTTGAGCTTCAAAAGCGTTATGGAAATCTGCGGGCCAAGGACCTGCTGCTGGCTGTGGCCCGGCGGGCGGAGGAAGGGGCGGTCCTCACCCAGTACGAAGCGGACTGCCTCAACCGTCTCGCCCCCAAGCTCGCGGCCTCACCCGAGGCCTGTCGGATCTATGTCCGGGCGGAACCTTACAAAGCCGGCGACATCCTGCCGAATCCCACCCTCGCTAAAACCCTGACTCTGCTGGCCCAGGAGGGGGAGCAGGCCTTCTACCGGGGCCGGATCGCCGAGCAGATGGTGACCGATCTGCAGGCCAACGGCGGGTTCCTGGCGGCCGAGGACCTGGCGGACTACGCCCTGCGGGAAGTGGCGCCCATCCACCTGGACCTCGCCGGCAGGCAGGTCTGGACCGTGCCGCCCGAGGGGGGCGGCGCCCTGCTGCTGGAGGTCCTCGGAACCCTGGATCGCGATGAATGCCGACGATGGGAGTACGGCAGTCCCGAATACCACCACTACCTGGCCCAGGCCTCCAAGCTGGCCTTCATTGACCGCATGGACTACCTGGGAGATGTTCCGCCGGGCTCCGCCTACGAACGGCTCCTCACTCGGGAGAACCTCGACCGGCTCTTCGGGCTCATCGACCCCGGACGGGATACGCCCACGGAGGCTCTGGCCTCCCGGTGCCGGGTGCCGAAGGCCTCGGGGAAGAACACCACCCACTTCGCCATCCTCGACGCCGAAGGCAACGCCGTCTCCAACTCCTACACCATGAACCTCCGCTACGGCTCTAAATGGGCCGTGGCTGGGGCGGGGTTCCTGCTCAATGGCAGCATCGATTCCTTCTCTTTCGTCGAAGGCAGGGAGAACTACTTCGGTGTCATCGGCAGCGCGGCAAACCTCTTCGCCCCCGGCAAGCGTCCCGCCAGCAACATGGCGCCCGTGCTGGTGACCTCGGATGGCGCCGTGGAGATGCTGCTGGGCACGCCGGGGGGGCCCACCATCCCCACTACCCTGGCGAACATCCTCCTGGCCAGCCTCGTCCACGGCGTGCCCCCGGAGACCTCCATCCGCGCCAGCCGTCTGCACCACCAGGGTTGGCCCGATGTCCTCTCCCACGAACCGGGATTCGACCGGCCCGACCTGCTCTCGGCCCTGGCTGGGATGGGCTATCACCTCAAGGACAAGCAGGAACTCATCTCCGACGTGCAGGGCATCTTCCGCCAGGGCGACCGATACCTGGCCGTCAGCGACCACCGCCGGGAGGGGCAGGCCCTGGCCTTGCCCGTCTGAACCGGGGCCCTGCCACCCTGATCATTCCCCCCGCAGCACGTCCATGGGCTTGACGTTGAGGACCCGCAGGCTGCCGGCGACGCCCACCACCAGAGTCAGTCCCGCGGAGGCCGCCATCAGCAGCAGGCCCAGGCCGACGCCCGGATGGGTGGGCAGTTCCAGGACCCGGCTGGTGTAGATCCTCGCCAGGCCCCAGGCCAGGGCCGTGGCCAGCAGGGCGGAACTGCCCCCCAGGGCCAGGAATTCCCAGGCCAGGCTGCGCAGCAGGGTGCCGTGGGAGGCCCCGAGGGTGCGCAGCAGGGCCAGGTCCCTCTGGCGTCCCAGGCGGCCGGTGATGAGGCTGGCGGTCAGCACCAGGAAGGCCGAGGCCAGCATGAGCGCCGACAGGGCCCGCGTGATGAGGGCGATGGTGTCCAGCACCCGTCCCACCTTCGCCACCACCTCCGTCACGTCGATGAGGGTGATGTTCGGGAAATCCCTCGCCATGGCCGCCTGGATGCGGGCCTTGGCCGCCGGGTCCGCCTCGACGGCCAGGAGGTGGACGGCCGGCGCCCCCTTCAGCAGTGATGGGTGCATCACGATGAAAAAGTTAGGCTGGAAGCTCTGCCACATCACTTTGCGGAGGCTGGTGACCCGTCCCCGCACCTCGGTGCCGGAGACATCGAACGCCAGCACACTGCCCAACTTGGCCCCGATGGAGTCCGCAAAGCCCTGTTCCAGGGAGATCTCGTCCGTCTGGAGAATTCCAGGCTTCCAGAACTTGCCTGCGGCCACGGCCTCGGAGGCGCCCAGCCGGTCCCGCCAGGTGAGGTTCTGCTCGCGGTTCCGGAAGCCTTCTCCGCGCCCTTCGCCCGCGTCCTCGTCTCGATTGCGGGTCCGGGATTCGCCCACCGGCCTGCCGTCGATGGCGCTGAGCCTGGCCCGAACGATGGGTGCTTCCATGGGCTCTTGGCCCGTTTCCGCCTTCAGTCGGGCGGCCACCCCTTCCCGCTGGGTTGCCTGCACGTCGAGGAAGAACAGGTTTGGGCGATTGCCCTGGCCCCGCTGGGAGGCGATGGGCGCCACGATGTCGTCCTTGATGAACTGGGTCGCGGTCGTGAGGAAGACCGCCAGGCCCATCACGGCCATCATGAGCGCCGTCAGGCCCCGCCGGGCCCCGAGCTGCCCGAAGGCCAGGCGCAGGGAGAGGGGCATCGCCCTGGCGGTGCTGCGGTAGGTGAACAGCAGCAGCCGGGCCGCCCCATAGAGCAGAAGAAAGAGCAGGGCCATGCCCAGGGCCGTGCCCACGCCCACCCTCAGGCTGGGGGCGTTGCGGATGACCAGCAGCACCGCCAGGGCCAGGGCCAGACCGGCACAGGAGCGTCCGAGCCAGATCCGCCCTCCCTGGTGCACCGGGTCCTCCCTCAGCAGCAGGAGCGGCTTCACCTCCCCCAGCCGCACCAGGGGGGGCAGGGTGAGCAGGGCGATCATGGCCAGGGCGAGGATGGTCTCGAGGAAGGGCGGCAGCGCCGTGGATCCTTCCCGGACTGCCACGGGCAGGAGGTCCCCCAGCCACCGAGGGATCAGGGCCGAGACCCCCAGCCCCGCCGCCAGGCCCAGGGCCAGGGCGAGGCCCAGCAGCAGCAGGGTCAGCAGGCCGTAAATGCGGGCCGGTGTCATGGGATCCGCCCCCAGACAGCGCAGGATGGCCGCGTCCCGGGACCGGGCGTCCAGGAAGGTCGTGAGGATCGCCCAGGCCCCCAGCATGGCTAAAAGCAGCGTGGCCAGACCCAGCTGCTGGACGAAGCGGTTGAGGTTCCGGATGGGCCGGGCCAGGGCCGTGGCCGCCTCCTCGTGGTTCAGCAGCCGCAGCCGCCGGGGGGCGGCGCGAACGAGCTCGTCCAGTTCCTTCCGCACTCGGATGGCGTCGGCCCCGGGGGCCAGGGTCAACAGCAAGCGCCCCGTGAACCGCGACCGCGGGGTGAGCAGGTGCAGGCGCTCCGCGTCCGTGCGATCCAACAGGACCCTGGGGCCGAGCGTGAAGGCGCTGGCCTGGCGGCTTTCGTCCAGGGTGATCACGCCTCCCACGGGCAGGGTTCCGTCCCCGATGGCCAGCGTCGAAGCCGGAGAGCCTGCACCGACGGGCCCGCCCCGAAGCCCCCAGCTCTCGGCCAATCCCCGTTCCACGAACACCGCCCCGGAGCCCCCGATCCTGCCTTCCCTTGGCGCCCCTTGCGCCAGGAAAGCCAGCCTTCCGACCAGGGGATAGGACCCGTCCACGGCCCGCACTTCCACCAGGCGGCTGAGGATGGCCTCTCCCTCTCCGGTGTGGGCCATGCTCACCAGGTCGTAGACGAGGCTGTGGCCCTGGATGCCCGGCAGCGCGGCCGCCCCCTGAAGTACGTCTTCGGGGAATTCCCCCATGGACGTGATGGAGAAATCGGCTCCCAGCAGGGACCTCGATTCGGCCCGGATGCCGCTGAGCACGCGGGCGCTGAACCCGTAGGTCGCGAAGAAGGCCGCGAAACCCACGGCGAGGCAGAGGGCGATGACCAGGAGGCGACCCTTCTGGCGCGAACCCTCCCGCAGGGCCATGCGCAGCGCGAAGCTCATGCCCCGCCCGCCACGATCCGGCCCCGCTCCAGGGCGATGTGCAGACCCATGCGCTCCGCGAGATGCGCGTCATGGGTCACCAGGACCAGGGTGGCCCCCAGATCCCGCTGCAGCTCCAGCAGCAGCTCGAAGACCCGGTCCGCATTCAGGGGGTCCAGCGAGCCCGTCGGCTCGTCGCAGAGGAAGATGGGCGGCCGGGCCACGATGGCCCGGGCCAGGGCCACCCGCTGGCATTCGCCCCCGCTGAGCTGGGCCGGCAGGTGCTCGGCCCGGTCCTGCAGGTCGACCCGGGCCAGGGCCTCCATGGCCTTGGCTTCGGCCCCGGCCAGGCCGGCGATTTCCGCGGCGATCACCACATTCTGCAGAGCCGAGAAGTGGGGCAGAAGGTGGTAGGCCTGGAAGACGAAGCCCAGGTTCCGGGCCCGGAAACGCGACAGGGCCAATTCGCTGAGCCCCGTGATGGACTGGCCGTTCACGACCACTTCCCCGGAGCTGGGCTGGTCCAGGCCGGCCATGAGCCCCAGCAGCGTGCTCTTGCCGCTGCCGCTGGGGCCCTGGATGGCGACCGACGTGCCCGCTTCAAGCTCGAGGCACACATCATCCAGCACCCGGAGGAGTTCGCCGGTCGGGGCGGTGAACGTCTTCGATACAGATCTGATGGAGATCATGGCAGCCCTCGCCCATCAGCCTAGCGGCCTCGCGCCTCGATTCGGTGGGTGCCGGGCCGAAGGCGGTCATGCCATGCTTCAGCCATGAGGAAGGTCCCCTGTTCCGCCGTCGTGTTGCCCCTGCTGGCCGCCCTGGCCGGCGGCTGCGGCAGGGGGGCCCTGGAGGCGAGGTCGCCCTCCGCGCCCGCTTCGGCGCCGCAGGCCTACCAGGGCACCCTGGTGTTCCTGGGGGACAGCCTCACGGCGGGCCTGGGCCTGTCGAGGGAGCAGGCCTTTCCGGCCCTCATCGAAGCCCGGCTCGCCTCGGAAGGGCGGCCCTGGAAAGTCGTCAACGCCGGGATCAGCGGGGACACCACGGCCGGCGGGGTGGCCCGGCTGGATTGGGTCTTCCGGCAGAAGGTGGACGTGCTGTTCCTCTGCCTCGGGGCCAACGACGGCCTGCGCGGGGTGCCGGTCGCGGAAACCGAGCGGAACCTCCGGCTGATCCTGGACCGGGCCCGGAAGGAGGGCACGCGGGTGGTGCTGGCCGGCATCCAACTCCCTGAGAACTACGGCACAGACTATCGCAAGGGCTTCGCCCGGATCTTTCCCCGCCTCGCGAAGGAATACCAGATACCTCTGCTGCCCTTCCTGCTCGAAGGGGTCGCCATGGATCCCGGACTGAACCAGCCCGATGGCATCCATCCCAATGCCGAGGGCGCCCGGCGCGTGGCCGACCGGGTCTGGGCTGCCCTCGATCCCGTCCTCCGCAGGAGGCCCTGAATGGCCAAGCTCTCCCGCATGGGCTCCATTCCCATCCCCTCTCCCGGTGGCCGCATGACCGATCCCAAGACGAAACCCAAGGTGGACACGGCCCGGGCCTGGCGGGAGGCCCGGGCCCTCCTGCGGCAGCATCGGGCATCGCTCTCGCTGGGCCTGTTCCTCATGCTCATCAGCCGCCTGGCGGGGCTGGTGCTGCCCGCCAGCACGAAGTACCTCATCGACGAGGTCATCGGGAAGCACAACGGGCACCTCCTCATGCCCCTGGCCCTGGGGGCGGGAGCCGCCACCCTGCTGCAGGCGATCACCAGCTACGCCAATTCCCAGGTGGTCAGCGTGGCGGCCCAGCGCGCCATCATGGCCATGCGGCAGCGGGTGCAGGACCACATCCTGCGCCTGCCCATCCGCTATTTCGACAGCACCAAGAGTGGCGTCGTCATCTCCCGGGTCATGAACGACGCGGAAGGCGTCCGCAACCTGGTGGGCACGGGGATCATCCAACTGGTGGGGGGCGTCCTCACGGCCACGATCTCCCTGGCCGTGCTGTTCTGGCTGAACTGGAAGCTCACCCTGGCCACGGTCCTCTTCCTGTCCGCCTTCGGCGGGGCCATGGCCCTGGCGTTCCGGAAGCTGCGCCCCCTCTTCCGCCTGCGCAGCGTGATCACCGCCGACATCACGGGCCGCCTCACGGAATCCGTGGGCGGCATCCGGATCCTCAAGATCTACGTGGCCGAGGACCGGGAGCGCCGGATCTTCGCCGAAGGCACGGAGCGGCTCTTCAAGAACATCGCCGGGACGCTCACGGGCACCAGCGCCATCACGGCCTTCGGCACGGCCATCGTGGGGGCCCTGGGCGTCCTCATCATGATCATCGGCGGACGGGCCATCCTCACAGGGGCCATGACCCTGGGCGACCTCATCATGTACACCTTCTTCGTGGGGCTGATGGCCGCGCCGGTGGTGCAGATCGCCAACATCGGAACGCAGGTGAGTGAGGCCTTCGCGGGCCTGGACCGGGTGCGGGAGATCCTCGACATGCCCACGGAGGACCAGGAGGATGCCAGCCGCGAACCGCTGCCAGCCGTGGAAGGGTCCGTGGCCTTCCGGGATGTCACCTTCGCCTATGAGGAAGGCGCCCCCGTCCTGAAGGGCATGTCCTTCGAGGTGCCCGCCGGCAGCACGGTCGCCCTGGTGGGTTCCAGCGGCTCCGGCAAGAGCACCATCATCTCCCTGGTCATGGCCTTCAACCATCCCCAGCAGGGACAGGTATTCGTGGACGGCAAGAACATCGAGACCCTGCGGCTGCGGGAGTACCGCGCCAAGCTGGGCGTCGTGATGCAGGACAACTTCCTCTTCGACGGCACTGTGGCCGACAACATCGGCTTCGCCAAGCCCGGCGCCACCCGCGAGGAGGTCGAGGCCGTGGGCCGCATCGCCCATGTCCACGAGTTCGTGGATCGCTTCGACCTGGGCTACGACACCGTCGTGGGCGAGCGCGGCGTCAAGCTGTCCGGCGGCCAGCGCCAGCGGGTGGCCATCGCCCGGGCCATCCTGGCGGACCCCCGCATCCTCCTCCTGGACGAGGCCACCTCCAGCCTCGACAGCGAGAGCGAGGCCCTGATCCGGGACGGCCTCCGTCGCCTGCGGGCCGGCCGGACCACCTTCGTCATCGCCCACCGGCTCAGCACCATCGAGAGCGCCGACCAGATTCTCGTGATCGAACACGGGGAGATCGTGGAGCGGGGCACCCACCGGGAACTGCTCGCCCTGAACGGCCGCTACAAGCAGCTCCACGACCACCAGCACGGCGCGGAGATGGACCAGTTCATCAACCCCGGCGAGGATTTCACGGCCTCCGTCCCCTGACGGAGCGCCCTCATCCTTTCGACCGGATGGGTCTTCAATCATTCCAAGGCCCACGGCGCGGAGGAACTCGCCGGATGGCATCTAAGCCCTGGGAATATCCGGCATTTTCCCTAACAATGGCCCTGGGCCTTGGACCCGGGGAACACACCCGCGGCCGGGGCACCTCCTTCCAGCTTCATTCGTTCAGGTTTGAAAACTCCATGGCTCATCCCTTCAAGGTCCTTCGCGGAACGCTCCCGGGAATCGCCACACTGCTTGTGGTGGTGGGCTGCAAGGTCGGCCCCAGCTTCACCCCCCAGGCGCCGCCCAAGCTGACCGAATTCAGTGCCACACCCCTTCCGGATGCCACGGTCGGGGATGCACAGCGCTTCCTCAAGGGCCAGGCCGTGCCAGCCGCCTGGTGGACCACCTTCGGTTCCCCGGAGCTGAACCGCCGGATGGACCTCGCCCTGGCCCACAGCCCCACCCTGGCCTCGGCCCAGGCCGCGGTGCGGCGGGCGCGGGAGGATCTCGTGGCGGCCGGCGGCAGCCTCTCTCCCGCCGTGGATGCGCAGGCGGGC
>TBL_comb48_EPIDRAFT_1001474_pt1 | contig 17368 bp, 10 predicted proteins | sample TroBogEpilimnion_37_FD_10681 | JGI IMG/M metagenome (IMG submission 10681)
CGGGATATTGAGAAGGCCTTGACTCAACACATCAGTCAATTCTTGCTGGAATTGGGGGCAGGATTTGCGTTTGTGGGTAAACAAGTACCATTGGAAATTGGCGGTCAAGATTTTTATCTGGACTTGTTATTTTATCACTTGAAATTACGTTGCTATCTGGTCATCGAACTTAAGGCGGGTGATTTTAAGCCGGAACATGTCGGGCAGTTGAGTTTTTATCTGTCAGCAGTAGATGATCATTATAAAGCCGAACATGATGCTCCCAGCATTGGCTTGCTGTTTATGTAAAAATCGTAACAAGGTGATTGCTGAATATGCCTTGCGTGATAACAGTAAACCGATTGGCGTTTCTGAATATCAACTTGCCCAATGCTTGCCCCCGAGTCTGGAAGATCAACTTCCTAGTATCGAGCGGATTGAACAAGAATTACAAGGCGATTGGCTGGATGAGGGTAACTATTCACCTCCCCCTTTGAAAAAGGGGGATTGAGGGGATTTATCTAATAAAATCGCCCCTAACTCCTCTTTTTCAAAGAGGGGGACTGAATGATTACGGATGAGGAGGGTAAAGGGGGCTGATAATTGTAAATCCTAGCTTCCGCTTTACTTCATCGAGGCTAAGTCCGTAAGTCGTAGTGTGGTTTCGCGACAGAGACTGTGAAAGTATTCCACAATTAAGCAAAATTTGCGACTTCGTTAACTAATAATCAATAACTTACAGTCTGTTTTTCACTGTTATTGATGATTTCTTATAATACTTTCACAGTCTCGACAGCAAACCGCCTCATACCCGTAAGCTTGAAAACAATCGAACAAAAAAACCTTACGATGGAGCATCCAAGTGAGGGTTAGTTTATCGCAGCGTATTTGGTGGATTGCTAGCGCGAATCGACCCTACGCGAATATTGTGTACAGATTAAACCGCCGTACCACCGTAGTCTAACTTTAACTCTAAATAGCTTTAGTTTTCCAATCGGCTGGAAATTCCATGAACTTAGTATCTATATTATGTTGGTTAATTTTCTCAATTAAGCGTTTGCCTAAGCTCTATCAGGTCGTTATGGATTTGTAGTTCAAAACAATCGATACGTTGCCTTTTTTTACCAAGATGAAAACCATTGCTACAAGTCGTTATAACGGTTGAAGTGACAAAATGATGAAATGCCGATTAGTTATCAAAATAGTTGCTACCAAGATAGTGTAGCGACAACATAGTGATGTCATCTGACTGTTCATTGCCTTCAGTAAACCGATCTATTTCCGTACCGACCAGTTTAATGATTTTTTGAGCCGAAATTTCTTCGGAAGCAAGAAAAATATTTAATAACCTTTCATCAGAAAATAAATCCTGTTGTTGGTTTTCGGCTTCGGTGACACCGTCGGTATACAAAAAAACAGTATCACTCGGATTTAATTGCAGCGATAAGGATTTGTATTTTATGTCTTTCATATAGCCGAGGACTATAGACTTAGGCACAGGCATAAATTCAAAGCAACCATTAATGGCATTGGTGAGCGGTGGATTATGTCCAGCGTTAGAATAAACAAACTCACCTGTTTGGATATTAAGAGTGCCACAGAATAGCGTTATGAACATATCATAGCCGCTATGCTCGCAAAGAAGGTTATTTAGTCTACGTAATATTTTATGGGGTTGTGATTCGTGTAGTGAGAGCATACGCAAGTGTGCCATACATTGTGCCATATGTAGTGCTGCTGAGACGCCTTTACCGGATACATCGCCGATAGCGACAAACAAGGTATTCTCATTGATAAGAAAAGCATCATAGAAATCACCGCCAACTTGTTTAGCCGGCACCATAGAGGCAAATACGTCAAATTCTTTACATTGTGGATAAAGTGGGAAATCGGTGGGCAGCATGTTTTTCTGCACTCTAGCGGCTATTTCAAGCTCATGATTCAGGTCGTCTAGTCTTTGCTGTTCAATCTGTCTGAGCGTTGTCATTTCAAGATCGGCACGTTTATAGTCGCTCATATCCCGGATAATGCCAATAAACTCAGATCGTCCGTTGCTCACCATTTCGCTAACAACCAAATCTATCGGGAAAATATCACCGTTAGCTCGCTTACCTAAAACTTCTCGTCGAGTCTTGCCGATAATTTTGGGAATTCTGGTCGTCAAAAAATTATGAAGATAACCATCGTGTGCGCTAGAAAAAGGTTCCGGCATTAATATAGCGATGTTACAACCAATGAGTTCCTTGGGGCTATAGCCAAACATTTTTTCAGTAGCCGGGTTAATAGTTTCGATGATACCGCGTTCATTGATTAAAATAACGGCATCAAATAGATATTTGTTGACACTTGTGAGTTTCAAATGTGCTTGCTGTAATTCTTTCATTAAGCCATCAGCTAAGCTAATGGTTAAAAATGCAGCTAATGTCGAAAATATGGCCGTGACGATGATTGTAATAGCATGAGATTGCCATAAAGACAGCTTGCCTTGAAAGTAGATCTCTTTCAAAAACTCATAGCTAACCATAACTAATACCGCGCTGAAAAAAATACAGGCTAATTGAAGCGTTGGCGATAATTTGTATCTGTAAAATATTTTTTTCATTTATAGGGGTAAGTCAGGTAAATCACACTTAAATTGTAATCATTTAGAATTAATAGGATGACCACGATAACTCGATCTAGGGCGTTGTCGCGTCTGATTGTGCTCATATTGAAAACAAAATAAGGCGTATTTATATGATACATTTTATTTTTATCAGTATATAAAAACTTTTATATTAAATAAATATAGTGATCATATCTTATCATAAAAAAGTATTTTTTATCATAAGTAAATGTATTAGGATATTCCTCATGCTTCGCAAAAATGATACCGAAATCCCGGCGGGTATGGCGGTTGACATGCACTTGTTATAGCGATGAGAGTCAATTTTGAGGATTTTCGCGATGACTGTATTTAGGAGAGATGTTGATTCGAAATTGGAGGCTAACAACTTAAGACGGGACAGATATCTTTCTGGGAACGCCGAGCCCCAGCTCGGCACGGGATAGCCAGGCCGATGACTGACTACGCCGAGCTGGGGCTCGGCGTTCCCAGAATCAATAGGCCAGCTTTATTTATCTGTCCGGTTTTAAATAGGTAGCCAAATTGGATTAACAATAAAGCCGTTAATCCAAAGGTTAACGCTGCTTAAACATCAACGCTATCCACTTATAACGTATAATGGCTAAATTTTATTTGGCTGTTTTGATGTCTGCTACTGATCTTGTTAAACAACTTACTCAACAATTACCGCTGTGTCTTAATCAAGATAGGCAGGGCTTAAAGCGCCAGTTAGATCGTCTGCGCAGTGATTGCCAAAAAGGCAAGCAGCCGTTGGAATCACTCAATGCTTTAGCCAGTCGCATAGAACGTTCTGTTGCTAATAGACACAAACGCTTAGCCAGTATTCCGGCCTTAAACTTTCCTGATTTACCGGTCACCGCTAAAAAAGACGATATCGCCAAGCTCATACAAGACCATCAGGTGGTGATTGTGTGTGGCGAAACGGGGTCGGGTAAAACCACCCAGCTGCCTAAAATCTGTTTATCTATCGGTAGAGGTGCTGCGGGCTTTATTGGTCATACCCAGCCTAGACGTATTGCTGCTCGTACTGTAGCGGATCGTATCGCCGAAGAACTTGGTGAGCCTATGGGGAAGTCGGTAGGTTATAAAATCCGCTTTAATGATAAAACTCATGCCGAATCATTAGTTAAGCTGATGACCGATGGTATTTTATTGGCTGAGTCGCAAAACGATCCTTATTTAAGCCAATACGACACTATTATTATTGATGAGGCGCATGAGCGTAGTTTAAATATAGACTTTTTAATTGGCTATATGAAATGGCTGCTGCCTAAACGCCCAGATTTAAAGCTGATTATTACCTCAGCGACCATCGATACTCAGCGCTTTTCTACACATTTTAATCATGCGCCGATTATCGAAGTATCTGGGCGTACCTATCCGGTAGACATGCGTTATCGACCTATCGAGCAAAAAGAAGAGGATGACGAGACATCCGATGACTTGCAAAACGCGATATTGGATGCGGTCGATGAACTGTATCGTGATTTGCGCGGCGATATTTTGATCTTCCTCAGTGGTGAACGTGAGATACGCGAAACCACCGATTCTTTAAAGAAACATCATCCTACGCAATATGAAATATTGCCCTTGTATTCCAAGCTTAGTGTTAGCGAACAAGAGCGAGTGTTCAAGCCTAAGGGCGGTAAGTTGCGTATCGTATTGGCGACCAATGTTGCAGAAACCTCATTAACGGTGCCTGGTATTCGTGGTGTGATTGATACCGGTCATGCGCGTATTAGTCGTTATAGCCATCGTAGTAAAATTCAACGATTACCTATAGAGCGTATATCGCAATCTTCTGCCAATCAAAGGGCTGGGCGTTGCGGTCGGGTTGCTGAAGGTATCTGTATACGTTTGTATTCGCATGATGATTATTTAGCGAGGCCGGAGTTTACTGAGCCAGAAATCATGCGCACCAATTTATCGGCGGTTATTTTACAAATGACAGCCTTAAATTTGGGTGATATTGAAGACTTCCCCTTTTTAGAGCCACCCGAAGATAAGATGATACGGGATGGTAAAAATGCGTTGCATGAAGTCAATGCCTTAGATAAAGCGGGTAAGTTGACGGATATTGGTAAACAACTGGCAAAATTTCCGACTGATCCTAAATTGGCGCGTATGCTGATTGCCGCAGCCCATGAGCATTGTTTAACCGAAGTGGCGATTATTGTCTCAGCCCTAAGTGTACAAGACCCTCGTGAAAAGCCTGCTGATAAAATGCAGCAAGCCGATGCCAAGCATGTGGCTTTTCGTCATCCTGAATCTGATTTTTTAACGCTGCTGAATATTTGGAATACTTACGAAGATCAGAAAAAACATCTATCGAATAGCAAGCTGCGTAAGTATTGTACGGATAACTTCTTGTCCTACATGCGTATGCGCGAATGGTTTGATATTCACGCCCAAGTCATGCAGGTTGTAAAAGGTGATTTGAAAATACATCCTAATACCGATGAGGCCGGTTATGAAAAGGTGCATAGAGCGTTATTAACGGGCATGTTATCAAGCATCGGTTTTCGTCATGATCCTTATGAGTATTTGGGGGCGCGTGGCTTAAAGTTCTTTATTTTTCCTGGCTCTGGGCTACATAAAATCAAACCTAAATGGATTATGGCGGCGGAGCAGGTCGAAACCAGTAAGGTTTACGCACGTACCGTGGCTAGAATCGAGCCTGAATGGATAGAGCAATGTGCGGGACATTTAGTTAAGCATAATTACTATGATCCGCATTGGGAAAAGAAGACTGGGCGCAGTGCGGTATCTCAACGAACTTTGCTTTATGGCTTGACCTTGCAAGCCGGCCGTAAGATTCCGTATGAGCATGTTGATGCTAAAGCGGCGCGGGAGATATTTATCCGCTCAGCTTTGGTGGATCATGATTATCACAGTAATGCGCCTTTTTACGTGGCCAATCAAAAGCTGCTAGAAGAAGTTGGTATTATTCAGCATAAAGGTCGGCGCGTTGATTTGGTCGAAGATGAACAATGGCTATATCAATTCTACGATAACAAATTGCCGCCTGAAATCGTCAGTGGCATTACTTTAGATACGTGGCGTAAAGTCGAAGAAAGAGCGAATCCTAAGATTTTATTTTTAACTAAGGAAGATTTAACCCGCGATCAAGAACAAGAATATGTGAATGAGTGGGATTTTCCAGATACTTTTCCAAAGGTGTGCTTAGGTGCTAGGAATAATTTAAGTATTCCCCTGCAATATCGTTTTGAGCCGGGACATGATGAAGATGGTGTTACCGCAATTATTTCAGTGCATCAATTAAATCAGTTTTCACTAGCCTCTTTTGAATGGCTAGTGCCCGGCTTGTTAGAAGAAAAGTGTGTGGCCTTAATTAAGGGGCTGCCTAAGCAGATTAGAAAACATTTTGTGCCGGTGCCGCAAACGGTAAAACAATGCTTAGAAATAGAGCCTGATTTCAAGGGCACGTTGCAAGAATGGTTGGGTTATCGCTTACGTATCTTGACCGGTGAAGCGATTCCCTTGAATGCTTGGAGCTTACAGGATTTGCCCTTCCATTTACGCATGAATTTTAGAGTGATTGACGAGCAAGGACAGTTACTCGATTATGGTCGTGATTTAAAAGCCTTACAGCTTAAATATACGCTTAAGGCGGAAAGCAGTTTTGATCAGATTGCCGCTGATGAGCTGAATTATACGGGCTGTATTCAATGGGCCTTCGACGATTTACCCGATACTTATCAATTTATTCAGAATGGACAAACCTTAAACGGTTTTCCTGCCATTGTTGATGAAGGCGATGCCGTGGGCGTACGTATTTTTGATACCGAGCAAAAAGCCGCTTTACAGCATCAAGCAGGCTTAATGCGCTTAATTCAGCTGCAATTACGCAAAGAATGTACGTATTTGATTAAAAACATACCGCAATCTGCGGCGGCCGAGCTCAGTTACAATCGTTTACCGAAACATCCGTTAGTCACGGTCGTTGGTGAGAGTTCGTATAAAAACGATATGCTAACGGCGATTTTATACAGTGTTTTTGTTGAAGGTAAAACCTTACGCACCCAGCAAGCTTTCGAACAAAACCTATTGGCTAATAAAGCCGGATTAATGGGGGTCGCGAATCATGCGGGTAAAATAGCCTTGGAAATCATGGCGCTTTATGCCGTTATCAAAAAAGATTTAGAACGTACTTTGAAAGCGACGGATTCTTTGGCACAAGATATTAATGAGCAGTTGAACTTTTTGGTGTATGCCGGTTTTATTCGCAATACCCCCTATCAGCAGCTACAAGCGATTCCTAGGTATTTGAAAGCCATACAATACCGTTTGGATAAGTTTGATAATAACCCACAAAAATCTCAGGAAGTGAGTCGTTATGCGCTTCGTTTTTGGAAAGAGTTAGAGAAAAAACTAAAGAAGGAAGCGCTGATTCCAGAGCAAGATGCCTTTCGTTGGGCTATAGAGGAGTTGCGTGTTTCTGTGTATGCTCAGCAACTTAAAACAGCTTATCCGATTTCTACCAAACGCTTAGATAAGCTTTGGGATGAGCGAGGTTGAAATAGAAGGCGCGAGCTAAGTGCTTGTTCTTTTGTTTTTGCACAGAAATAATCAATGACTTAGCTGGATTTTAATTTGTCCGGGTCAGGCCGAGTTCTTGTGATCTTAATAATGGTAACTTATTGTAAGTGAATATAATTTTATGATTGTCTTGTTTCTGTACAATTTAACAAAACTGTAATAAAAACCGTCACTAAGCAAAGCAGATAACAGTTTATGCACAGAGTTATCCACAGAAGCTGTGGGTAACTTGATTCTTGTATTAATATTCATTAACGCGTTAAATAAACTTACTTTTTTACAAATGCAAGGCTGATTTCTTGTTTTTCTGTATTTGTGTCGAGTTTTTAGGTTAAAATGCTCGACTTTCAAAGCTGGTATTTGCTCAGCGTTGCTGGTCACTTTCAAAGAGTGGTCACAGCCGGTACTTAAGCTTTGAGTGATCTGCAATATCCGATAGGTTTCATCCACGCCTTGCCGCTACGGTCGGGGGGTTATTGGCCGTAGTTTACGGCAAGGGGCATCTAATGCCCCAATACGATCTCTCTTGTAACGCACAATGGTGTGTCTACATGTAAAGGGATCACCAAAAAAGTTTTTTATGCCCAACTTTAGAGTAAAAACATGACAGATTTAGCGCACTACAGAAACATTGGTATCTTCGCTCACGTTGATGCTGGTAAAACAACGACTACCGAGCGGATTTTAAAACTTACCGGTAAGATTCATAAAATCGGTGAAGTACATGATGGCGAAACGACTACCGATTTCATGGATCAAGAACGTGAGCGTGGTATTACCATTCAGTCAGCAGCAACGACTTGTTTCTGGAAAGATTACCGTTTTAATATTATTGACACCCCAGGACACGTTGACTTTACTATCGAAGTTTATCGTTCACTTAAAGTATTGGACGGCGGTATCGGCGTTTTCTGTGGTTCAGGTGGTGTAGAGCCTCAATCAGAAACTAACTGGCGTTATGCAAATGACTCTAAAGTTGCGCGAGTTATCTATATTAATAAATTAGATCGTATCGGTGCTGACTTTTATCGCGTTGTTAAGCAAGTTGAAGAAGTTTTGGGTGCAGTGCCTGTCGTTATGACCTTACCGATTGGTACTGAAGACGAATTCATCGGCGTGGTTGATTTATTAACCGAAAAAGCATGGGTATGGGATAACTCAGGCGATCCTATGAATTACACTATTCAAGACATTCCTGCTGATATGGTGGAGTTGGCTAAAGAATGGCGTGAAAGATTAATAGACCAAGTGGCTGATCAATATGATGACGTCATGGAAGCTTATCTTGAAGGCGACATGCCTGATATTGATACTATTAAGCGTTGTTTGCGTAAAGGTACTATTCATCTTGATTTCTTCCCAACTTTCTGCGGATCTTCATTCAAGAATAAAGGTGTACAGTTAGTTTTAGATGGCGTTATTGATTACTTACCTTGTCCTACTGAAGTTAATCCACAGCCAGAAGTTGATTTAGAAGGTAACCCAACAGGTACTTTTGCTATCGTTGATGCTGACAAACCATTGCGTGCCTTGGCATTTAAGATTATGGATGACCGTTTTGGTGCGTTGACTTTCTTACGTATCTATTCAGGTAAATTAGAAAAAGGTACTTCGGTACTGAACACGTTTACGGGTAAAACTGAACGTATCGGTCGTATCGTAGAAATGCATGCGGATGTTCGTGCTGAACTTGAATCTGCGCAAGCCGGTGATATTGTCGCGGTTTTAGGTATGAAGAATGTACAGACGGGTCACACTTTATGTGATCCTAAATTCCCCGCAACTTTAGAACCTATGGTTTTCCCTGATCCAGTTATTTCATTAGCTATTTCTCCAAAAGATAAAGCGGCTTCTGAAAAAATGGGTATTGCTTTGGGTAAAATGATCCAAGAAGATCCTTCATTCCACGTTGAAACGGATGAAGATAGTGGCGAAACTATTCTTAAAGGCATGGGTGAATTACATCTTGATATTAAAGTTGATATCTTAAGACGTACTCATGGCGTTGATGTGGTTGTTGGTAAACCTCAAGTTGCTTACCGTGAAACCATTACTAAATCTGTTGAAGACGAATACACTCACAAGAAACAATCAGGTGGTTCAGGTCAATACGGTAAAATCAATTACATTATTGAGCCAGGCGAGCCAGGTACTGGTTTCGTGTTCCAATCTGCGGTTACTGGTGGTAACGTACCTCGCGAATTCTGGCCAGCGGTTGAAAAGGGCTTTAAGAGCATGTTGGATAAAGGCGTATTGGCTGGATTCCCTTGCTTAGACTTTAAAGTTATCTTAACGGATGGTGGCTTCCATGCGGTGGATTCGTCTGCGATTGCTTTCGAAATTGCCGCTAAAGCGGCGTTCCGTCAGTCAATTCCTAAAGCAGGTCCACAATTGATTGAACCGATCATGAAGGTTGATACTTTTACACCTGCTGATCACGTGGGTGATGTTATTGGTGACCTTAACCGTCGCCGTGGCATGATTAAATCTCAAGATGCTGCAGCTAGCGGTGTGCGTATTAAATCGGATGTACCGTTAAGCGAAATGTTTGGCTATATCGGTGATTTACGTACCATGACTTCAGGTCGCGGTCAGTTCTCTATGGAGTTCTCACATTATTTGCCTTGTCCTAAAAACGTAGCAGACGAAGTGATTAAAGAAGTCAACGAACGTAACGCTAAAAAGAAATAATAATGACTGCCGAGTAGGCAACTGCTCGGCTTTCTTTAGTTATTGTGAATGCTTTAGTTTGGACTATCCAAATTAAAGCACTTCTCATCTTTATCATTCAATAGACTCTCGTCTATCTTTGTTTTAAATCAATCAATGCTCATTATTGTCTTTTTGATAATGACACATTATTTAATAATCCATCAAAAGCTTAAGTTAACGTGTCTTTATAGCTGAATATGCTTAAAGTTATACTTTGTGCTGGTTATTTAATTTATTAAGTCCAGTAGCTGTCTTGAAGACTTAATCATCATCTTCTTTAGGTATTTGTTCGCGCAATTCTTCTGATAGCAGCATTTGTGCGCCAGTAATAACCAGTTGTTGATTCGGACTTAGCGTGTCAGGCACAAAATAACTATCACTGGTAGGTGAGTAGTGATTTAGAACGCGGCGACTAAAAGTGGTTTCTGTGCTTTTAATATAGACTAAAGCCTGGTTCATATACCAGATGAGCGCCGACTTAGGAATGATGACGCCAGTCTCCGCTGTGCTTTGTTCGGGTATCCAGGCACTAATGGCCATGCCAGGAAGTAGGTTTTTGGCGCTAGATTGAAAGAAATAGCTTTCACCTTGTGTGACTAATTCGGTCTGTGTGGCGGCTGATATAAATTCAGCTTTATGGGCTTTAGTGCGATTGCCTGATACGTCTACATCAATGGATCGAATAGTGCCGGCAAGATGTTGATGGGAGGGTAGGGTGATTTGTATCAGTTTTTGCCGCCCAGACAAAAAAGCATCTAATTTAGAGTGGTCATTTGATAGCGCCCAATCGGTTAGTTCCTTGCCCCATAATAGCAGGGCTTCATCAGTAATGGCGGAGCTTTGATAATAGGTCGCATCTACTTGAGCTTGGTTAGCTTGCCATTGTGCCTGTTGTTCTTGTAATGAGCGTTTTGAGCTGACACCATTATTGTATAGGTGTTGCTGGCGATTAATGTTTTGTTCTGACTGCTTAAATTTTGCCTGTGCGCTACGTTGATCGGTTAAAGCTAATAGGTAGCGATGGCGTAAGGACAACAAGGCTTGTATGTTAAGCACTTTCCCATAGGCAACAAATTCAGTCTGATGGCTGACGGGTTTGAGTGTTAAGGTTTCTATGGCTGATAATTGTTGTATATCAGTGCTTAGGCTAATTTGTGCTTGTTCAATAGAGTTTTGTTGCTCGGTTACTGTGTCATCTTCCGCATGACTCAAAGTAGGGCAAAGTATAGTCAGTGAAAAAAGGCAGGCTCTTAACAGTTTAGTCATGGAGATTAAAAATAGGTAGACGGGTATCGGTCATGAATTATAAGCTTTACAGCTAAATAAAAGCCAAAAAAAAGCCCCTGCTGATTTTCATCAGCAGGGGCTCAACTTTTGATCTAAAGTTTAGATCAATTAGTTGCTAGGTAATGCAAATACAGTAAATGCACCACCTTGTTTTGTGAAAGATCCCAAGCTAGCATAAGCGCCAGTAGCACCTAAGCCTTCTTGTGATATTTTCACTGCAATTTTTTCCAATTCAGCTTTCTTCACTGGATCAGTTTCTGCTGCAGCTTTTTCTTGTGCGGCTTCTAGTTGTTTGTTGAAGTCGGTAGCAATACCGATACCAGCCCAACCGCCGATACCTGAAAGCACGCCAACATATTGTTTGCCGTTGTAGCTCCAAGTGTTGACGTTACCGATGATGCCAGAAGGTGTTTTGAATTTATACAATTCTTTACCTGTTTTAGCATCAACTGCTTTTAAGTAACCTTCTAAGGTACCGTAGAATACGATGCCACCAGCAGTTGCTACAGAGCCAGACCAAACAGAGAACGGTTCTTTGTTAGACCAAGCAATTTTGCCTGTTTTAGCGTCATAAGCAGTGAACTGACCTAAGTTAGTTGTGCCATCAGCTTTGCCAGTTAAAACGTCAGCACCAGCAGGTAACATGTCTAAAGTTGCACCTACATAAGGTTGACCTGCTGTGTATGAAACTTCGAAGGGTTCGTAGTTCATGCATAAGTGGTTACCAGAAATATAGAACAAGCCGGTTTGTGGCGAGTAAGAAACTGGTTGTTGGTTTTTACTGCCTAAAGCAGCAGGACATACGCCATCAGTTCTAACGTCTTCGCCATTATGTTCGGTACTGTATTTATCAACAACTTGTGGACGACCTGTTTTCATATCAACATGGGTAGCCCAGTTGACTGATTTGTCGAATTTTTCAGCAACTAATAATTCACCTGTTTCACGATCTAAAGTGTAGCCAAAACCGTTACGGTCAAAATGCACGATAGTTTTGTGCATTTGGCCTTTAACTTCTTCGTCTACTAAAACAGTTTCGTTAATGCCGTCAAAGTCCCACTCATCATGTGGAGTCATTTGATAAACCCATTTAACAGCACCAGTGTCAGCGTCACGAGCCCATAAGGACATAGACCACTTGTTGTCACCAGGACGTTGTACAGGATTCCAAGTAGATGGGTTACCTGATCCGTAGTAAATTAAGTTTAATTTAGGATCGTAGCTAGTCCAGCCCCAAGTAGTACCGCCGCCGATTTTCCATTGGTCGCCTTCCCAAGTTTTGAGACTTGAATTAGCGCCTACAGGAGTCACTTTGCCGTTTTCCCAAGTCGTTGTTTTGTTAGCATCGATCAGCGTATCTTTGTCTGGTCCGATGCTATAGCCTTTCCATTTTAGTTTTCCAGAGTTGATGTCATAAGCTGCTAAGAAGCCGCGCACACCAAATTCACCACCAGAAATACCAGTTAAAACAGTGTCTTTAACAACTAAAGGTGCATTAGTATTAGTCATGCCCAGTTTTGGGTCACCATTTTGTACACTCCAAACACGTTTACCAGTTTTAGCATCTAAAGCTGTTAAGACAGTGTTTGATTGTTGTAAGAAAATTTTGCCATCGCCGTAAGCTAAACCACGGTTCACAGTATCGCAACACATAACAGGAATCGTTACGTCAGCATCTTGAGTCGGTGTAAACTCCCAAATAACAGACTGTGTTTTTTGATCAAGTGCGTAAACAGTGTTAGGAAATGGAGTGTGGATAAAAATAACATTATCAACAACCAGTGGACCACCTTCGTGACCACGTAAAACACCTGTAGAAAAAGACCATGCAGGTTGTAGATTTTTTACGTTGTTAGCGTTGATTTCATCTAATTTGCTGTAACGTGTACCGGCATAATCGCCACCCCAAGTTGCCCAGTTAGCTGAGTCTTTGGTTAGGGCGTCAACGCCACTGTTAGCAGTTGATATTGCTGGTGCAGCTAATAATGCAGCGACACTTGAAGCAAGCAGCCAACTTTTTAAAGGCTTCTTCATATATTTTCTCCTGGTATTCTGTTAATTAGACAAAATACTTGATTATGTTTTTTAAGACTAATATTAGTTTTTTGGGTGATTTTTTTACGCGATAAAGGTAAAAAAACATTCACACCAAGGCAGTAGATTTAATTATTTTGCCTAAAAAGTCAACTTTTAAAAGAGTTGAGGTAATTCGCTAAGGCAGAGGTCTTTATTCATGTTTTTGTTTTATGGGTGTTTTGTTGTCATCAATGATTTAGTTAAGGTGGGTTCTAACTGTCAATGGTGCTAGCTAAAATTGCAGGACATATGCTAAAAACAGGCATAAATTGAATCGGCTATTTAAAGCGCCTCAATTTGGTAGCCTTTGCTATTCCAGCATAATACCTCGCCCGTTTCTTTGCTCCAGGCGGATAAAACAAAGCGTTGTGCGGCCTGATTGTTGATTAAAAAATTATGGATATTAGGTCGGTGGGTGTGTCCATGAATAAGCCGCAAACAATTCTTTTCTTGCATAACGCGTACGACAGTTTTTTGGTTGACGTCCATAATGGACTGAGATTTTTTGCGCTTATGAAGGTAACTACGAAAGCGATACCAGCGTGCCGCAAGGAGTCTTATGAGCAGTGGTTTTGATAGTACATTTTTTTGCCATTCAAGCGTATGGGATTTAGTACGAAATGCCTGATAAGGAAGGTCGTCTGTACACAATAAGTCGCCGTGGGTCAGTAAGGTGGCTGAGCCCATTAAATCAATCACCGCATAATCATTGAGTAACGTGATGCCAGTTTCTAGGCAAAAACGTTTTCCCAATAAAAAATCTCTGTTGCCGGGTTGAAAAAAAACCTTAGTGCCTGATTGAGTGAGTAGTTTGAGTTGGCTGCGTATTTTAAAATTGGGTGGGGTGGGGTCATCATCACCTATCCAAGCATCAAAAAGGTCGCCTAGAATATAAAGGGCTGAGGCCTGTGGTGCTCTCTTCTTTAAAAAATTAAAAAATCGACGAGTAATCTCAGGTTTGTCTAAGGCAAGATGTAAATCTGAAATAAATAGGATTTCTTCAGGCAAGGTCTGGCTCGGTTATTTGATGGGAAAAGCAGGCTAAAGGCGAAAGTCAAAATATTTACTTTAGCCTTTCGCCTTGTTTTTTATTTTACAACTTCAGCTTTTTCAATAACGATGTCTGTTTTAGGTACATCTTGATGTCCACCACGATTGCCGGTCGCTTGTGTAGCCATAGCATCTACGACATCCATACCTTCAATGACTTCGGCAAATACAGCATAGCCCCAGCCACTGGCATTTTTGCCAGTATGGTTTAGGAAAGTGTTATTTTTATAATTGATGAAAAATTGCGCAGTCGCTGAGTTGGGATCATTAGTTCTGGCCATTGCCAACGTGCCACGATTATTAGTCAAGCCATTGTCAGCTTCATTTTTAATAGAGTCATGGACAGACTTTTGCTTAAAGCTGATATCAAAGCCGCCACCTTGAGCCATAAAACCAGGAATAATTCTGTGGAAAATAGTGCCGTTATAAAAGCCTTCGTTAACATAAGTTAAAAAATTTGCAGATGAGATCGGTGCTTTATCCGAATTTAACTGAATAATGATGTCTCCTGCGCTGGTGGTTAATTTAACTTTAGTTTGTGTGTCTGTCATAGTTTTTTCCGTTGCAAAAGAGAGTGTTGATATTAAAAATAGCATCAATGAAAGAATGATGGTGCGCATTAGTTTTTCCTTGTAATGATGCGAATATTAGATTTTAGGTGTTTTTATCTTGAAAGAGAAGTGGCAGCTTGGTAAATTGTACGCATTTGTTATCTAGTAAAGTTACTGCAATCAGTTTATTAATCAAATATGTTGAAAATATATAACACCTTGGCTCGAAAAAAAGAAATATTTAGACCGCGAGTTGAGGGTAAAGTCGGTTTATATGTTTGTGGAATGACTGTCTATGATTACTGTCATGTTGGACATGCAAGAGTTATGGTGGTGTTTGATACCGTAGCGCGATATTTTCGATATTCAGGTTATGAGTTAACCTATGTGCGTAATATTACTGATATCGATGATAAAATTATACAGCGAGCTCAGGAACAGGGAGTCACTTTAACTGAATTAACTGAGCGATTTATCGATGCGATGCACGAAGACGAGCATGCGCTTTCAGTATTGCCGCCTGATATCGAGCCTAAAGCGACACAATCTATCCCTGACATCATTGCTATGATTGAAATTCTGTGCGTCAAGGACTTGGCCTATGTAGGTCATAATGGTGATGTGTTTTATGCGGTCACAAAATTTAAGCATTACGGACAGTTATCAGGTAAAAATTTAGAAGATTTGCAGGCAGGTGAGCGGGTTGATGTTGATCTTGCCAAACGGAATCCTTTAGATTTTGTGTTATGGAAAATGGCTAAAACAAATGAGCCTGCTTGGCCATCGCCTTGGGGTTTAGGTCGTCCTGGTTGGCATATTGAATGTTCAGCGATGTCAACTTGTTGCTTGGGTAATTCTTTTGATATACATGGTGGTGGTATGGATTTGCAGTTTCCACATCATGAAAATGAAATTGCCCAATCTGAAGGCGCAACGGGTGAGAAATTTGTTAATGTCTGGATGCACAACGGTTTTGTACGCATTAACGAAGAGAAGATGTCCAAATCATTGGGTAACTTTTTTACTGTGCGTGAAGTATTAAAACAATATCAACCAGAAATTATTCGATTTTTTATCTTATCCAGTCACTATCGTAGTCCATTAAATTATTCAGATGAACAATTAAATGATGCGCGAATGGCTTTGACGCGTCTTTATACGGCTTTACGTGGTTGCGATGGAGAAAATGCTGATATCGATGTGGATTATAAAGCCCGTTTTGAAGTTGCGATGGACGATGACTTTAATACCCCTGTTGCGTTATCAGTATTATTTGATTTAGCGAGAGCATTGAATGCTGCTAAAGAGGCTAAGTCAGAAAAAGTTCAAAAGTTAGTGGCAACATTACGGTTTTTGGGCGGTTTGTTGGGTATAGTGCAGGGTGATGCTGAGGACTTTCTAAAAAGTGGTGTAGTCAATAGCGAGGTTATTAATGTGGAAATGATCGAGCAGCAAATACAGGCGCGTTTAGCCGCTAAAACAGCAAAGGATTGGAGTTTAGCGGATAAAATTCGTGATGACTTAAAAGGGCAGGGAGTTATTCTGGAAGATATGCCGAATGGATTAAGCACTTGGCGACATGAATAGCTACTTAAATCAATTAAGGCTGAAAGATCCTTTTTTGTTAAAGCATCAACTTAAATTAAAGACAGTAATAAATCCATGAGCGAAATTAAAGATAAAGCTATTGAAGTGTATCTTGATGAATTGGCTAGTTCATCAGCGACACCCGGTGGCGGTAGTGCTGCAGCATTGATGGGAGCGCAGTCTGCTGCATTAACCAGTATGGTTTGTAATCTTACCATCGGTAAGCCTAAATATATTGAAGTCGAAGCCGAAATGCAGGCGTTGTTGTTAAAATCAGAAGCATTACGTAAAAGACTAATGGACATGATTAAGGCTGATGTTGATGTTTTTAATCGTTTAATGGCCGCTTATGGCTTAGCGAAAGAAAGCGATGCTGATAAATTAATTCGATCTCAAGCGATACAAGACGTTTTGAAGGAAGCCACTGAAGTACCTTTGGCCTGCGCGAAAGCTTGTGCAGAAGCTATCGAATTGAGTCGTTGTGCCGCCAATAAAGGTAATCTTGCCGTAATTAGCGACGCAGGCGCTGCGACGATGTCGGCTTATGGTGGCTTAAAAAGTGCGGCACTTAATGTCTATATTAATACGGCTAGTCTTAAGGATAGAGTTTTTGCTGAAGCTAAGTTAGCTGAATTAAAGGCTATTATGGTTAATGTAGAAGAGTTGGTTGCTGATACCTATGTTCTTGTTAAGACTAAATTGTAGTTTAAGAAAATAAATAGTTAAAAAATTAATTGACGATAGGTCGATGAGTCGTCATAATAGACAGCTCTTTAGGGGTGTTGAAAGATTACTCATAATGAGAAGCAATATTTACGGGGTGTAGCGCAGTTTGGTAGCGCGCCTGCTTTGGGAGCAGGATGTCGGGGGTTCGAATCCCTCCACCCCGACCAGTTTAGCGCTTGTAGCTCAACCGGATAGAGCACCGGCCTTCTAAGCC
>TBL_comb48_EPIDRAFT_1001480_pt1 | contig 17303 bp, 12 predicted proteins | sample TroBogEpilimnion_37_FD_10681 | JGI IMG/M metagenome (IMG submission 10681)
ATCTTTTCTACTCAAGTTTCTTTAAACTCTTTTGAATAAATTTTACGATTTTTCATGTCTCAAAACCCTATCTTCTCGCCCCCCTATTTTCAACACTTGGCAATTCAACTATCCTGAGACACGGGGATTTCTGTGTAGCTCGCAAAAGCGAATAGAATTTCTTCGAGTGAACAAATCGAGCAAAGTTGAAAATCTATTTTAGAAAGAAGTGATAAGAGGTCTTCCTTAGGGTTCTGATCTAGTGCTTGGTTTGAAGTTTGCGTTGATTTTCTCATTAAATTTTTAGGATCAGCGCATCTGTAAGAGGTTAGAGCCAGCACCATGATAAAAATGTACCACATAGTTCACCTATAAATTTTATCTCAATTGGCAGAGTGGGAAGTATAGCATATTTTATGCGTTGTATCTATCATTTACAGATACTATCTAACTTTACTACTTTTAAGGTTCAGGAGTAAAATCACGGTTTCTGATTTTTATGGTGATATTGAGTATCCTTGGCAGAGCTATTTTTTGGCTCGTCTTTTGTCGCCTGGGAAGAATCATTGGCTAGGTTTTAGTTGAGATCCTTGGATGCAGTTTTTTTGATTTAAAAAGTCACGAATTTCATTATGTGGTTTCCAACGGTCTTTACTCCATATCGGCGCAATACATTCCTCATGGTGGGTGGCAGTTGCGCAAAGTCTTTCTAAGTAAATAGAGGGATGCAGGTGTTCAATACATTGAAAAACCTCCGTGGCGTAGGCCTCTAAGGAGAGTAGGGCAAAGGGCTCTTGTTCCAAACGTCGTGCAAGCTCTGTATGCTTTAAAATCATCAATTGATGAAGTTTTACTCCTGAGACTTGGTACTCATTGAGCACATGGGCAGCTTTTTGAGCAACCTCAGGAGAATCGGTAGGAGAACCGAAGATCAGATGAGCGCAAATATGGACTCGGGGTGCTTTTTGCTTAAGTCGCTTTAAAGCGTCTAAAGAGCAGGCTTGAGAGTGCCCTCGTTTCAACCAAGCCAAGGTCGGATCCTCGAAAGACTGAATACCTAACTCTAAAGAAATATAGGTTTTTTGAGAAAGTTCATTCAAAAGATCGAGGATTTCATCAGGTAAGCAATCAGGACGTGTTCCAATGCATAGTCCTTGGATACCAGGCTCTTGTAAGGCTTCTTCGTAAAGGGACTGAAGTTCTTCGAGTTTCCCATAGGTATTGGTATAACTTTGAAAATACGCTAAGAATCCTTTTGCTTGAAAACGTTTTTGAATGGCAGGTATTTTTTTACGAAGCTGCTCACGCACTCCTTTGCCACGGTCTTGTTTTCCAAAAAAAGAACTGGATCCTCGAACATCACAAAAAGCACAGCCGTCTTTTCCGAGAAGCCCATCTCTCGTTGGACAGGTGAAGCCACTTGCCACGATCACTTTGTACGTTTTTTGTCCAAAATATTGCTTTAAATGCTCTGCGTAAGAGTAATACTGCATGTTAATTCGGGTAATCGCGATGTTTTTCAGTGCCCTTAGCAGTTCCCCAGAGGCTTCGCAGTTGACCGCAGGCAGCTAGAATATCTCGGCCTCGAGAAATACGTAAGGTGGCTATTTGCTGATGATTTAAAAGGTATTTTTGAAATTCATTTACTTTTTTTTCCGATGGGCGTTGGAAGTCAGATCCGGGATGAGGGTTGAAGGCAATTAAGTTAATTTTATGAGGGATGCCTCGCGTGAGCGCTATGAGGCGTTGGGCATCTTCTAAGCTATCGTTAAAGTCTTTAAGTAAGACATATTCAAAGGTGATGCGTCGATGAGAACCGAGAGGGTAGTTTCTACAGGCTTCAAGCAGCTTGGCGATGTTCCATTTACGATTGATAGGCATGATCTGACTTCGTTGCTCATCAGTCGTTGCATTCAAAGAAATGGCTAAAGAGACTGCTGTGTGCTTGCCTAAGCTTGCTATCGCAGGCACGATACCACTCGTACTTACCGTGATCTTGCGTTTGGAAAAGCGCATTCCATTTTGATCTAAAAAAATATCGCAGGCTTGGATCGTGTTTTCTAAATTCTGAAGAGGTTCTCCCATTCCCATAAAAACGATATTCGTGATAGGTGTTTTTCTGCGAAGCTCATGGACCTGAGCGACGATTTCATGAACTTGAAGGTGACGGTCTAAGCCTTGAACGCCCGTTAAGCAGAACTTGCATCCCATAGCGCATCCCACCTGACTGGAAATGCAAGCGGTCAGCCTGGTTCCTTGAGAAGAGGGGGCAGCTAGGATAACGCTTTCCACGGTTTTCCCATCCTCAAGCGTCCAGAGAAACTTGCGCGTTCCATCCGAAGCCTGTTGGCAAGACTGCTCCGTAAGACGCACGAGGGATACGTTTTTTTCAAGCCAACCTCGTAACTGCTTGGATAAATCAGTCATGCACTCCCATCGAGTCTCAAGTCTCTGATAAACCCAAATAAAGAGCTGCTTAGCCTGGTAAGAGGCTTTCTGAGGAGGACTTCCCTGGGAAATCAAAAGCTCTTCAAGCTTGGCGCGGGTGAAGGATTGAAAATAAAACATGGGCAGATCTTCTACCCTAAAAATGCTTTAAAGTCTTCTTTTCTTTTTCAAAGCTTCTTGCACTACTTTGACGTCCGCTTCTAATTTACCAACACTGGTCTTTTGTGCCGTGAGCACATTGGTAATTTGAGGGAGCAATCCTTTGATTTCATTGAGGTCCCCGTCCACTGTTTTTAGGTGGGTCTCAATTGCTTGGATTTTTCGTGCGAGCTCTTTATGAGAGGCTTCCATCGCTTCTAGTTTTTGCTGCATGCCTTGCTGATTATTGCAATCAGGCAATGCGATACCGAGTCCAAAAAAAGAAGCTAGCAACAGTACGCGAAATTTTTTTTTCATACAGGCCCATATTCCCAAAATTAAAAAATAAAAGCAAGTGACTTAAAACATAAATTTTTTATTTGCGATATTAGTCAAAATTGCAACGCAAAGGATAGAGGTGATCAGTGAAGAACCTCCATAACTGAGGAAGGGCAAGGGAACCCCTACAATGGGAAGTAAACCCATCACCATTCCCATATTGACAAAAACATGCCAGAAAAAGATCGTGACAATGCCTAAAGCAAGTAAAATCCCAAATTTATCATGAGATTGGTACGCAATAGAAAGGCCATTCATCAAAAAAATCACATAAAGGACCATGAGAAGAACGCATCCTAAAAATCCGTGCTCTTCACTGAAAACAGAAAAAATAAAATCGGTATGATGTTCTGGAAGAAAATTTAATTGGCTTTGTGTGCCTTTTCTATAGCCTTTACCCAGGAGTTTACCGCTTCCTACAGCAATCATCGATTGAATCGCATTATATCCTGAGCCTTTTGAGTCGGAGTTAGGGTTTAAAAAAGAGATTAATCGTTGCTGTTGATAAGGCTTGAGTCCTACTTTATAGATGACAGGTAAAGTCACTAAACCGCAAATAAGTAAGGTTAACAGGGTCTTTGCTTTGATGCGCATAAAAAGCATCATGCTCATGAAGGTCAAAAGAATGATTAAGGCGGTACCTAAATCAGGCTGTAGCATGATCAGTCCGCTGGGAAGTGCAATGAGCAAGAAGGGGAGGATGAGGTCCTTGAATCCATAGCCCCCGATATTTTGGTCGGTTTCAAAGTACTTCGCTAAACAAATCACCACACTCAATTTCATGAATTCTGAAGGCTGAATACGCAGTCCTCCAATGCTGAGCCAACGTTTTGCCCCTAACGAAGTTTTTCCGATGAGCAATACTGCCCCTAACAAGATTAAATTCGCAAAATAAATAATATAAGCTAAGCGCGAGAGCAGGGAGTAATGAATCAGAAGTGAAAGCAAGGTAATGCCGATTCCAATACTAAACCATATCATTTGACTTTTATAAAGTCCTAGAGATTTGTCTTGAACTCCTGTTGCACTGATGAGATTCCAAATTCCCACCGAAAAAAGTAAAATTTCTAAAAAAAGAAGTGTCCAATTAAAGCTTTTGAGTTCTTCTTCGTAAAAAGCGTTACTTGCGTACTCATTGGGTTTTGGACTTTCCATGCTGGAATGTGTCATGGGGGGGTTCCTTTCTCTATTTCTTCTTCTGCAGGCTCAGGAAGTAAATTGCCATCTAAGCCAAGATCATTTTCTATCGTATAAGCTTCATCATCTGACTCTGATTTTTCAGGGATGCCAGTAGGTTCTGGCGTGATTTTGTTCAGGTAGCGTTCAGGGAAATATTTTTCCAAGTATTTTTTAATTACGGCACGAGCGATAGGGGCTGCCCCTGATCCCCCATGGCAGGTATGTTCTGTGACGACTGCAACCGCAATAGCTGGATTTTCTGCAGGGGCAAAGCCCACAAAAATACCACTGTGACGGTCTTTAAATTTCATCAATTCACATTTTTGATAGACTTTTTTAGGGTCAATGCGGTAGTGCTGGGCTGTTCCTGTTTTTCCTACAAAATCCATCCCAGGTAATCTTTGAGAATACGCGGTTCCGCTGCTTGTATTGATTGCTCCCCAAAGGCCTTGTTTGACTAATTGTATAGTTTTGCTCTGTAATTGGACTTTGCCTAAAAGTTCGGGAGCATACTGTTTGATGGTTTTTCCATCGAAAGATTGAATCTCCTTCACAATGTAAGGACGATACAGAGTTCCTCCATTTCCGATGGCTGCGTAGGTATTAGCAAGCTGCAAAGCTGTGGTCAAAACGAAACTTTGACCAATAGCAACGGTGGCTGTTTCTCCTGCATTCCAAGCCTGATTGAATCTTTTTTTCTTCCAAGCTTCTGTAGGAATCAGTCCAGGAACTTCTCCCGCAAGATTCACCCCTGTTTTTTTTCCTAAACCAAATTTATTTGCCCATTTAGCAATGTCATCGACACTTGTGAGTTTTAAAGCTACTCGATAAAAAAATACATCGCAGGAGCGTGTGATTGCTTGGACGAGATTCATCTCCCCATGACCTGTTTTTTTGTGACAATGGTATAATCGGTTTCCGATTTTAATGACTCCTGGACAATGAAATTTAGTATTTTCGTCAATGACTCCTTCTTCTAATCCAGCAATCGCTGTGATCGTTTTGAATGTAGAAGCGGGAGGATAGTGGTCTTGGATGGTCTTATCTCTGAGGGGATGGTTCTCATTTTTTAAAAGTTTGTTCCAAAGATGGGCAGGTATTCCTCGGGAGAAGGTGGTAGGATCGAACGAGGGCCGTGATAACATGGCTAAGATCTCTCCATTGTTCGGATCCACTGCGACCATCGCTCCAATTTTTTCTCCAAAGGCTTCGTAGGCTGTTCGCTGCAATTCTTCATCGATGCTTAAGATGAGGTTTTTTCCGGGAGTGGTTTGTTTGAGGGTATTCGTTTGCATGTGGCTTTTTTTACGATCCAGTTTCACTCGTCCGAGCGCATCTACTTCTTTAATTTCCTCACCATCAATACCTCGTAATTGTTCTTCCATGCGTTGTTCTAGACCGAATTTTCCAATACTATCTCCGAGTTTATAGCGCCATTTTCCTTGATTGAGCAGGGGGAGCTCAGTAGCATTTACTTCCCCAATGTACCCAAGCAGATGGGCTGCTACTTCTTGGTAGATATTGGTCCTTCTGATTTCTTGGCGTACTTCAACACCTGGCATATCTATTTTATGGACTTCTATTAAAGCCACCTCGTCTCGTGTGAGGTCTGTCTTGATTTTTACCGGCATAAAAGAAGGTTGAGATTTTGCTTTATGGAAGAGCTCTTCAATGTCCTTTTTTTTCATCGTTAAAAAATTGCTCAACATCTCTAAAACAGCATGCTCTTGTTGAGATTCTCGTAGGTATTGTGGAATGATTTCCAGATCAAAGTCAGGTCGATTGTCAATGAGTAATTTGTGATTACGGTCAAAAATCATCCCGCGAGGTGCTGCTACTTTGACGCGTTTGGTCCTGTTCTCCTCGGAGTATTGACGCATTTGGTCACCTTTGAGAATTTGCAGATAAACTAAGCGTGCAACGAGTAAGCTTAACCCCAAAAAAAGGACGGTGTAAAGGTACTGAAAGCGATTTTGAAGCTCTCGGATTTGTTCTTCTTGACCTAAAAAAGCCATCAAAGACCTTCCATATTCAGATCAAAGTTTTCTTCTGTATTTCGAGCTGCTTGTAGATTTTTAAAAGTTAAAAGATCTAATCGGTGTAAGTACCGATAGATCCAAGGAGCTACTAGCGTTTCCACAGCGGCTGTCGTACTAATCAAGCTTAAATGATGGTAATTCACAGTAGAACTTAATAGATTTAAAACAAAGAAATGACTGATTTTCAAGACTAGGAAGCTGCATAAGGTAACACTTGTATAAGAAAAAAAAGTAGGAATGAGGGTAAATTGAGAAACAGCGCGTAGTATCAAAAAAACGCCCATGTAGCAGAGCATCCAAGTACCTTGAGGAGCGGCACTGTGAATTTCTGCAATTTCTGCAATGATTAAAACGATACATGCTCCTTCTTCAAAGCTTCTTTTTAAAGCACACCAGATGGTGACCCATAAAACAGCATCTGGTTGAAAGTAAAAAGCAGGCCATGCATTAAAAACAGAGGTCTGAAGCGCAATACCAAGGATCACCAAGCTGATTAAAATGGGAGCATTGAGGGCACGCAGGATTAAGCGAATCATGGGTTGCTCTCTTTTTTGGATTCCTGGGGTTTTTGAACGCTTGCAGTAGTGTCTGCGGTGAGAATGACTAGCACTTCTTCTAATTTAGAAAAATCAACACTAGGATGTACTTCTACTTCCTGGGTAATTCCAAAAGGTTTGCGATGCACTTGGGAAACCGTGCCTATCGCGATTCCTTTCGGAAAAACTCCTCCTAATCCACTAGAAATCAAGAGATCCCCTGGCTGAATATCATCCGTTCTCATTGCATATTTAAGTTGGCATGCTTCGTCGGTCAGTCCTTCGACAATCCCACGAGCTCGAGAACGCTCTAAAATCGCGTCAATCGCTGAGAGTAAATCTAAAATGGTGACCACATCACTGGTGGTAGGGGTGGTTCTGAGGATGCGTCCTACAATACCTTCATTGGTGACTACTGCCATATTTCTTTGAATGCCTGAAGTTTCTCCTCGATTGATGCGAATAGACCGAAATTCTGTAGAAACGTCTTTAGCGATCACTCGTGCTACCACGGATTTGAGGTTGAGCTGTTCTTCAAACTGTAACAGTTTGCGTAGTCTGAGGTTTTCTTGTTCTGTCTCTTTGAAACTCGTAATAGAGTTGAGTAACTTGCGATTTTCTTCCAATAATGCGAGGTTATCTCGACGGGTGTGGAGGAGATAAATATAATTCGTAAAATTTGAAGTGATTTGTTCTAAAAACCAGCTGATGCTCATTTGTATAGGAGCGGTTAGGCTCACGATGATATGGTCGTAGACCCGGTAGTTCCTAGGGGCACGGGTGGAAGTATCAATAGCCATGACAGGGATGAGTACACACAAAAAAAGCGTGATGTAAAAACGGTATTGTTTTAAATACTTGATCATGGGTTCTCCAGTCGTTTCAAGCGACTGGCTCATCGTAGCGATCTCGACTCCCGAAAGCAAGAAGGGCTTGAGATTTATCAGGAGGAAGAAAAAGTGATTTTAGGTCAGATTCGTCAACGGTTTGGAAAAGTGTTCATCGGCGGGATCATTGGGTTCATCGCTTTTGTCTTTATTTTTTATGGTGTTTTCAGTCCCAAAGCTACCCGTGGACTTCATCAAGGTTCGGTAGCTGGGACCGTGAATTATGAGCCTGTGTCTATTCAAGAATTTAGGCGGGAGTGGAATCGTAAGCTCGATTTTTTTCGTGGCATTGCGGGGGGAAAGGTTTCCGATAAACAATTAAAATCATTCATATCTGGAGATTATATTTTCAAAGATCTTGCGCGTCAAAAAATTATGATTCAGCAGTTTGAAGCTTATCGTCTTAAAATCGCGGATGCTCAAGTAACGGATAAGATTTCAAGAGTGTCGAATTTTCAGAAAAAGGGAAAATTTGACTTAGGTCTCTATAAGGTGATTTTGGAGTCTAATCGTCAGACTCCAGCAAGCTATGAAAAAATGATTCGGGAGGCATTCATTCTTGAGTCTTGGGAGCCGTACTTTGAAAAACGTCTTCCTGTTTCGCTTGCTGAAGCTAAAGAAAGCTTTTTCATAGAAAATGAAAAACGTGAGATCAAGTATCTGGTGCTGAATGAAGAAAATCTGAAAGGAGATTTACTTCCTTCCATTTTGAAGGCTTGGAATCATGAAAAAAAACTGGCAACTCTTTTAAAGCCTTCTGGCCTTAGATTAGAGAAGAGTTTTCGCTTGTCTAAGTCGATGTTTTATTTGCTAGGGGTTCCTGCGTCGCCAGCACTGAAGAAAGAAATTTTTAACCTTCAGAAGGCTGATTGTAAGCAGCCTAAGCAACACGAAATTGACGGAAAAAAAATCTTGTTCTGTGTTTCCCAGGTGGAAGCAGTGGATTTGTCCAATTGGGAGGAGAAGCGAGAGTCTTGGATGAAGCAGTTTGCTCTTCGTAAAGCGCAGTCATTCTCGAACCGATGGGTTGATTTGATTTTAAGCCGATCAAGAATTGAGAAAAATGAGGCGGTCCTTGATTCTGTAGGTGGATGAAGTCTTCTGATACGAGAGTATCAATGGGAGGGGGATTTCACACCATGAGGTCCTAGTTGCGACAAAAAAGCACTGCTTCATGAAAAAAAATCCGATCGCACAAATTTTGGGGTTAAAATCATCTGAATTTCAGGGTTAGTGACTTTTTCTAAGTAGGGGTGCGCCTTGTTGATTTGATCATCGTTGCGCTGTTTTTTGTGCAAAGATTCTGAGACTCTCACTTTTTGAAGGATTTTATCTAAGAGCGCTCGTTTTCCTATGGGAGCTTACGCTGATTAAGGAGATAGGACTCTGTCTCGGACTATTGAGTTGCCAAGTTTTGAAGCTAGAGTTTTGAGACATGAAAAATTCTCAAGTTGATTCAAAAAAGTTTAAACAAACTCTCGTAGAAAAGATTTCATCGAGATGGCTATAATCGCTAGGAGTAGATGCGCTAGTGCTTGGCACCAGATCTCAATGGATCATCGAAATTCAATCCAGACCAGAATAGCAGAGGGGGTTCTAGAGATTCGTGTTCAGGTTCAGATAAAGACTCTGCCTGGTGCCACAAATAAAAGATGAGGTGATCTTGGGAGAGGAGTTCACACGAAGAGCTTGTAGCGTGATTGTACCCCTGCTCAAGGAAGCTGTTGGAGCTTTTTGATTCTTGGGATGAGAGCTTGTATAATTTGGATCCTTCAACCGCAAGCTGCATTATTGAAATATAAATTAAAAAAACTAGTTATACTGATTCAAAAAAATAGGATAGCCTCAGGATTAAAATTGAAAAAGTTTATCATGTTGACAGAATGCAATCATTTAACTTTATGAAAAAGGTCACAAATTTACACCCTGTGAGCAAGGAAGACATCAACGGCTGAGATTGCCCGAATACTTCAATGCCATCCATCTGCCATCACTCGTGAACTAAAACGCAACACTGGAGAGGGATTATTGCTATAAACAAACGAATGGCAAAGCGGTATAAGGGATTCCAAAGCAAATATTTTATCCATTAATAGAATTTATACATATATCCCGTTTAGTAAGAATCAGAGAACGTTTTAGTTTACTTAAAGTATTTAAGTTCTTTTTTTGTCAGAGACACCCCTTCTTAAGACTTTTTCAATACATGCACGACAGGTTTTATGCCTTTTCAGATCATAGATCTGGCCATCCAACAGTTTTACTGATAGACTCTGGAGTTTTCCATTCTAATGAGTTTATAGGATTCCCTAGCATCTTTCGATTGGATTGTATTTACTGTGATACGGCGGATAATAGATCAAGTGAATTTCTATTCTCCTTTTTTTTGAGAACTCAATCATTCTACGAATAAACTGTGTTCGATTGCTGGCCAATTGCGGATCATTGTCAAGATTGATAACGAATTGAAGAATAGGAGCATATTTTTCTTTATTTTGTTCCCACATAATTCAAGGCAGTCGTAGATGAAAGCTTGTTTCATTCGATATTCCGAATATAATTGCAAGTTTTGGCGATAAAACATCTAAAATACGAAATGGAACCAAGTTTCCGCTTGGTTTCATATCATGATCTAGTGCCTTTACATTTCGCGAAAACTCTCCTACTTCAAATGTGATTTAGTGCGAATTGATATCCTTAATGATTGTGCGCCCGGTATGCGCAACACCTAGCTGGTGGAATGCCAGTTCCGGCCCTGAAAGGAGGCAATGGATAGACCAAAATCAAGGTTGCCCAAAGAAATCAAGTTGTCTGAGGAAGGAATAACGGTTTGATGGATGAGGGATCTGAAGAAAGATGAAGTCCAATCTGTGGCCCAATTAGATTAAATAAGTATATTTTTTTTATACAGAAAGATTTTTCACGAAAGTATTACAAAAATAAAACTCAGGTGTTATACACGGGGAACTGACACTGAGATGCCTTTTTTTATTCTATAATTTTGATTAATCTCAATGCACTTTCCTTGTGAATCGGCGTACTTAAAAAACGCTATTTTTATTTATTATTTTACAGCATTTTATTAGCACATGTGAAATTTTTTGACTTTGAGCGTCAGACTAGGGTTTGATCATAGCCAGAGAATCCTCACGCCTTTCATTTGAGAAATGTGGTACTTTCCAGCATCTCCGATGGGATTGCCGCCGAGGTACAAGGTGTTCAATCCCTCCATTCGAGAAAGATGGTCTGCTCCATCATCTCCGATTTGATTGGAGCTCAGACCTAAGGTGGTAATGCCCTTCATGCGACTGAGGTGAAAAGCTCCTTCATCCCCGATTCGATTGCCATAAAGATACAAGGTTGTTATTTTTTTCATTTGAGAAACGTGATCTGCACCTTTTTCTCGCATTTCGTTGGAGCTCAGACCTAAAACAGTTAGTCCCTCCATTTGACTAATATCAAAAGCTCCATCATCTCCGATTTGATTTCCACCAAGGTACAAGGTCGTTATGCCCTTCATCTTACTGATGTGAGTCGCGCCAGCTCTTCCTATGCGATTACCGCAGAGATACAAGGAGTTGATGCCCTGCATGTGGCTGAGATGAGCTGCTCCCGATTCTCCGATTTTGTTGGAGCTGAGATCTAAGGCGATGATGTGCTTCATGTGACTGATATGAGAAGTCCCTCTATCTCCAATGCTATTGCATTCAAGACCTAAGGTGGTGATGCCTTTGATTTGAGCGATATGGGCTGCCCCAGCTTCTTTGATTTCATTGGATTTCAGGTATAAGGTCTTGATTCTTTGCATACGAGAAAGGTGAGAAGCTCCCATATCTCCGATATGATTAAGCCTGAGATTCAGGTTAGTCACTGATTTCATGTGACTGAGATGCGCTGCGCCCGCTTCTCCGATTCTGTTATAGCTCAGATCTAAATGGGTAATGCTCTGCATGCGAGCAATATGAGAAGTACCCGCATCCCCGATTTGATTGTACCTGAGATTCAAGATGGTGATGCTTTGCATAGAAGCAATATGAGCAGCTCCTGCATCTCCTATGTGATTGCCGTAGAGATCTAAGCTTGTGATTCCTTGCATTCGAGCGATGTGAGCTGCGCCCAATTCTCCTATATTATTCGCAGCAAGATTCAAGTGGATCAGTTCCTTCATACCACTGAGGTGAGCGGCTCCTGTAGCTCCTATTTGATTGGATCTGAGATTTAAGTGGGTGATTCCTTTCATGTGATTGATATGAGAAGCCCCAGTATCTCCGATTTGATTGCCATTGAGATCCAAGTTTCTGATTGTCTTCATGTGACTGAGGTGAAAAGCTCCCTGAGCTTTGATGGGATTGAAGCTGAGATCTAATTGATTTATTCCTTTCATGTGCCTGAGGTAAGAAGCTCCGGACTCTCCGATGCAATTTTGGCTGAGATTTAACTCGATGATTCCCTGCATTTGGGCTAGGTACGCTGCCCCAGTGTCTCCAATTTGATTGGATTGAAGACCTAAGATGCGAATTCCTTTCATTTGAGCTAGGAAAGCCGCTCCTTCATCTCCGATTTGGTTGAGGCTGAGACCCAAAGTGGTGATTCCCTTCATCTGAGAGATGTGAGCTGCGCCCGCGGCTCCTATTTGATTGGATCTGAGATTCAAGATGCTGATTCGGTTCATCCGAGAAATATGAGCGGCTCCAATCTCTCCGATTCGATTGTTGCTCAGATACAAAGTGGTTAATTCTTTCATCTGACTCAGGTATGAGGCCCCCACATCTCCAATGTGATTTTCGTAGAGATGCAACGTGGTAATGCCCTGCATTTGAGCAATGTGAAAAGCTCCCTTATCTCCGATTTGATTAGATCCAAGCATCAAGGTGGTGATTCCCTGCATTTGAGCAATGTGAAAAGCTCCCCTTTCTCCGATTCCATTTGATCTGAGATCTAAGGTAGTAATGCCCTGCATGCCAGCAATATGAAAAGTTCCCGCATCTGCGATTCTATTGGATCCGAGACCTAAGGTGGTAATGCCTTGCATACGTGAAATATGATAGGCTCCTGCTTCTCCGATTTGATTCGATTGAAGATTTAAAGTAGTGATTCCCTTCATTTGAGCAATATGAGAAGCTCCTATATCTCCGATTTGATTTTTAGTGAGATTGAGATTGGTAATTCCTCGCATTTGAGCGATATGAGAAGCTCCGGTATCTCCTACGTGATTAGATTCCAGATCTAAGGTTGTCAATCCCTGCATTTGAGCGATATGAGAAGCTCCGGTATCTCCGATGCTATTGGATTCAAGGTTTAAGCTTGTCACTTTTTTCATTCGAGCAATATGAGAAGCTCCCTCATCTCCGATTTGATTAGCGCTGAGATTCAATTGGGTGATTTTCATTAGTTGAGAAATAGAAGAGGCTCCAGCATCTCCGATAAGATTAGAACCAAGATCTAAGTGGAGGATTTCTTCTCGATGCCCTAAGTGAGCGGCTCCCGTATCGGTGATTTGATTCAAGTTAAGATTCAGATCTGTGATCCCTGTCATGTGACTGAGATGAAAAACCCCCAGGTCCCCGATTCCATTGGATTTGAGATTTAAATTGGTGATTCCTTTCATCCGAGAAATATGGTATGCTCCCTCATTTCCGATTTTATTAAAACTCAGATCTAAATGGGTTATTTCTTCTAGGTGAGAAAGGTTGAGGGCCCCCTCTTCTCTGATAAGATTGGAGCTCAGATTTAAATCGGTAAGATTTTTCATAACAAAAAAACCGTAAATTTCATCATCCCCGATGAGATTGAAGCTGAGATCTAATTTGGTGATTGCCTGCATTTGAGCGATATGAAATAACCCTAAACTTGCTATTTGGTTGTGGCTGAGATTTAATTGTTTCATTCTTGAGTTCGAAATAAGATGAGATGCCTCTAGAAAACTTATCAGGTTATAACTGAGATCTAATACTTCCAGCTTTTGCATGGTTGCAATTTCTATAAATCCTTGACCTGTGATTTGATTATTCGAGAGGTTGAGGCTTTTGAGTCCTTGCCTTTGAGTTATTACGGATACTTCAGAATCATTTAGGTGCTGATTTTTAAGAGCTAAACTTTCCAATGCGTTAAGATACGTAGCATCTGTTAAAAAATGAAGCGAAAGTGGATTACCCTCAAGATCTCTAACTGAGTTCAAGGATAATTCCTTAAGACCTGCAGGAAATTTTCTCAATAACTCAGGATCTATTTTTGAATCGAAAATTTCTAATTTTTCAATACTTTCAAAACTAGATTCTTGTAGAGCCTCTGAAAATTCCCGCTCAGTAACGATGGTTTCAAAAAACTTAAGACTCGAAGGATCGGAACGGGAAGTCTCAGGACTTTGATGCATTGCAATAGCCGAAGAATAGTCTAAAAAAAGCAGAAACCAGAATATAAATTTCTTCATAGAAGTGGACCCGTTCTCCCTAAGCTGAAGTGTTTTGTTATCTCAATACAGTAGTGACACCAACCATCCGAGCAATGTGATTTGCTCCTGCCTCTCCGATGTAATTACCGTTGAGATATAAATTGACCAGGTTCTTCATTCGAGAAATCCGAAAAGCGCCTGTATCTCCGATTTGATTGAACTTGAGGTCCAAGGTGATAAGTCCTTTCATACGAATCAGGTGATTGATTCCCTTATCCCCGATACGATTATTTCCCAGATTTAAATGGGTAATTGAATGCATATGAGCAATGTAACTTGCCCCCCTGTCCCCAATTTGGTTGTCGTAGAGATCTAAAGTTTGAATGCCCCTCATTTGGGAAATCTGAATCGCTCCCGCTTCTCTGATTTTATTAGAGCCCAGATTCAAGGTTTTTATTCCTTTCATCCGAGCAATGTGAGCCGCTCCATCTTCTTCGATGCCATTGGCTTCGAGATTTAAGCTGGTGATGTGTTTCATCCGAGAAATGTGGTTTGCTCCTGCATCTGCAATACTATTCGATTCGAGACCTAAGGTAGTGATGCGACTTAGTTGGGCGATGTAATTTGCTCCTACCGTTCCGATGCCATTGTCTTCAAGATTCAAAGTGGTGAGAGCCTTCATTTGAGCAATATGACGCGTCCCCCTATCCCCAATTCCATTAGACTCAAGATGCAAGGTGGTAATTTCCTTCATCCGAGCAATGCAAGAAGCTCCAGATTCTCCGATAGCATTCCAGCCGAGACGCAAGTTGGTAATGCTTTGCATCCGAGCAATGTGATGTGCTCCCATTGCTTTGATGCTATTGGACTCAAGATTCAGGGTGTTCACTCGCTGCATACGAGAAATTTGAATTGCTCCTTCATCCCCAATTTGATTGGCTCCCAGATTCAAGTTGGTAATCGCGGGCATGTAAGCGATATAAGCGGCTCCCGCATCTCCGATGAAGTTGTCCCCCAGATTTAACGTGGTTATGGATTGCATCTGAGCAATCTGACGTGCTCCCTGAGCTTCGATTCTATTGGATTCAAGATTTAAGTCGGTAACGCTTTGCATTTGAGCAAGAGCTCGAACATCCCCGATTTGATTGCATTTGAGATTTAAGGTGGTAACTGCTGGCATCCGAGCAATGTAAGAAGCTCCCTTGTCTCCGATCCCATTAGATTCGAGATTTAATTTTACAACGCTCTGCATCCTAGAAATCGACTCTGCCCCCATCTCTCTGATGTGATTGCATCCAAGATTTAAGTCGGTAATTGCCTGCATATGACTGATATGACCTGCTCCCTGCTCTCTAATTTGATTGTATCTGAGATTTAAGTGGGTAAGTCCGCTCATTTGAGAAATGTAACCCGCACCCTCATCCCCAATTCGATTGCCACTTAGGTCTAAGTAGGTAATTTCCTGCATTTTAGCAAGGTAAGCAGCTCCCATATCTTTGATTTCATTGCAGCTGAGATCTAAGGTAACAAGCCCATCTATGTGCGAAAGCCTTAACGTCCCAGCATTGCTTATTTGATTGCTAGCAAGACCCAAGTGGATCAAGCTTTTCAACCGAGAAATGTGACTTGCTCCAGTATCTCCTAGTTTGTTGTAGCCCAGATGCAAGCTCGTCATTGCTTGCATCCGAGCAATGTGATAAGCTCCCGTACTTCTGATTCCATTGTGTTCGAGATTTAAGCTTGTTATACCGACCATTTTAGACAGGTAAGTGGCACCCTCATCTCCGATTTGATTGTTACTGAGGTCCAAGGTTGTTATTCCCTCCATCCGAGCAAGGCTGAGAACTCCCACATCTCCGATTTTATTGTTGCTGAGATTTAAATCTCTGATGCCTTGCATTCGGGTGATGTGTAGCAGTTCTAAATTGCCTATTTGGTTGTGACTGAGATTTAATCGTCTGATCCTTGGGATTTCAATGAACATGGCAATTCCGAAGGAGGCAATCTGGTTTTTGCTGAGATCTAACTCTTCAAGTCCCTGCATGTTCACTATTTGCATGAACCCTTCACCTGTGATTCGATTGTCGGAGAGGTTGAGATTTTTGATTCCTTGCCTTTGTACAACTACGGATAGTTCGGAATCGTTTATCTGCTGATCTTTCAAAGTTAAACTTTTCAAGTCGTTCAGGTAGTCATCATGGCTTAAAAAATCGATAGAAAGTGCATTGCCATCGAGATCTGTCACTGAGTTCAGGGATAGTTCTTTAAGCCCTGCAGGAAGTCTTTTCAGTAGTTGGGGATCTATTTTCGAATCGGAAATTTCTAATTTTTCAATACTTTCGAGACTATTTTCTTGGATGGTCTCCGAAAATTCTCTCTCAGTCACCATTCTTTCAAAAAACCTAAGGCTTGAAGGATCAGGTCCATCAGCATGATGCATAGCAATAGCGAAAGAGAAATGGCATAAAAAAGTCGTTGTGCATAGTATAAATTTTTTCATCAAGAAATACATACTTCAAAGAGATTTTTTAATCATTCTTTTTTTTGCATCAAGTCTACGAGTAGATCTTAGAAACAACTAATCTCTTGGAAGTGTGTTGCGGATCCGTTGAAAATCCTGATGCTCATGCCAGTGTTTACGAAAAAAGCCTTTCTAAAAAATTTGAAAGAGCTGGCCTATGGTTTAAGAAGGCTTTAAAAGGGAACTCCAAGAAATAAAATCCATACAGTTTAAAAAAAGTCTAAAGTAGTTTTCTGAGTCTGCAATTTTGATCTTCTTGATGGTACTTTAGCAAGGTCGTCTTTTGCGCAGGAGAACCACTTTCGATTATTGTTAAGACAGGGTTGTAATTTTTTCACCCAAGAGATTTTTCCGTATCAATTCAGCACTTGTTTTTCAAGTTAGAAAAATGGATCTCTGTAGAATCTTTCTCGGTCATTCAGTATAACAGTGAATCTCTTCATTTGGTCAATGAGAAAGGCGCCAGTTGCGCTGATTCTATTGTTGTTGAGACCTAAGATGAGTAATTCCCTGCATTTGAGCAATATGAGAAGCGCCAGTATCGCCGATTTGATTGCCTTCGGGACATACTTTGTAATTCCATTCATTTGGGCAATGAAAGAGGTACTGACATCACTTATTTGATTGAATTCGAGGTCCAAGTAATCAATTCGTTTCATTTTTGCAATGTGGGCAGCTTCACATCTCCTATATGCTTATTGCTGAGATACAACGCTCTGATACTCGAGTTTCAAGTTTTTCAAAAATATTATTATTATTTGAATAATTAAGCATAAGCGGGTTCTAAATTTTCAGTCCTCTTTTTATAAGACCGAGTTCGTTTAACTTTTGGCATTTCTCTTCCAG